>OGHR01000634.1_pt1 | contig 29197 bp, 25 predicted proteins | sample 1571621 | NCBI WGS metagenome assembly OGHR01 (sample SAMEA2582038, study PRJEB24529) | metagenome | biome: Human gut stool | place: China | collected 2011
AAAACAAATAAATTTCACAAGTATTCATACCGAAAAACTGATATCTTTAAGTGAATAAAATTTTTTCAATAAAAAGAAAGTGCGGTCAAAAATAGTATTTTTTTCAATCAGCATCAGTACTTCATCAATTAGCAAGAATCGTTATCACTAGAATAATACATAAACAGCAACAAAAAGGGCTATGATTGTTCCACTTCCTTTAATACTTTAATCAAATATTCTACATAATTAGGAGCTTTCAGTCTTAATTGATTTAAATATATGTTTAATATCAAAAACATTACAGTAAGTACATCATTCCCACAATCAATAGCTGAGTATTGTTCGAACGCCCCTTTTAATCCAACAGGTTTCAGATTTTCGTTTGTTTTCCAAACCATGTATTTTTTTTCATAACAGAAAACAAAATCAGGTAATAAACTTTTATCTCTTTGACCTATCTGATCATTTAATTTTTCTAAAAGAGTTTGTTTTTCCAATCCATCAAACCCAAAAATAATGCCTATATAATCATTACGTTTTTCGGTTGATGCTGTTAGCCCCGCACCTATGCCTAATTCTACAATAGGAGTAATGTCTAACATTGTTGAATCTCTTCTTTGAAGTTGCTTAATTGAAGCTATATTGTCTAAGCTTTTTAATAATTCATCAGTAGACAAGTTAGATTTAATTTCAATTAAGCCATAAATTGATTCACATGGGAATAAATTACTCTTATGATTTTTTAATAAAACATTTGAATGAATTGCGTCATATACAACGATATCGATTTGTTTGCTCATATTATCATTTAAATCAAAGACTTGACCAGTTCCCAACCCAAAACATTCAGGAAGAAAAGGACGCAATAAATTAGAAATAATTTCTTCTCTTACTTGCCCTTTTTCCCCTGAATGAGTGAACAAAGAACTCTTCTCAAATTGAGCCTTAATATCTGAATTAGCTATTCTTAACGCATCAACAAGTTTCATATAAACATAACCAAATAAAATTATGTAATATTTATTCTTTCTCCGACTTCACTACAGAAATAGACAACTCCTCCAATGCCTGCGGATTCGCAAAACTTGGTGCCTCTGTCATTAAACAAGCTGCGGCCGTTGTTTTCGGGAATGCAATCACATCACGGATATTTTCGGTGCCAGTTAAAAGCATGGTTAAACGGTCTAAACCAAATGCTAAACCTGCATGTGGCGGTGTACCGAATTTTAATGCATCCAATAAGAAACCGAATTTTTCATGTTGTTCTTGTTCATTGATACCAAGAATGCGGAATACGGTTTGCTGCATTTTCGGATCGAAAATACGGACAGAGCCACCACCTACTTCGTAGCCATTAATCACCATATCGTAAGCATTTGCTACCGCACTTGTTGGATCTGCTTCTAATTGCTCAGGACTAAAATCTTTTGGTGAAGTGAATGGGTGATGCATTGCAGCAAGATTACCCTCTTCATCACGTTCAAACATTGGGAAATCGATCACCCAAAGTGGTTGCCATTCATCTAAACGAGTTAAGCCAAGATCACGACCTAATTTTAAACGTAACGCGCCCATTGCATCCGTGGTGGTTTGCCATTTGTCTGCACCGAAGAATAAGATATCGCCAGTTTGAGCTTTCACACGTTCAGCTAACGCTTTCCATACCTCTTCATTTAAGAATTTCGCAATCGGGCTTTGTACGCCTTCAAGGCCAGCATTGATATCGTTTACTTTCGCCCAAGCTAAACCTTTTGCACCGTAAATGCCAACAAATTGTGTATATTCATCAATTTGTTTACGCGTGATTTCAGTACCATTTGGTACACGAATGACTGCCACACGACCGTTTGGATTGTTTGCAGGCTCATTAAATACTTTAAATTCAACGTCTTTAACGATATCTGCCACATCGACTAATTCAAGCGGGTTACGCAAATCTGGTTTATCTGAACCAAAACGAGTCATCGCTTCTTGCCAGGTCATTTGCGGGAATTTACCTAAATCCACACCAATGATGTTTTGCCATAAACCGTGCACCATGCGCTCCATGATCTCACGTACTTCTGGCGCAGTTAAGAAAGAGGTTTCCACATCGATTTGAGTAAATTCAGGCTGACGATCCGCACGTAAGTCTTCATCACGGAAACATTTCACGATTTGATAATAACGATCAAAGCCAGACATCATTAAAAGCTGTTTGAAAAGCTGTGGTGATTGTGGCAATGCATAGAATTTGCCTTTATGTACACGGCTTGGCACTAAATAGTCACGCGCACCTTCTGGCGTTGCTTTGGTAAGCATTGGGGTTTCGATATCAAGGAAACCATTATCATCCATAAAACGACGCACAAAGCTGGTGATTTTCGCACGGGTTTTTAAACGTTGTGCCATTTCTGGACGACGTAAATCTAAATAACGATATTTTAAACGTTGTTCTTCGGTGTTGTTTTGGTTGAAGTCTAATGGTAAAACGTCAGAAGCGTTGTAGATGCGTAATTCTTTCGCTAACACTTCCACTTCGCCTGTCGCCATATTTTTATTAATTTGATTGTCAGGACGCGCGATTACTTCACCTTTAATTTGAATACAAAATTCATTACGTAAGCCTGAAGCTGCAGTTAACGCTTCTTGATATTTCGGGTCAAAACAAACTTGTACGACACCATCACGATCACGCATATCAATAAAAATTAAACCACCTAAATCGCGACGACGGTGAACCCAACCGCTTAATGTTACTTCTTGTCCAATATGGTTGCGGTTTAATGCACCGCAATAATGTGTACGCATCATTTCTATATTCCTTTCATTTTTCTAAAAATGGATAATTAACGCGTTGATTATACGGAAAAAGACATGCCTTTTAAATTGAAAAGCGAAATTTATTTGATCCTTTAAAAACTTTCACTAAAATGACCGCAGTTTTTTGCATTTTATCTAACTAAATGCTCTTTCAAGACAACAATAGAACTCAAGAATGATGAAAGATACAATTTTTGCCGCCCCGATTGAAAAACTGGGCGATTTTACTTTTGATGAAAGCGTGGCGGAAGTTTTCCCCGATATGATTCAACGCTCGATTCCGGGCTACTCCAACATTATCACGGCGATTGGGATGTTGGCTGAGCGCTTTGTGACGGCTGACAGCCAAGTCTATGATTTAGGTTGTTCACGCGGTGCGGCAGCTCTTTCTATGCGACGTAATATTAAACAACCTAATGTGAAAATTATCGGTGTCGATAATTCTTTGCCAATGGTGGAACGCTGCCGTCAGCACGTTGCGGCTTATCATAGTGATGTGCCCGTAGAAATTCTTTGCGATGATATTCGTCAAATTGAAATTAAGAACGCCTCAATGGTTGTGCTCAACTTCACATTGCAATTTTTACCACCAGAAGATCGTGTAGCCTTGCTCACCAAAATCTACCAAGGTTTAAACCCAAATGGTGTATTGGTGCTTTCTGAAAAATTCCGTTTTGAAGATGAAAAAGTGAATGAGCTGCTTATTGATCTCCATCACCAATTCAAACGTGCTAACGGTTATAGTGAGCTTGAAGTGAGCCAAAAACGCACCGCACTTGAAAATGTAATGCGTACTGACTCGATTAATATCCACAAAGAGCGGTTAAAAAACATCGGATTTCCACACGTCGAATTATGGTTCCAGTGTTTTAATTTTGGCTCGATGATCGCGGTGAAATAATCATAATCCAATCAATAATCTAAAAAAATAAGGGCGTATCAAATACGCCCTTATTTGTCACCAATGCTTTATAGCCCTTTTAAATCCTTATCTAATAAACGAGCGAGCAATAAAATACCGTCTTTAAAGCGATATTCTGCATATTCCGCTTGCGCATAATGTTCACCTTTCCCTTCCGCAAAGAAATAATCTTGGCTTGGTAATTTAGGAAGCCAACCACCTTTATAACGAATTGGTAAATAAACATTTGGTGTGCAATGTTTAAAATCTGTTGGTATCTCTGATTGCTCCTCACAAAATGTCGCAACATGATTTTGATCAAGATGAACAAGGATATACGCTTTTTTTCCCGAAGGACTTGATTCATCTATACCAATAGTTTCATTAGCTTCACCGGCATCAATAGACTCACTAGTTTCAAGGGATTCATTCGATTCAGATAAAAACTGACTTTGCTGAATCTCAGATAAAATAGCATAATTCAATACCATATAATCGCCTTGCATCAATGAACGAGGATCCACAGGAGCGATTTTTAAGACAACAGGCTTACCAGTAGCCAGCACATCTTCAAATTGCTGTACTTTATAGTTCACCGCGCCCAATAACGCGATCACAAAGACGCCAACAAGCCAAATCGGTGCTTTAAAAACAGAATGGTTTTCGACCGCACTTTGTGAAGGCGCTTTATAACGTGCATGCAAGAATAAAGTAACAATCGCAAAAATAACGGCAAAGCTTACTAGCAATCCCCCTTTATAGAGTAATGGGATGCTCAATTGGTAATAGAACCCACCTAAATAAACAACAAAGGCAAATACCAAAAGACCGAAGAACGCACGGCTGTCCGTCCAATAAACAAGCAATAATAACGCTGTTAAATATAAAATGACGGGTATCCCAACAAAGCCTAATGCAAACAAGGTTAATACTAATAAAATTAACACTGCTTCTGTGTGTTTGGAGTCACTATGCTTCTTCATTAGTGCATAGACAATTAATGGTAATGCACAGACAAGTAAATATAAGATATGGCTAACATCAAACTGGAAGTGTGACCAAAATTGCCCACTTAAAACTTGCAACATATTATCAAGACTCATCGCGTCTGCTGGCATGACATCACTTGAAACATCTGTATCGATAAGACCATAATCTACCCAAGGAAACGCCATATACGACGGCACAGAGATCCATAGAGAGAATAATACTGTTCCCCAAGCAATAGGCTTTAAATGAATTCGAGCTGATTGATTAGGTCGCATGACCCAATAAAAGAGTGCAATCGAAATCAGGAGCTGGATTTTATTAAACCATGTGTTATTAAACCATGTGTTAAACCATGCGTTATTCAAGCTGTAACTATGGAAATATAGATTATAGGAAATTTGCCAAAAAACGAGAAACTGGGTAACCAGTAGAATCCTCACTAAAGAATTCGGCATCAATTTGTAGCTGACGATAATAATGACGGTAAAAATCAGTGCGGAGATAAAGATACCGAAATTTGAATCCTCGCTAAATTCATATCCTAATAAAAGAAAAAGATTATCAAATTTAACAAGCAAATAGAATCCTAAAAAACTGTTTGCGATTAGAAAAAATAAACCTGCTAAATTTTTCGATTGTTCATCCGTTTCTTTGCTTAATGTGATAAATAAAGCCACTACAAATAAAAGAATACCAAAGAATAATGCGCCAGATTCTTCTAGACCGAAAGAAAAAAATAACCAAACACCTATCGTAACGACAGCTATCAATAAGGCAACCACCCATAATATTGAAATCGCCCAATGGAATTTCTTACTATTTGGATATTCTCGCTTATAACGTTTCACCAACCAATTTATTGCCATGACAGTGAAAGTAAAGCCAATTAATCCTAAAACTACCCCCTCTTCTACACCACGAATCACAAGAGAAGCCAAAAAGCAATAAGCGCCAAGTAAGGCTAGGACTGAAACAATTAAATTAATAAAATCAAAGCGATATTTGTGATATACATAAAATGCGATCAAAGCAGGAATAGCAATTATCAAAGAACTAAGTAATGAACGACCAAATTCAGCCCAAGTAGAATAAAAAAACACACCATTAAAGACCGCTAAACCAAATAGGCTCGTAAAAGTCAGTGCTAAAAATACTTTAGGTAAAATGCGCCAATGTTGGTCATGAAAAGCTTTACTGAATAATTCCGATATCACAAGTAATCCAGCATTAATCAGCACGGCATAACACATTGAGTTATGCGAGTTTTGTTCATTAAATAAATAAAACGCAACATTGGCAGTAGCGGCAAATAGTAACGCTGAGGCCACATTCGGAAATAATAATAAAAATGGAAGTTGGCAAAGTGTCCAAACAGCAAATAACTGCCATACATCGGCCCCCGTTTGATAGGTTTGTCCGACTAAGGCAAATAAACCGCCAATCAAGACAGAAACAACAAAAAAGAGGCTATATGTCTTCCACTTTAATTTTTCTTTGGCTTGTCGACGACTCTCTCGAATAAAGCAATAAATACCTAATACCACTGTCACCACAAGCAATGTTTGTAAGCCATAAATTTTGGCTAAATCAGAAAAATAATCTAAATTAGCTGCAATTAACGTGATGACTCCACTCGTTAAAAACCCTATAGTTAATAATAAAAACAGTAAATTTAAATAACGTTGCCAAGAAAGATTAAAAAGGCCAGTTGTATTCATTCATTTTTCCTTTTTATAAAAATATTCGTATTATCTTAGCATAATAGTCAGGTAAATAAATAACAAAAAAATGTGGCTAAATAATACAATTTAGCCACATTTTAATTTAGGTAAAATAATATTTATTACGCTGCATTCGGCTTATGGAGTAAGGTAAAAGCAATGAAACCAAATCCTAAGAAGCAAGAAACGATCAAGGCATAAAAACCACCATCCCAGCCAAATAAGTCGACCAATTTGCCCATTACATAGCCTGCACTCGCAGAACCTAATAAGTAACCGAATAGCCCGGTTAGACCTGTCGCTGTACCGGTTGCCACACGTGGTACAAGGTCTGCCGCTTGAAGCCCGATCATCATTACTGGACCATAAATTAAGAAACCGATAGCTACAAGACAAATATTATCTACGAGTGGATTTCCTTCTGGGTTTTTCCAATAAACAATAATCGCGATTAATACACCGGTTAGGAATAATAACATCGGCGGTGCACGGTGACCTTTGAAGACTTTATCACTCAAATAACCACTAGCAAGCATACCAAAGATACCTGCATATTCGTAAAGGAAATACGCCCAACTTTGTTTGTCTACAGAGAAGTGTTTCACTTCTTTTAGATACGTTGGTGCCCAGTCAATGATGCCATAACGAATGAAATACACAAATACGTTCGCAAGTGCAATCGCCCATAAGAACTTATTATTAATGATGTATTTCATGAAAATATCTTTAGAAGAAAGCGTGTGAGCCGATTCGACTTTCTCTACGATTTTTTCACCTTTCCATTCATCTACCGGTGGTAACCCTTGTGATTCTGGAGTATCGCGCATTAAATAGAACATGATGAATGCCAATACAATCGCGATTAAGGCTGGTAAATAGAATAAAGATTGCCATACGCCGAAAATCGATAAACCGAGGATCGCTAATGGACCAATTAAACCACCACCTAAGTTATGCGATACGTTCCACCAGCTCCACCAAACACCACGTTCAGAAACCGAGAACCAGTTGGTCATTGTTTTTGCACCTGGTGGATATCCCATTCCTTGGAACCAGCCATTTAATGCAGCTAACACAATCATCAATGGAATAGAAGAAAGCACGCCTGGTACTAAACCGAAAATTAAGCTCACTAATGCAGAACCTAATAAACCAATAGTAATAAAATATTTAGGATTACTTCGGTCAGAAATATTCCCCATAATGAACTTACTAAAACCGTAAGCCAGTGATAACGCTACCCCAACTGTACCTAAATCAGCTTTAGTAAAGCCATATTCATCAATAAGATAAGGAATTGCTAAAGAAAAGTTTTTGCGGATAAGATAATAAGCCGCATACCCGATAAATACTCCAGCAAATACCTGCCAACGTAATTTTTTATACTCGGCATCTGTTCTAGAACTTTCAATTCTTGGTGCTGGAGGAGATGCTTTTAAGAATGAAAACATCTTTGTTCTCCTATAATAATTTACAACTTGTCGTATCCTTGTAATAGCTAGTCCACTACAATGAGAAACAGATTACCAAAGCCGAATATGAAACAGAGCTCCGACCACTCCAAATGATTAGTTCATTTTCGTTATTTAAACGACTCTAATTTCTGGGATAAATTACGTCCTAAGTCTATTTAAAAATTTCTATGTTATAATACCGACCAACCCAATAAAAAAAGGATATAAGATGAGAATTTTACACACCATGCTTCGAGTGGGTGATTTAGACCGCTCTATTAAATTTTATCAAGACGTTTTAGGTATGCGTTTATTACGCACAAGTGAAAACCCTGAGTATAAATATTCACTAGCCTTTTTAGGTTACGAGGATGGTGAGAGTGCAACTGAAATTGAATTAACATACAACTGGGGCGTGACTGAATATGATCTTGGTAATGCTTACGGTCATATTGCTATTGGTGTAGATGATATTTACGCAACTTGTGAAGCGGTACGTGCTAATGGCGGTAAAGTAACTCGCGAAGCTGGCCCTGTTAAAGGTGGCACAACCGTGATTGCATTCGTTGAAGATCCAGATGGTTATAAGATCGAGTTTATCGAAAATAAAAGTGCAAAATCAGCTTTAGGGAATTAAGGAATACATTGTGTCAGATACACCTGAAATTCCTTATCACCACCAATTAAAAAATCGGTTTCGCGGCTACTTTCCTGTCATTATTGATGTGGAAACGGCTGGGTTTGATGCCAAAAAAGATGCGCTTTTAGAACTTGCGGCAATCACCTTAAAAATGGATGAGAATGGCAATTTACACCCCGATCAAAAATGCCATTTTCATATTGAGCCATTTGAAGGTGCGAATATTAATCCGGAATCACTCAAATTTAACGGGATTGATATTCACAATCCATTGCGAGGTGCCGTATCTGAATTAGATGCCATCACAGGATTGTTCCAAATGGTGCGTCGTGGACAAAAAGATGCTGAATGTCAGCGTTCTATTATCGTGGCACACAACGCGGCTTTTGACCAAAGCTTCGTGATGGCTGCGGCTGAACGTACGGGCGTAAAACGCAATCCATTCCACCCTTTTGGGATGTTTGATACGGCAACACTTGCCGGTTTTATGTTTGGACAAACGGTTCTCGTCAAAGCATGCCAAGCGGCAAAAATTCCTTTTGATGGTAAACAAGCACACTCGGCGCTATATGATACTGAACGTACGGCAGAATTATTTTGCTATATGGTGAATCATTTAAAAGAGCTGGGTGGTTTCCCGCATATTGCTCAAACAAATGAAACGGAAAAAACTGCTGAAAATCAGATCGCACTTTAATTTTCAAATTTTTTTGAAAAAAGCTTGCAATCGTTTTCGGTTTACCGTATTTTAAAAAGTAATTCAATTTAGTTATCTAAATAAGAGAGTTTCAAATGAACTTTATCCTTCGTCACCATCATCGCCATTCAACTGAATAATCTTTCAGGCTGTTGGCGTGCTTGGAAGATTTCTTCCGAGCTGACAAGATAAAGATCAAAAAATCTTACCCCTCGGAAGGCAACTTTCGAGGGGTTTTGTTTTATTATCAATTTACAGGAGTTTATTACTATGCGACATCTAACCTTAAATCAATTTTCTTTTATGCGACCTTTTTCTTTTAATTAATCAATAAGGAACAACAATATGCTATCGAATCCCGTTGTTATTTCAATTGTCGTACTACTGGCATTAAGCCTACTGCGCGTGAACGTGGTTATCGCACTGGTAATTTCTGCGCTTACAGCCGGCTTATGCGGCGACTTAGGTTTAAGCAAAACCATTGAAACCTTTACAGGCGGCTTAGGTGGTGGTGCTGAAGTGGCCATGAACTATGCGATGCTCGGTGCATTTGCCATTGCGATTTCAAAATCTGGCATCACTGATTTGCTTGCCTACAAAATTATTACCCGAATGAACAAAACACCAACTGGCAAAAATTTAGCCTGGTTTAAATATATGCTGCTTGGTATTTTGCTTTTATTCTCAATTTCATCCCAAAACTTGCTCCCAGTGCACATTGCGTTTATTCCGATTGTGGTACCGCCTTTACTTTCTATTTTTAACCGTTTAAAAATCGATCGTCGTGCAGTCGCTTGTATTATTACCTTCGGTTTAACCGCAACCTATATGATCTTACCGGTTGGTTTCGGGAAAATCTTTATCGAAAGCGTTTTAGTAAAAAATATCAATCTTGCTGGTGCCTCACTCGGTTTACAAACCAGTGTTGGTGAAGTTTCTTTTGCTATGCTTATCCCTGTTATTGGTATGATTCTTGGTTTACTCACTGCCGTATTTGTTACCTATCGCAAACCTCGCGAGTATGTGGTGACAACGGCAGAACCAACTACAACTGAAATTGAACAACACATCGCTAACATTAAACCTATTCAAATTACCGCAAGTGCGGTCGCTATCGTCGCCACGTTTGCCACACAGCTTTTCACAAGTTCTACAATTATTGGTGGTTTAGTCGGTTTAGTGATTTTCGGTGCATTTGGTATCTTCAAACTCAAAGAAAGTAACGACATTTTCCAACAAGGTTTACGCTTAATGGCGATGATCGGCTTTGTGATGATTGCGGCTTCTGGTTTCGCTAATGTCATTAATTCAACAAGTGGCGTGAAAGAGTTAGTTGATGCACTTTCAACGGGTGTGATTCAAAGCAAAGGCGTTGCGGCATTCTTAATGTTACTCGTCGGGTTATTAATCACCATGGGTATTGGTTCTTCTTTCTCAACCGTGCCAATTATCACCTCAATTTATGTACCACTTTGTCTCTCTTTTGGTTTCTCACCACTTGCGACAGTGGCTATCGTAGGTGTAGCGGCAGCATTAGGGGATGCGGGTTCACCGGCTTCTGACTCCACACTTGGGCCAACATCCGGTTTGAATATGGATGGTAAACACGACCACATTTGGGATTCTGTTGTACCAACCTTTATTCACTACAACATTCCATTATTAGCGTTCGGTTGGATTGCAGCCATGACCCTTTAATCGTTATAATCCCTGCATTCATTATGTGGGGATTTTTTTTATGTCTATTCAATCATTACTCAATACGCTCGAACAAAAAGTACAGCAACTGACTCAAGCCTATCAAGCTGACTCTGATAAAAAAATCAACGCTAAATTTAACCGCACTTTATTTACTGAAGATTTTGAAACCGTCGGTTTTTATCTCAAAGAAATCCAGCAAAGCTTAACGAAGCTATTCAGCCTTCCCCATCAAAATGAAGAACAAATTGTATTTATGGTTGAACATCTTTTAGGGCAATGTACCGCATTGACTGAAGCCATGAATCACAAGCATAAAAAAGCTATTCAACCGAAAAAAATGGAACAACCACTTACAAGCAGTAAATCACAGCACAGCATTCATCGACTTCCGCCAAGAGAGCGTCTAGAAAAATATTATGAAGCCTTGCAGCAACTCACGGAAAAATACGAAGAAGCCAAAGCACAAGCGAATACGGCTCAAACAGATATTCAACGAGATATGCATAAGCAAACAGCCGCAATTTATTTAACGCGTCGTCAAAAATGTTTAGAAGCCATTGAGACCTTAGAAGAATACCTTGCCTTTAAAGAAGCCCAAGAAAGTGCAGTCAAAAAATAAGATATTTTTTAATAGACTGAAAAGTAAAAATCCCTAAATCTTTCGACTTAGGGATTTTTTGAATTTGATGGCGGAGGAAGTGAGATTCGAACTCACGGAGGGCGTAAACCCTCGCCAGTTTTCAAGACCGACCATATTTTATCAATCAATTTTTTAATTTTCAATCAATTCAAAGATTTACACACCCTATCACACGCAAACCCACCTTTTAAATTAGTATTAATTACTATCTATTATCATCTATTACGTCAAAGTTACGTCAAAGTCATACCAAATATTCAATTCTTTTTCTTCTTTACAATTCTTTACAAAATAGCACTTGCATTAATATCTTCTGTATATTGTACTATATACACATAGCCAAGAGATGAGGCTATAAACCCAAAACTTTAACCAGACCCCACCAACCGGCAGGGGCAGAAAAAAGAAATCAAAATAGAAATCGTAATTAAAGAAACAGGCGAAGTAGAAATATTATTACTTATCGATAGCAAAACTGGTTGTGATTGGTTTAACGACTTGGTCGGCAATCATGACGGATATAGCGACGATCCTGAATACGGATTTGCGGAAGAAACCGACGAAGACGGATTAGAAACTGGGAGATTTGTCACAAGCCAAGAAAACTTTGATTGGTGGGAAAACATTGTTAGCAACATGGATGACCTCGAAAGAAGAATCGAAAACCTAAGAATGGAATTTGGCGGCAGTAGAGTTGATTGGATTGTTATGGAGTCAGGTAGCGGTTATGTCGATTTGGAAAACTACACAGATGTAATCCACCAGGCACTTGATGAAGAATTTGGCGAAAGCGCAGGAAGATAATAACAAGCCCCGCAAGGGGCTTTAATTGGAGTTTAGAAAAATGGCAAAAACAGCAGTGCATTTATCAGATAATACTTGGCAATACATCACAGATCGCACACCACAGGGCGAGCAAAAAGGGCTATCGGCACACATTAATAATGCATTTGAGCAGTTGGCACATTTAGCCCACGCGGAAAAGCCAGAATTATCAAAAACTGAGTGGGTTGAGTTATACAATGTCTATGCCGCCGGCAGTGATTTAACTCGCCTTGTAATGCCGTTTGATTTAGCCGATGACTTTCGCACGCATTACGGCACTTTGCCGCAAGATTTGACCGCGCTTTATGATAAGTTAAATGGGATGACGCAAGCACAGCAATTTTCCGTGCTTGATGCCGTCCGCGTATATTGGGCGAGTGGCGAAGATGGGGATTAAAAACAAACCGATAACAAGACCATGCCCACAGTGCGGCAGAAATTATCAATATAGACGGGCTAGATCTTGTGCGGTAATTTCCGATCGTAAAATGATTTTTTTGGCGAGTAATGTCGGCTCGGAAAACGGTACGCTAACAGTATTTAACGGCAAAGACGGACTAATTGTAACGCGTGGTTGTTTTGTTGGCACGGTTGATGAGTTTTTATCAAAATCAGCCGAAGTACATGATGATAAAACAAAAAACGAATACAAATTACTCATTGAGGTAGCCAAAAGCAGAATCCAAGGATAGCCAACTATATCAATCAATACCCTCCACGTGAGGACTTTTTTATTAATCAAAAAAAGGTAAAAAAACATGAAAAAAACAATCTTAGCACTAACTATTGCAACGTTATCCATTGGCGCATACGCAAATACTTATGATGCCGATAAAACTAATTACTCGACAAATACAAGCCAAAATCCTGATGCTATTGCTCACGCTAAAGCGATGACTGGCGTTACAACTAACAGCGATGCCAAAGCGTATGCAAGCGACGCAACAGCTTACGGCGACAGTCGCACTTATGCGGGCTATCGTGGTACAGCAACGGGCGCAAATACTGTGGCAAATGGGGAAGGAGCAGTTGCAACAGGTTACTCATCCACAGCAAGCGGCATTGTGTCTATTGCTCATGGTAACGCCGCTAAAGCTACAGGTGATGGCTCTATTGCTACTGGCGCGGAGGCGAGCGCGGAAGGTGCCAGAGCTACAGCGATTGGACGTGGTGCAATTGGCAAAGGTGCAGGGGCAACGGCTTTAGGTAGTGCAGCTCAGGCAACTGGCACAAGCTCCGTTGCGGTAGGCCCCGCGGCAACCGCTAGCGATACGCGCTCCGTTGCGGTTGGCGCCAACGCGAATGCAGACGGACACCGCGCAACTGCTTTAGGTACAAACACCAAAGCAAGTGGCCCAGGTGCAGTCGCCCTAGGCAATGAAAGCGAGGCGGTAAATCAAAAACTTTGGAACCGCACAAACGAATCCGCGGTGATTGACGATGTAACGCTTGATGGTTGGGCGGGTACAAAAACCATGGGTGAGGTATCTGTTGGCACAAAAGACAAAGAGCGCGCCATCTCCAATGTTGCGGCTGCGGAAATCTCCAAAACATCAACCGAAGCGGTGAATGGCTCACAGCTATACTCCGTTGCTAAAAAAGTCGCCGATAACAAACGAGCAATTGTAACCAATACAAAAAATATCGGTGATAATACGTCAAAAATCGATACATTAACCAAGCGCGCAGACGCTAACGATGTCGTAGATGAGCAACAATGGAACAAAATCAATAGCAACAGCAAATCTATTGGTGATAATACGTCAAAAATCAACGTAAACCGCGCAAAAATCGATAAGCTAAGTAATGGTATTGCTCAAGCTAATAAACGTATTGACAGCTTATCTGATGATGTGCGTAAGCACCGTAAGTTAGCTTCTGCCGGTATTGCTTCCGCTTTTGCTGTGGCCAACATCCCGCACGCTACTTATGCAGGTAAATCTGCTCTTGGTGTAGGCGTAGGCGGTCACAGCGGACAACAGGCTCTAGCAGTGCGCTACTCTCGCTTATCCGATAACACTAAATGGCTTGTAAGTGCAAGTGGCAGTGTGGATACGCAATCACAAGTTACTTACGGCGCGGGTCTAACCTATCAATTCTAATAATTCATATCGCCCCTCAATACGAGGGGCTAAGTTTTGGTGAAAATGAACGAAATTAACATCAACATCCCCTACTCAAGATTTGTAGATATTTTCTGCTGCTATTTTTATGTGCGTATGATATAGTGGAGACCCGTCGTCTGTTACTCGGGCGTTAGATGACGCTAAATACAGTTGGCTTATGTTTGGATCTGAGTTGCGAAATGACATTATCCGGACGGCGGAATCGGCAAACTATCCTGCGGTAGTTAACAACTACGTAAATAATTTTATTGAGTGGGCCAAAAGCCAATTTAATGCACCGCAAGACTACAACATCCCTCGACCACTGGTTGATGTGTTGCCGGTGGTGGATTACAAAAAATAAACAGTATTTAACCAACCCCAAAGACGCTCCAAGTGAGCGTTTTTTATTTTAAGCAGACAAAGGTGGTACAAAATGACCAAATATTTTTCAGTGGATATATCAAACGATATCCACATTATTAATTTGTATGAAACATTAGAGCAAGCAAGAGGGGCTTGTTTGGCTGGCGCTGTCGAGGCTCACGAATTTGCAGACGACATGGACGAATACGAAAATTATGAGAGTAATGATTTACCGTATGCCGTTTATGGTGTGGTTTTAGGTAAGGCCGAATGCAAGAAAAAAACGTTAACCGAAGAGGAGAAAGATGAGCGTTATTCCGATTTTGATTATAGCACAGTGTATAACAATAGATCCAACTGGGGATTTTTTAAGGTTGCTGGAGTGCGCGGCTGGCGAATTTACAAAACAGATCTTGATAAGATCAGGCAAAAACAAATATGGTGTTTGGCAAATCGACTTTACCACGCCGTCAGGGCGGCGTATTCGATCGTCTAGTGGCAGGACTGACAAGCGGCTTGCGCAAGAGCTGCACGACAAATTAAAAGCCGAGTCATACAAGGTCGAGCGACTAAACAAGCAACCGGAACGGACGGTGGAAGACGCACTAATCTGCTTTTTAGAGGACGCCGAACATCAAAAAGATTTGGAGACCAAGATACATCACGCGCAATACTGGCGAGACCGTATCGGCCATAAAAATCTTAGCTCTTTAACAAGTGATGACATCTATAACAATCTACCAACGCACAAGCGCACTGGAGAGAGACTATCGCCATCTACGCAAAATAGATACCGCACATCAATAATGCGGGCGCTTAATCTTGCCAAGCAAGCTGGGTGGGTTGATGCAATCCCGTATCTTGCCAAAAATAACGAGCCTAAAAAGCGCGTTAGATGGATAACGCAAGACGAGGCAAATAGGTTTTTAGATAGCCTTAACTTAGAGTGGATGCGTGAGGTCTGCTCATTTGCGCTACTCACCGGAGGGCGTATGTCGGAGATTTTAACTTTAACGTGGGATAAGATAGATTTTCCGCGCAGCATTGCCATTGTCACAAGTGACGTTGCCAAATCTGGCCACGCAAGATCGCTACCGCTACCGCGTAATGCAGTTAATTTTTTACGGCAAAAAGAGACAAGGCGTATATCTCAATATGTTTTTCACCGTGGCAAAGGCAAGATGATTTCAGACATTGATCGGGAGGATTTTAAACGAGCTTTGCAACGCGCAGGGATTAGTGATTTCAGCTTCCACGATTTGCGGCACACATGGGCAAGTTGGCATATACAAAGTGGCACACCGCTAATGGTGCTTAAGGAGTTAGGCGGTTGGGAGACAATCGAGATGGTGCAAAAATACGCACATCTTAACGAGAGGCATTTATTGCAATACGCAAATCATGTCAAAGTTACGTCAAAGTTGACTTTTTCGGCGACAAATTCAGATTCACAAAATGAGGAGGATTTATGTTTCGACACAAATAAAAAAGCCGTAAGTTACTGAGTTTAGAGACCTTTTTAACTTACGACTTCCGAGAAAATGGCGGAGGAACTGGGATTCGAACCCAGGGAGGGCGTAAACCCTCGCCGGTTTTCAAGACCGGTGCCTTCAACCACTCGACCATTCCTCCGTGATTTAAGCGAGGTGAATAATACGTTTTTTCCCCCACCCCGTCAAGCAAGAAAATAAAAAAATTATCTGACTGACTACTTTTAAATCACTATGTTTTAAAAATACACAAAATAAAAAACGGAACCTACTGGCTCCGCTTTTATTATTGAGATATTACTCTGCTTTTGCTTGTGTCGCTTCAGAATAAATATGGCTAATTGCACTATGATGGCCTGCGGCGCCTTTACCGTTAAAGTAATAGCGAGACTCCGTCCATTCTACAATTGGGAATGGTTTAGACACTTCATTTGGTGCTTTAGCTAATGTCATCGCTGCTTTAGTGTGTTGTACCGCTGAAATGGTACCTGCACGACCAGTGAACACATAAGAGCGAACAAACTCTGTTTTCTCTTGTGGTTCAACTTCAGCTGTTTCGACTTGAACAACAGGCTCTGATTTATGATGCAAGCGTTCTAATGATTCTTGCACTTTCTGTTGCACAGCCTCATTTGCCGGTTGAGTAATAAAATCTAAAGCTGGTTGAGTTTTTACCGGTTGTTCTTCCACTACAATACCCGTTGCTGGCGTGATTACACCTTTTTTCGTTTTTTCTTGCTCAAGCAATTCATCCACAGATAAGAAATTGCTTTCTTTCGCTGCATTCACAACAGAATAATCGACACAAACTTTACCGCTTGCTAATTCAGGTGAAGCAACTGCCGCAAATAATGGCATTGGTGACTTCACTTCATTACGACGACGGCGTTGATTATTCGATGTACGTAAATGACGTGGAGTACGACGCTGACGTTCTTGACGTGGTTTATCTTCAGCATTATCAGCAACATTGTTTTCAACCACTTCATTTTGAACAGTCTCAACAACGGGTACTTCAACCGCTTCAATAACATTCTCGTTTACATCAGTTGCATTGTCATCAATACGAACACGTTTACGTAAATCACGACGTTGACGACGCTCTGCTACCGGTTTCTCTGCTTTTTCTTCTTGACGATTATCATCAGAAACATTAGCAAAATTAACCGCACTTTCAGATGTCACTTCTTCATTCGCGTTACGACGATTGCGACGATTATTCACACGCTCGCGAGTTGGACGCGCATTTTCTTCATCTGTATTTTTCGCATTATCGTTGTTTTCGTTATTGCGAGAACGACGATTATTACGACGATCTTGATTACGACGATTATTACGGTTGTTGTTACGATTGTTGCGGTTGTTTTGGTTTTTCTCTTCTTCTTTTGGTTCAGAAGCAAATAAACCTTTAATTGCGGCAACAATTTTTGCAAACAATGACGGTTCTTCTGATTTACGCTCAACTGGTGCTGGTGCAGCCGTTGGGATCGATAGAGATACCGCGGCACTTTCCATCACTTGCTCAGAGGTTACTGCTGCAGTTTCGATATTGCGAGAAACAAGAGACTCTTCTGGTACAAATGTATCGTCTTGTGCATCATGGAATTTGGTTAAGTTATAGCTTAATTCATTTAGCTCTTCACCTTCACGAACACGGAATACGCTGAAATGTGGCGTTTCCATTGCTTCATTTGGCACCACGATAATATCTACATCATGACGTTTTTCGATGCTATGAACGGCTTTACGTTTTTCGTTAAGTAAGTAAGACGCAATTTGTACAGGCACGATAGTGTGTACTTGTTTGGTATTTTCTTTTAACGCTTCTTCTTCGATTAAACGTAAGATTGAAAGTGATAAGCTTTCGTTATCACGCACTTTACCTGTACCTTGACAGCGTGGGCAAACATGGTGCGAAGACTCACCTAATGATGGGCTTAAACGCTGACGTGACATTTCCAACAAGCCGAAGCGAGAAATACGGCTGATTTGAATACGTGCACGGTCTTGACGCACGGCATCACGGATACGGTTTTCTACTTCACGCTGGTGACGAACAGGTGTCATATCAATGAAATCGATAACCACTAACCCACCTAAGTCACGTAAACGTAATTGACGAGCAATTTCATCTGCGGCTTCAAGGTTGGTATTTAATGCGGTTTCTTCAATGTCACCACCACGAGTTGAACGCGCCGAGTTGATATCGATCGCCGTTAACGCTTCTGTCACATCAATGACAATCGAACCACCAGAAGGTAAACGCACTTCACGTTGGAAGGCTGATTCAATTTGTGACTCAATTTGATAGTGGCTAAATAGTGGCACTTCTCCTTGATACAGTTTCACACGATTGATGAAATCTGGACGCACAAGTTTGATGTGTGCTTTTGCTTTTTCAAATACTTTCGGGCTATCAATTAAGATCTCACCGATATCACGACGCAAGTAATCACGGATCGCACGAACGATCACATCACTTTCTTGGTGAATTAAGAACGGAGCTGGACGGCTTTGTGAAGCTTGCTTAATTGCTTCCCAATGATGTAAAAGTACTTTTAAGTCCCACTGTAATTCTTCTGGTGATTTACCTACACCCGCTGTACGCACGATAAGACCAACGCCTTCCGGTACATCTAAAGAACTCAATGCTTCTTTTAATTCGATACGTTCATCGCCTTCAATACGGCGAGAAATACCACCTGCACGCGGATTGTTTGGCATAATCACCAAATAACTACCGGCAAGGGAAACGAAAGTGGTTAAGGCCGCGCCTTTATTGCCGCGTTCTTCCTTGTTCACCTGAACGATCACTTCTTGGCCTTCGGTCAAAATATCACGGATATTTGGACGACCTTGAAACACATAATCAGCAGGGAAATACTCGCGGGCAATTTCTTTTAAAGGAAGGAAGCCATGGCGCTCTGCACCATAATCCACAAAGGCTGCTTCTAAACTCGGCTCTACGCGAGTGATTTTCCCTTTGTAAATATTGGCTTTTTTCTGTTCATGACCCGGACTTTCAATATCCAAGTCGAATAAACGCTGGCCATCGACCAACGCAACGCGCAACTCTTCTTTTTGAGTCGCATTGATTAACATTCTTTTCATTGTCAATTTCTCGTTTTGAATTATCTAAAACACCTTGAAAATTAACCGCACTTTACAGATTTACTGACCTTAGCCATCGACCTCGTGTTTCTCGCGAACAGTCAATCTCACGACTGTGTGTTGCTGGGTGCATTGATAGCATACTCAATTGTTATCTAAGACAATTTTCGTAAAACAATGCGATGTGTTAATTACGCATTGCAAGGAAGCGTCAACCTTCAAGAAAAACATGTTGATTATCAATGTCTTATGCCATTTGCCGCATTGAGTTTTGACCAACATACAAAATTACTTTCTAAATGCCAAATTTGAGGCGCAGAAAGACGCTCTATTATCCACATTCAGGGCTAAATTAGCAAGGCATTCTTGCTATTATCACCAGGGATATTGTGATATGATTCAGCCCAATTTTTAAAGGACAGATTCAATGACTGAAAAACAAGAAAAAATCATCAATCAATCCGTCAAAATGCTCACGATTTCTGAGGATGAAGCAGGACAACGCATTGATAATTATTTATTGGCAAAATTAAAAGGTGTGCCAAAAAGTTTGATTTATCGCATTCTACGTAAAGGCGAAGTGCGTGTGAACAAAGGGCGAATCAAACCTGAATATAAATTGCAAAATGGTGATGTGGTGCGTGTGCCACCTGTTCGTGTTTCTGAAAAAAATACTGCCCCAATTTCTAAAAACTTGAATAAAGTCGCCTCCCTTGAAAGCCATATTATTTTTGAAGATGATTGTTTATTAGTATTGAACAAACCTTCTGGCATTGCGGTTCATGGTGGGAGTGGCTTGAATTTTGGTGTGATTGAAGCCTTACGTGCATTACGTCCTGAAGCCCGTTTTTTAGAATTGGTTCACCGTTTAGACAGAGATACATCGGGTATTTTATTAGTCGCCAAAAAACGTTCTGCCTTACGCAACTTACACGAACAACTTCGTGTTAAAACGGTACAAAAAGATTATCTCGCGCTCGTGCGTGGACAATGGCAATCTCATGTAAAAGTCGTGCAAGCCCCTTTATTAAAAAATGAATTGGCCAGTGGCGAACGCATCGTTAAAGTCAGTGAACAAGGCAAACCTTCAGAAACGCGATTTGCCATCGAAGAACGCTATCAAAATGCGACCTTAGTAAAAGCCTCACCTGTAACCGGACGAACTCATCAGATCCGAGTTCATACTCAATATGCAGGTCACCCAATTGCATTAGATGATAAATACGGTGATAAAGAATTCGATAAATATATGCAAGATCTCGGGCTTAATCGCTTGTTTTTACATGCGTTTTCTATTCGATTTGAGCACCCTAAAACGGGTGAAACATTACGCCTCAATGCTCAACTAGACGAAAAAATGAAAGCAATTCTGAAAAAACTGCGTGAAAGCAAAGAGATAAACCCATAGACAAGAAAAATGTTTATTGCTATATTTGATGACGGAGACAACTCGTTTCTATCATTAATTAACATATAACAACAAAGGATAGCAAAATGGCAAAAGGACAATCATTACAAGATCCTTATTTGAATGCGTTACGCCGTGAACGTATTCCTGTTTCGATTTATCTCGTTAATGGGATTAAATTACAGGGTCAAATCGAATCATTCGACCAATTCGTGATTTTATTAAAAAACACGGTTAATCAAATGGTGTACAAACACGCAATTTCGACTGTGGTTCCAGCACGTTCTGTTTCTCACCACAATAATAATGGCGGTCATCATGTAGCACAAACTTCTGATGCTGTAGCGGAAGTAGAAACACAAGCAGAATAATTCTGTTCAATGAACGATTTCATCAGTTTAAGTGCGGTTGAAAATTCACCTGAAATTTCAACCGCACTTTCGTCATCTAAAACAGGCGACAATAGCCAATCGGCAAAAGATAAAGCTGTCGTCGTGCATGTTTTCTTTTCTCAAAATAAAAACATTGAAGATCTACAAGAATTCCAACTTTTAGCGGAATCTGCCAATGTTGAGATTTTACAAATCATCACCACGAGCCGAGCTACACCACAAGCAAAATACTTTATCGGTGAGGGGAAAGCACAAGAAATTGCTGATGCAGTGAAAACCTTAGATGCCGATGTGGTTTTGGTGAATCATCAATTAACCCCTGCTCAAACCCGTAATTTAGAAAGCATTTGCCAATGTCGTGTAGTAGATCGCACGGGGGTGATTTTAGATATCTTTGCCCAACGAGCCCGCTCGCACGAAGGGAAATTGCAAGTTGAATTAGCTCAGCTTAAGCATTTATCCACTCGATTAGTCCGCCGAAAAACAGGCTTAGATCAGCAAAAAGGTGCGGTAGGATTGCGTGGCCCTGGCGAAACGCAGTTAGAAACGGATCGCCGTTTAATCAAGGTTCGTATCGCACAGTTGCAAAATCGTTTGGCGAAAGTCGAAAAACAACGCAATCAAAATCGCCAAACCCGACAAAAAGCGGATATTCCGACCATTTCCTTAGTAGGCTACACCAATGCGGGGAAATCGACACTCTTCAATTTCATCACGCAAGCCAATGTCTATGCGGCAGATCAGCTTTTTGCCACCCTCGATCCCACATTAAGACGTTTGCAAATTCAAGATGTTGGCACAGCGATTCTCGCCGATACCGTTGGTTTCGTTCGCCAACTTCCCCATGATTTAGTTTCCGCGTTTAAATCTACGTTGCAAGAAACGGTTGAAGCTAGTTTGTTATTGCACGTCATTGATGCAGCAGACGCTCGAAAGATCGAAAATATTGAAGCCGTGAATTTAGTGTTGGAAGAAATTAAGGCTGATAAAGTGCCTGCATTGTTGGTGTATAACAAAATTGATTTATTGGAAAATGTGGCGCCTCATATTGAATATGATGACGAGAATAAACCCGTTGCCGTTTATCTTTCAGCACATTCAGGTGAAGGATTAGATCTGCTACTTGAAGCTATTAAAGTGCGGTTGAAAAACGAGATACTTTCTTTCACCCTCACACTGCTCCCACAAGAGGGCAAAATCCGCCATGCGCTCTATCAATTAGATAGCATTCGTCACGAGCAAATTTCAGATGGAGGTGAATTTATCCTCAATGTACAAATTGATAAAGTCGAATGGCTTAAACTTTGTAAACAATTCCCTAAACTGTCAGAAATTATTTACTAATACCGTATTGTTTTAATTTATTGGCAATCGCCGTGTGTGATACGCCTAATCGTTGTGCCAATTTTCGCGTACTTGGATACTGAGCATAAAACGCGCGCAATACACTCGCCTCATATTGTCCCATGATTTCATCTAGCGTTTGCTCACCAAAATCATCTGCAGAAATGACCGCACTTTGTACAGGTTTTAAATTTAAACTTTCAATATCAAGCTGGTTATTCTTTGCTAAGGAACAGGCACGATACAAGACATTGTAAAGCTCTCGCACATTACCTTGCCAAGGCTGACCTTTCAAATAATTTAGAAAATCAGCATCATATTGCGGCATTGAAATCTTAAGCTGTGTGCTGATTTCTTGTAAAAAACTGTCTGTTAAAGGCTGAATGTCCTCCACTCGCTCACGCAATGGTGGCACATTTAGTGCTAAAACATTTAAGCGATGGAATAAATCACTGCGTAATTTCCCTTGTTCTAACAGTTTTTCCATCGGTTCTTGTGAAGTACAAATCACTCGAACATTTGCATGATGTTCTTTTTCTTCCCCCACTCGACGGAAAGAACCATCCGTTAAAAAACGCAATAATTTTGCCTGTAAACTTAATGAAAGCTCAGCAATGCCATCCAGTAACACCGTACCTTCATTAGCATATTCAAAAAAACCGATGGTTTCACTGTCACCCACTTTACGCCCAAACATTTCACTTTCCGCATCTTCATCTGGCAAGCCCGCACAGTTTACTGCAATGAATTTTTTCTCACGACGCAAGCTCGCAAAATGGCAAGCTTTTGCTAATAAGTCTTTACCCGTGCCCGTTTCACCTTGAATTAAAAGTGGTACATCAAACATCGCAAAACGTTGTGCATTTTCGACCGCACTTTTCATGGAAAAGCTTTGAGTGACAAAGCAAGAGAAAGGATCTTGTGGATTAAATGTCAGCATAAAATAAGCTCGATTTTATTGAATGATGCCGATATGATAGGGAGTTTATTGATATGTGTAAAGATTAATTTACATATAAAAAGGGCAATCCTTGACTGCCCTTTTAGATGATTTTTCGTATTATTTTTTCACTGCACGATCAAGTTCTTGTGCGATGATTTCCATACTTTCTAAACCACCAAACGCAAGATACCAATTGGCTGCATCAAGATACACAATGTGTCCATCTTTATACGCTTTGGTTTGTTTGATGATATCGTTATCCAACACTTTTTGTGCATTGTTGGCTTTTTCTGTAATCGCCGCAGTACGATCCACGACAAGTAAAAAGTCTGGATTTTTTTCTAAGATATATTCAAAACCAACACTTTGGCCGTGCGTAGACGATTTGATACTGTCATCAATCGGTTTAAAACCAAATTTTTGATACACCATACCATAACGAGAACCGTCACCAAAGGCACTGATTTTACTTTCATTAACCAACACCAATAAGGCTGTTTTGTCTTTCGCATCTTTGGCGACTTGGTCAACCTTACTTTCTAATGCTGAAAGTTTTTCTTTCGCAACATTTTCTTTACCAAAGATCTGACCAAGTGCGGTCACATTTTGTTGAAAACTCGGGTAGTAATTGTTGTAGTCATTTTCAACATTAAATACTGGCGCAATTTCTTTAAATTTGTCGATCATTTTTTCTTGACGTTTAGACGCGATGATCAAATCCGGATTGAGTTCGTTAATTTGCTCCAATGATTGTTCTTTCAAATCACCGACATTCTTATATTTTTTGTCTGCAAATTCTGAAAGATAGTTTGGAATTTTTCCACTTTGTGGGAAGCCCACGATTTTATCTTGCACACCTAATGCATGAAGTGTGTCTGCGGCACCAAAATCAAGCACAATAACTCGCTGTGGATTTTGTGGAACAACCTGTTTTCCAGCAGCATTTTCAACGGTAATATCTGCAGCTTGTGCAATACCGGCAAATGCAAAGAGTGAAAGTGCTAAAGTTGATAATGTTTTTTTCATGAAGATTTCCTTATTTATCTAAAATAAACGGCAATTTTATGGTCGTCGATATCCTGAATAGGTATCGACATATCATAAATATCTTGTAGCACGGGCGATTGCATAATGTGGTTAACTTCCCCTTGGTGCACTAATTTTCCATTTTTCATGGCAACAATGTAGTCTGAGTAACAAGAGGCAAAATTAATATCGTGAATCACAATCACCACGGTTTTGTTGAGTTCTGTCGCTAATTTACGCAAAACTTGCATGATCTGCACAGAATGTTTCATATCCAGATTATTTAATGGTTCATCCAACAAAATATAATCCGTATCTTGTGCAAGTGTCATCGCAATATAAGCGCGTTGTCGCTGCCCACCACTTAAGTTATCGATATATTGATGACGAATATCATCTAAATTCATATAGGCAATAGCATTATCAATAAAAGTGCGGTCAGTTTGGGTTAAGTTTCCTTTGCTATAAGGAAAACGCCCAAAAGCGACTAAATCCTCAATGGTTAGACGCAAATTAATGTTGTTAGTTTGCTTTAAAATCGCAAGTTGTTTCGCAATATCGCTACTTTTCTTGCGATTGAGCAATTCACCGTTGAGATAGATCTCGCCGCTATCAGCATTCAACAAACGGCTCATAATAGACAGCACCGTACTCTTCCCCGCGCCATTCGGCCCGATAAAAGACGTAATTTTCCCCGTGGGAATGGTAACGGACACATTATCCACCACCTTTTTGCTTCCGTAACTTTTAGTAATATTGCGAATTTCTATTGCCATTTTTTGTTTGCTCTTAATAACAAATAAATAAAGTACACGCCACCGACAAAATTAACGATGATGCTTAATGTCGTGCGGAACGTAAAAATATGCGTCACCAATAATTGCCCTAAAACCAAGGTAATGATGGAAATTAACATCGCGGCAGGAATGAGGACTTTGTGACGATAATCACGAACAAATTCAAAGGTCACGTTCATTACCAATAACCCGAGGAACGTAAGTGGGCCAACAAGTGCAGTCGACACTGACGTTAAAATTGCCACGAGAATTAATAGGACTTTTAAGGTCTTTTGATAATCGATTCCTAAGTTAATGGCATTTTCTCGTCCTAACGCCAACACATCAAAGCAATGCCAATATTTCAAACTGAAAACAATCGTCGCCATTAAAATGGCTAATGCAACCCACAAGATTTGAGTATTGATTCGGTTGAAACTTGCAAAGCCAATATCTTGTGCGATCTGGAATTCATTTGGATCAATCAACACTTCCATAAACGTCGTTAAGCTACCAAAGAAGGTGCCAAAGATAATCCCAACAAGCAATAAGAAGAAAATATTTTGGTTCTCTTTCTTAAACAGAAAGTGATAAAGCACTAATGAAAATGCCATCATTAATCCCGTACACAATACAAACAAGGCAATTGAATTCATGGAAAGCAATGTGCTTGAACCAAAAAGGAAGATAATCGTCGTTTGAATCAGTAAATACAGTGAATCTAACCCTAAAATACTCGGGGTGAGAATCCGGTTATTCACGACCGTTTGGAAAATCATCGTAGCGAGTGCACTTGCCGCGCCTGTAATCACAATCGCAATTAAGGATAAGGCACGATTTTCCAAGGCATATTGCCAACGGTTCGGTAAGTTGTAGCCTAAATAGAGTGCAAGAGAAACAATGGCTAACAACGACAATATAATCAGTTGAGAAGAAGATTTCTTAGCCATTTCTATACCGCTTTAATAATAAAAATAAGAAGACACTACTACCGAATACACCAACCACGGCATTAATGGAAATCTCATAAGGATAAATCACACTTCGACCTAAAATATCGCAGAATAAAACAAATACCGCACCTAACAAAGCGGTATGAGATAACACTTTCTTCAAGTTATCCCCTAAATAAAGCGTGACGATATTCGGAATAATTAACCCCAAGAAAGGGATCACGCCCACAGACACGATGATAATCGAAGACACCACCGCCACAATAAGCAGACCAAGATAAAGTACTTGGTTGTAATTTAGACCGAGATTGACGGCAAAATCTTTCCCCATCCCAACAATAGAAAAACGATGCGCAAATAAATAAGCCACGATGAGTGTAGGAATACTGAAATACAACAATTCATAACGGCCTGACATCACAAGAGAAAAGTCCCCTTGTAACCACCCGGATAAGTTTTGCAATAAATCTTCTTTGTAAGCAATAAAGGCGGTAATCGAACTGATAATATTACCAAACATAATCCCCACTAAGGGCACAAAAATCGTGTCCTTGAATTTCAAACGGGACAGAATCGTCATAAATAATAATGTGCCAAGGAAAGACACGATGACCGCAATGGCGGTTTTTAACAACATTGAAGCTGTTGGGAAAAATAGCATCGCCATTAAAATCCCTAATCTTGCACTATCCATGGTGCCCGCAGTGGTGGGAGAAACAAATCGGTTTCGACTGAGTTGCTGCATCACTAAGCCACAAATACTTAAGGATGCACCCGCAATCAAGATACTGATTAAACGAGGCACTCGACTAATGAAAAATATCTGCCATTGATTACCTTCAAAATTCAGTAACCCTTGCAGATTAATAGTACTTACCCCGAGAAAAAGTGAAACAAAGGAAAGCACGATCAAAAGAAAAATCAGATAACGTCGCTTAATCATAAAAATGAGAATAATTCTAAAATGCAAAAAGAATAGCATATTGAAGGAAAAGAGAAAAGATGAAGTGCGGTCAGTTTTCGGCTAATTTTTAGGCGTATAAAAAATGCGGTCAAATTTGACCGCACTTTATTCACTATAATTTTAACGTTATTTCCACTTCTTTTGCACGGATTAAGAATTGTTTACGTTCTGCTGTTGCCATTCCGCTACTGGTACCCGGTAATTTCACTGTAAGCGGGTTTACTGCACGATCATTTATATGGAATTCATAGTGTAAATGAGGCCCCGTTGAGATACCTGTATTTCCTGTTAATGCAATACGCTCCCCTTTCTTCACCATTTGCCCCGCTCTGACTAAAGCTCGGCTTAAATGCATATAAACAGTTTGATATTCCCGACCATGACGTATCACTACATAACGCCCTGCACCACCTGCTTGATAAGCCACTTTTTCCACCAAGCCTTCTGCTGGTGCAATAACTGGTGTGCCTGGTGCCACGGCAAAGTCTACCCCTTTATGTGGGCGAACACGTCCCGTTACCGGATGGCGGCGATTTGGGTTAAATGGGGAAGAAATACGCGCTTGACGTTGCAATGGATAACGTGCAAAGCCTTTACCAAGGGTTTCCCCTTGCTTATCGTAGTAACGACCATTGGCCGCTTGAATACCGTAATAACTCTTACCATCCGCCATAATATGAATGGCTTCAACGTTACCTTGACCGGTTAATTTATCACCTAAATATTCACGTGATACTAAAATCGCAAATTTGGTGCCTTTACTAAGTTTTTGAAGGCTTACCTGCCACTGTAACGCAGAGCTTAACTGGCTGATTTGACGTCCATCCAAACCTAAATCACGTAAACTCGATGCAAAGGATCCGTTAATCGTACCTTTTAACACCTCTTTCTTCCAAATGCTTTTCTTCTCTAAAATTTGGCGTTTAAACTTACCGTTTTCAGTCCGTTCATAAATACGTTCTTCTTTTTCAGATACCAACCAATTTAAATATTCTAGTTGATCTTCTTTATCTAAAATCCAATAGAACTGTTGACCTGCGCGAAGTGTTTTTAATTCAGGATAAGCAGTAATCAAATTCTTTGCGGTATCATCTTCCAACCCTGAAAGCTCTAACACATCCTTTAATGAATCACCACGCACTACGGTATGGCTAAATTGATCGGTAATACGCAGAGCCTGATCAGCCACATCTAAAATACCACTCAGCGCATCTTGCGCATCTTTTGGTAAATCATTGAGATCGTCAAATTGTGGTTTGATTTCATCCACTTCATCATCTTTGGCTTGAAGTTCATCATCATAAGAGGTTGCATCTTCCGTATTAGCATGTTGTTTCGCTTCAGGGTGTTCACCTTCTTGAGATTGAGGATTTCCCGATTCTGTTTTTTCAGGTGTAAGAGATTGATATTGAACGTTATCCACCATCTCTGGTTCAAGATTGCTTTGCAGGGAAGGATCATAATCAGCAGTGTCTTTAAAGGCGAGGAAAATGCCCGTTAAAATAAGCAAAAGTGCAGCAAAAAAAATCACCGCTTTTATGCGGGATTTTCGTTTCCGTCGTTCTCTGGCTAATTTAACGTGTTGCAAAATTGATACCTTTAAAATGAGTAAAAAACTTTTCGCTTTTCAGACTACAAACTCTGAAAAAAATTCATTTTACCCTAAAAATGTAAAATATTATGCCTAAATATTAGGCATAGTCAGAATTTCTTGAGAAAAATGAGGAAATAAGCTATTTTAGTGAGCCATTTTTAAAGGGGGAATTATGCAAATTCGCGCCATTCAACTATCCCAATCCACACCATTAATTACGCTGAAAAATATTAATGTGGTCTTTGACCAAAAGACGGCATTGCGGGATATTAATCTCAGTATTTATCCAAACTCAATTATCACCATTGTCGGGCCAAATGGTGGGGGAAAATCGACGCTCTTAAAAACCTTATTAAAATTACAAACTCCCAC
>OGHR01000650.1_pt1 | contig 28264 bp, 26 predicted proteins | sample 1571621 | NCBI WGS metagenome assembly OGHR01 (sample SAMEA2582038, study PRJEB24529) | metagenome | biome: Human gut stool | place: China | collected 2011
TAACCGTAATCTCTTTGTTTCATCATCTTATTATTTAAAGTTTACCATTAAAGAAAATCGTTCATGTCAAAGGCTGCCATTTCATCATTCCCGGCAGCCGGGACAGTGGCGGGTACGGGTATCTCATGCTTTTGTAAAAGTTCCGCCACCCGTGACCTGCCCCCGTTAATCTGCTCCACCAGCGAATGAAACAGGTTTGTTTCCGTCCGGCAGATAGTTTGAACCGCTTGCCGTTCTTCCGTTTCGGACGCTTGTTTTATCTGAATGACCTGAACCATTTGCCCCAGCTCACTCAGCGTGATACCCTGTGCCATTTCCGGTTCACCGTCACCCATGTAACAGGCGATTTCTTCCGCTTCGATTTCATCCGGCAAAATATCCGGTTCTTCCGTTTCAAACTCCATTTCGAATTCGGTGTCAATCGCTTGCGGAATAGGTGTTTCTTCCTCTGTTTCCTCGCTTTGCGGAACAAATATAGAAGCATTATCAACCCCTTTTGAAAGGTGTCCTAAGATGTCCCCGTTTGTCCTCATTTGTCCCATCCGGTAACGGCTTGCACCTACAAGAGAATCCCTGTTTCCGGTTTTCACGGTCGGTTTGCTTCCCGGCTGTTCCGGCTCTCTTTTTCCGCTTGTGAACCATATTCCCAAACTATCCCAGTATCGCCATAAGAGGATGGCGTAATACAGGAGCGTTCCGATAATAAACCACTTCAACATATCAGAACGGCTTTTCAAATTTGCTTTCGTACAGTTCGTTTATCTCGTCCTGAAACTGGTCGAAATGCCGGAGCAGGATATTTTCTACATAGCTGCTGACGGTCGCCTTGCGCCCGCCAATAACGGTTACAATCTTCATCAGCTTTTCGTGTGTGGTACGGCTGACGTATAACGGCTGGCGGTCGGTCAAATCCATTCGCATGAAATAGGTTTCCCGGTAGTCGCCCGGAGCGCTCTTTTTCCGGCGGGCAGGTTCTTTCACCGCCTTTTCTTCCTTTGCCGTTAGCTGTTTATCCACTGTTTCCACTAAACCCGTTTTATCATCCGGTTTATCCGGTGTTTCTATTTCCGTTTTCATCGTCACCGATGGCGTTTCCTGTTTCTTCACGGGCAAGCCCTGTGAAATAATCTCTTTCATAAAATTCTCGTCAATTTGCGGTTTCCCGCCGCTTTGCTTTGCCATATCGTTACAGTTTAATAAGGTATGCGATTTCGGTTATCAGTTCTTCCATGTTACTGCCTTTTACCAGCCGTTTGTCCGCCGGGAACAGCGTAGAACGGAACACGGTTTTGCGTTGTGCGTCCAGTTCCTTTTTAAACCTTTTGGTGTCCGGGATAAATACTTTCATAAGGGGTAATTCCAGTTCCCCGATGGTCTGTTCATACAGGGTGTACAAGTCTGTTTTTTCCCGTCCATCTACCATGTTCCAAAACAGGTGCAGCCCTTTCAGTCGGCACGCTTCATTCTTTACCAGCAGTTTGTCGATAGCCACCGCAAAGGAAAGGCTGCTTTCCAATACCACCCGGTCGGCGGCTATGGGAGTGAAAATATAATCCACCCCTGAAAGGGAGTTGATAACGCCCTCACTGTTCACCGTTCCGGGCAGGTCGAAAAAGACCACATCATAATCCGACCCGGCAGATGCAAGAAATTCATCCGCCGTTTTTATCGCTTCGTCCGGTGAACTGCAAAGCACCGGGTACGCTTTCTTTCCCAATGCTTTGAACTGGTGAAAGGCAAGCTGTTTGTAATACTCATCGCTGTTTACCTGTTCGGCATCCCGTTTGCGCATGGCACTGATACTGTGTTGCGGGTAGTCGCAATCCACGACCGCCACGTTATACCCTTTCAGGTAATACAGGTAACTTGCCACCAAGACGGTGAACGTTGTTTTGCCGACCCCGCCCTTTTGGGTGGAGAAAGCCACATACAAGGTTTCTTTCTTCATTGTCATTTTGAATTATTGTGATACATCTTTATTTCATTCCATCCGTTCAGATTGACGGATGGTTTTCTTTCGTTCCATGTTGAAAGCTCGAAAGCCGGAATGATTGTTTCCTTTCTGCAAAAACAGCCTGTTTTCTTTCTTGCTTTTTTGTTTTCATTCATTCCACAAAGGCAGCTTGTTTTCTTTGCAGACAGTTTTCTTTCCCGATTGAATGACAGTTTTCTTTCAATCATTCCATCCGGTTTGCTTTCCTGCTTTCTTGAAAGATTGCAATCTTGAAATCTTGTTTTCAAGTTTTCAAAACCGCTTTCTTTCCGTCTGCTTTCCGTTACATATATCCATCTATCCATATTGCTTTCTTTCTGAAATCCGGGACAAATAAACGTAGAAAAACACCCCCTTTCGAGATGTGTCCTCAAATGTCCCCGTTTGTCCTCATTTGTCCTATAACCCGCTATTTCACAGCATTTTTAATACCCGTTACTTTGCAACCGAAAGGTATCGGTCAGGCTAACCAAGCCCCCGCCGCCGGGAGCGTTCCAATATCCGCTAACTCCAATCCGTCCGTAGGCGGATTTTTATTTGCACTGGCAAATAGCAAGGTGTGTTCTAAGCAGCTTGAAATTCTTTCAGCAGCTTTGAACGCCTTGCCCGGACGAAGCCGGGATAGGGTCACTCCGAAGTCGTAACCCTTTAAAAAAAGAAGCATGAAACAGAAAAATGAAAATGCGCCCCGTCCGGGTGGCGCAGGACGCAAGCCCAAAGCAGACCCGGCAGTGTTCCGGTACTCTATCAGCTTCAATGCGATAGACCACGCCCGCTTTTTGGCATTGTTCGACCAGTCCGGTATGCGCACCAAAGCGCATTTTATCACCGCCCGCATCTTTGGCGAACCGTTCAAAGTGATTAAAATCGACAAGGCGGCGGTAGAATATTATACCCGGCTGACTGCTTTATATTCCCAGTACAGGGGTATAGCCGTGAATTATAATCAGGTGGTAAAGGCTCTCAATACCAATTTCTCCGAGAAGAAAGCACTCGCTTTTCTCTATAAACTGGAAAAGGCAACGATAGAACTTGCCGACTTGAACCGCCAAATTATTGAACTGACCCGTGAATTTGAAACAAGATGGTTGCAAAAATAAGCGTAGGCAGTTCCCTGTTCGGTGCGCTATCCTACAACCAAAACAAGGTGGATGAAGAGCAGGGAAAGGTACTTTTAAGCAACCGTATGTTTGAGAGCGAGGACGGAAATTTCAGCATCCGGCGATGTATGGAATGTTTCGATATGCACCTGCCCGCAGACCTGAAAACGGAAAAGCCGATTATCCATATCTCCCTGAACCCGCACCCGGACGATGTACTTTCCGATAGCCAGTTGGCGGATATTGCCAAAGAGTATATGGATAAGTTGGGGTACGGCAACCAACCGTATATGGTTTACAAGCACGAAGATATTGCAAGGCATCATATACATATAGTTTCCATCCGGGTGGATGAAACGGGCAAAAAGATAAACGACAAGTTCGAGCATATCCGCAGCAAACAAATCACCCGTGAACTGGAACAGAAGTACGGTCTGCATCCGGCGGAGAAGAAACAGGCAACCGACCGCCCCGAACTTAAAAAGGTGGACTACCGGGCAGGGGACGTAAAGCACCAGTTATCCAATACGGTGAAAGCCCTTGCCAGCAGCTACCGTTTCCAAAGTTTCACGGAATACAAAGCGTTGCTATCTATATATAATGTACAGGCGGAAGAAGTGAAAGGGGAAGTGAACGGTAAACCCTATAACGGCATTGTCTATTCGGCGACCAATGACAAGGGAGAAAAGCAGGGAAACCCGTTCAAATCATCCTCTTTGGGTAAGTCGGTAGGTTACGAAGCCATCCAGCGACACATCAAGAAATCCGCAAAGGACATTCAGGACAAGAACCTGAAAGAGCGTACCCGCCGGACGGTTGGGGCAGTAATGAAATCCGCCCGTAGCCGGGAACAGCTTATTACGGAATTGAAAGCGAAAGGCATAGATGTTCTTTTCCGGCAGAACGATACAGGCAGGATATACGGTGTAACATTCATCGACCACGAAAACCGTACCGTCCTGAACGGTTCACGGTTGGGAAAGGACTTTTCCGCCAATGTGTTCAACGACTTGTTTTCCGGCTCCCGTACTTTGTCGGGAAACAGCAAACAGGAAACGCAGGAACAAAAACCGGAATATAACCCTACCGGACACCTTGAAAATACAGGAAAAACCATTGCGGGACTGTTCAGCCTGTTATCCGGTGGGGACGATACGCCACCCGACAACAGCCAAGTTCCGCCACCCAAGAAGAAAAAGAAGAAGAAACAAAGACGTATTTAATAACTATAAAAATTTCAATTATGCAGAATGAAGATGATTTAAGAGGACTTGCAAAGGTCATGGACTTTATGCGGGCAATCAGTATTTTATTTGTAGTGATAAACATTTACTGGTTTTGTTACCAGTCGTTCCGGGAATGGGGTATCAATATCGGGGTAGTCGATAAAATCCTGCTGAACTTCCAGCGTACCGCCGGGCTGTTCTCCAATATCCTATATACCAAACTTTTTTCAGTGGTATTCCTTGCGCTTTCTTGTTTGGGAACAAAGGGAGTGAAAGAGGAAAAAATCACATGGAACAAGATTTATGTTTTCCTGACAATCGGTTTTATCCTGTTCTTCCTGAACTGGTGGTTATTGGTTTTACCGTTGCCACTGGCGGCAAACACAGCATTGTATATCTTTACCATGACAGCCGGGTATCTTTCGCTGTTGGCTGCCGGAGTATGGATTTCCCGCCTATTGAAAAATAACCTGATGGATGATGTGTTTAATTTGGAAAATGAAAGTTTCGCACAGGAAACACGCCTGATTGAAAACGAGTATTCCATCAACCTGCCAACCCGGTTTTATTATAAAAAGAGGTGGAATGACGGGTGGATAAACGTTGTAAACCCGTTTAGGGCAAGCATGGTATTGGGCACACCCGGTTCGGGAAAGTCGTATGCGATAGTCAATAATTACATCAAACAGCAAATCGAAAAAGGCTTTGCTGTTTATATTTATGACTACAAATTTCCTGACCTTTCAGAGATAGCTTACAATCACTTATTGGGCCATTTGGACGGGTATAAGGTAAAGCCTAAATTCTATATGATTAACTTTGACGACCCACGCAAAAGCCACCGATGCAACCCGATAAATCCGACGTTTATGACGGACATATCGGACGCATACGAAGCCAGTTACACAATCATGTTAAATTTGAACCGCAGTTGGATAACCAAACAGGGAGATTTCTTTGTGGAAAGCCCGATTATCTTACTGGCTTCTATCATTTGGTTTTTGAAAATATATCAAGGTGGTAAGTATTGTACATTCCCGCACGCAATCGAGTTCCTGAATAAGAAATATGCCGATACGTTTACAATTTTAACCAGTTATCCCGAACTGGAAAACTACCTTTCACCGTTCATGGACGCATGGGAATCCAACGCCCAAGACCAGTTGCAAGGGCAGCTTGCATCCGCTAAAATCCCGCTTTCGAGGATGATTTCACCCGCTTTATATTGGGTAATGACAGGGGATGATTTTTCACTGGATATAAACAATCCGGAAGAACCTAAAATTTTAGTAGTAGGTAACAATCCCGACCGTCAGAACATCTATTCCTGTGCTTTGGGATTGTATAATTCCCGTATCGTGAAGCTGATAAACAAGAAGCACCAACTGAAAAGTTCTGTAATCATTGATGAATTACCGACCATCTATTTTCGGGGACTGGATAACCTGATAGCAACGGCACGAAGCAACAAGGTAGCGGTCTGTTTGGGCTTTCAGGATTTCAGCCAGTTACGCCGGGATTATGGGGACAAGGAAAGCAAAGTAATCGAAAACACGGTTGGTAATATTTTTAGCGGTCAGGTGGTTTCCGAAACGGCAAAAACGCTTTCAGACCGTTTCGGAAAGGTACTGCAAAAACGCCAAAGCATGACTATCAACCGGAATGACAAATCAACCTCAATCAGTACGCAAATGGATAGCCTGATACCACCCAGTAAAATATCCAACTTAACGCAGGGTATGTTTGTGGGTGCAGTCAGCGACAATTTCGATGAACGGATAGAGCAGAAAATATTCCATTGCGAAATTGTAGTGGATAACGAGCAAGTGAAGCGGGAAACAGCCAACTACAAAAAGCTCCCCCAAATTATAGATTTCAGGGACGAGGACGGGAACGACCGGATGCAGGAAGAAATACAGGCGAACTACAACCGGGTCAAGCAAGAAGTCCAGCAGATTGTCACGGACGAAATGGAAAGGATAAAAAATGACCCTGATTTACAATATCTTATTAAATAAAAGTTTCCCAAAAATGCAGGGAAAATAGTAAAAATCCCTGCGTTTTTTATACATACAATGTATATATCTCTTTTATGGATTTCAGCATTAAACAAACAAGGTTATCCCACTCTTCAACTGTTCTTACATCTTCTATATTATCTTCTACAGAGTAATGATGTACAATTGAATTTCTAAGCTTGTAAATTCTTTTGCCAATTTGTTCTGCTTCATCATCTTTTTTGCAAGATTCAAATTCAGTTTTCAAACTTGGTGATAAACTCTCAAACAAAGTAATCATAGAACCTTCTTCTTTGGCACGCCAACCCAGAATAGAAGAGAGAGAATTATCAATAACAGAACTTGTATGTGTGATAGATAATTCATTTTTTAATTGCTTTATACAGGGATATGTGAATTTAGGCTCTAAACATCTATATATATCTAAAAAACAATATCTCCAACAATAAGATACAGAGCTACTTAGTATATTCTCATTCATGCAGTTTAAATCAGAAAAAACGTCAAGATATGCTTGTTTCGTTTTTGGGGTAAACGGCAAAAGAAGTAGTTCTTTATTATACATTAAAAAAGAACCTACATACTTTTTAAATGCAGTAGGCTTCTCACAAATTTCAGGTAACTGAAATATTTTTATTGGTTCAAAGTAAATACTTAATGTATCTAATTCGTATCCTTGGAAAATAGTAGGGTCTTCAGGTTCATAAAGTGCATTCAACATTTCATAAGCATTACTGCCCTCTCTTATATTTATATTTGATGCAAAAGCAGCAGTCAAATAAAAAGCCTCATCAATGTCAATTGATGTAATATCATCGTTTTCACAATTAATGTCATTGTGCCCTATAACAATAATATAATCTACTGATTCAAACTCAATTATAAGAAATTTAAGAGTTAATATTTTGAGTACATCAAACTTTATATTTATTTTACTTGCTTTGTTAAATTGTTCTTCTGTCAAATAAATTAGTCGCGGTTCCACTTTTACAATGGAATCAGGAATATTTTTATTAATATATTCTTTAAAGCGTTCTTCTAAATATGAATTAGCTTCATTAATTTTTATTTTTCCCATTTTTAATAAGCACGCCAACTTAAAACCATACTTTGTATATCGAAATGCTCTTTTATTAAAGCCGCAAAAGCTTCTTTAAAAAAACTTCTTTCAAAATCGCCAACTTTTGATGGATTATTATCTTTTAAGCACTCGTTGAGAATATTTAATGATAAAAATTCTTTTAGTTCCACTTCTGATAGTCCATCTACTAAAGCAATAAACTCCTTTACTTCAGTTTCTATTCTTTGTAATATTTTGGTTTGTGTTTCTTCTCCTTTATCATTGCCTGGACGCCCTAATATTTCAACAGCTAAGGCTGATATAAATCCAATCCTTGCAGGTTGACTTTTAAATAAATCTTTTCCATCCGAGAAACGTCCGATTTTTTCCTCTGATTCATATCGGGTAAAAGCCTTATCAATGCTATACATTAATTTTAAGCACTTAATAAAAATACTTAGGAAATCGCCTTTATCTGTAGATTCAATAAAATCTAAGCGAGTAAATTCCTCAGCAACTCGTTCTTTTATATTCACTTTTTCTTTTCTTGAACCAAATACAATGAATAACTCTATAATGCTTTCACCTTGATATTGTCCCCCATCAGTTCTGTATTTAGAGTCATCAATTGTATAAATATCAATTTCTGGAACTTCCTCTTTTATTGTTTTTAATAACGAACCGTAAACGACTTCTAATTGTCTTCTAACTGTCCAAGGAACTTGTCCTGTATTTAAAACTAACATACGGTACATCAAGTTGTTTAGATTCTCAACAATCCAAACTTCGACTCTCAGTTCATTATTTTCAATTTGTTCATTACTTTTTAAAGCTTCTATAATAGCAGTTGTTCGTTGCATACCATCAATGAGGGATATGTTTTCATTGGAAGCTTGTGATAAAGTATCCTGTAATATTTTTGTGTCATGGGAGACATTGTCTAATTTTATAAAATCTTCGTGAGACAATAATAGTCCTAGCACTACTGGGGGAAGAACTGTGCCTTTAACTATATCATCTACCATCCTTTTTCTTATTTTTATAGCAGAGCTAGTACGTAAAGCATCTCTTTGTCCTTCTATACCGCCTTTCATTCTATAAATATCATTAATGTATGAAATGTATTCTTTGATAGTTGTAACTCCCATACAAGAGAGGCAATTAGACCTTTTATCTTTTACTATTGTTAATTCTTTTAGTACCATATATATCGCAAGTTTTATTATTAAAAAACGTCAGTAACTTAACTGTGCTTACAAATATAGTGATTTCTTTAGAATTAACCAAAGAGAGAACTTGCTAATTACTATATATCAAGCAAAAGACAAATAAAGCCAAACGAGGACTAATGAAGCCACCCGTCCCCAAATCCTTAAATATACTCTATTTCATCCTTACTTTTACTTCCGAAATTTTTATTTACTCACTAAAATTCAAAACATTATGGATGTAAACACAGCCAGCCAATACACCACTGACGAGCAGATGATGGATATTCTTCTTGTACTGGATAAGGAGAAAAAGACAATCAGCGCAGTAAAAGGTGTGGATGAAAACGGGGAACTTCAAACCGTACCGCCGGAGAATAACAGCGAACTTTTGAAATTCGACCGTCACGGTGATTTCTTTTCCAACTTCTTTTCTAACATGATGAACCAGTTGAAGAACCCGACCCGCTTCAACTTCTTTAAAATCCCAAAGTTGGAACTTCCCAAAATCGAGCCGATAATCAGAGACAACTTCAATAACCCGACACCTGAAAATGAAGCGAGCATAGAACGTTACCGGGTGACACCTGAAACCGTGAAGCAGGAAGCCAAGAAAGAACAGCAGGAAACCCAACAGCAACCAGCGAAAGAAGCGGGAGCAACGGCGCAAGCACCGCAGCAACCCGACAAAAGCAAGTATGTGATTAACCCGGATAAGGTGGACTGGGAAGCCTTGAAGAATTTCGGTCTATCCAAAGAACAGCTTGAAAAGGCAAAGGCTTTAGAACCCATGTTAAGGGGGTACAAGTCGCCCGGAGCGTTCACCATTGCCGGAAACTACAATTCAGCCATTATGAAACTGGACGCACGTTTATCTTTCCGGCATGACAAGGATGGGAATGTAGTTTTGGCGATACACGGCATCCGACAAAAGCCGGAACTTGAACGCCCGTTCTTCGGACATGAATTTTCCAAAGAGGATAAAGCCAATCTTCTTGAAACAGGCAACATGGGACGGATAGTAAACCTGAAAAACTATATCACGGGAGAAATGATACCCTCTTTCGTCAGCGTGGATAAGGTAACAAACGAACTGGTTTCCATGCGTGCAAGCAGCGTACAAATACCCGATGAAATAAAGGGTGTCAAACTGAACAAGGAACAGCAGCAAGCCTTACGGGAAGGAAAAGGGGTATTCCTTGAAAATATGATTTCCAACCGTAAAAATCCCTTTTCCGCAACCGTTCAGGTCAATGCCGACAAGAAAAGTCTGGAATTTATCTATCCCAATGCCAAACAGTCACAGGAGCAAGGGCAGAAACAGACGCAGCAGAACAGCCTTGTCACCAGTGACGGTGTAACCATTCCCAAAAGCATTTCAGGAATAGAGCTATCCCGCCAGCAACAGCAGGATTTAGTCAATGACAAAACCATCTTTGTTGCCGGGCTGAAAGACAAGCGGGGGGGCGAATACGATGCTTATATTCAGGTGAACCATGATAAGAAGAAATTAGGCTTTTACAGTGACAATCCCAGCTTTGACCGTTCCGCCGTGAAAGAGATTACCCCCGCCAGCAAGAACCGCACACAGGTAGCGGTCAATTCGGAGGGCAAGACCAACGAAGCCACCAAGAAAGTGAAAGAACCCTTGAAAAAGGGTCAGGACAAGCCCACTGAAAAACAAAAGACCAAGCAGGATAAAAAGGAGAAGCAGGAGCAGACGGACAAACCCAAACAAAGCAGGGGACGCAAAAGATGATAGCGGTATTAATCCTTATCCCGGTTGTCGGTTTCGCCCTGTTCATTTTCGCCTGTTATAAAACAGACTGGAAAGCCATAGACGAGCAGAACCGACAATTTTATGTAGATAGCTATCACATCTATTATGACCGGAAAATCCTAAGACAAAAAGAAGTGGAACAATTAAAATCAAAATTAGAATGATTACAGTAATCGGAGAAAAACCAAGTGTGGCAAGGGACATTGCCCGTATTTTAGGAGCGAGTGAAAAACAGGATGGCTATCTTTCAGGTAACGGGTATCTCGTTACCTGGGCGTTCGGCCATCTTGTAGGTTTGGCAATGCCGGAAGCCTACGGCATACAGAGCTTTCGCCGGGAAAGTCTGCCTATTATCCCGGATAGTTTTCAACTTACACCCCGACAAGTGAAAGCGGAAAAAGGGTACAAGGCTGACCCCGGCGCATTGAAACAACTAAAGGTAATCAAAGACGTATTCGACCAGTCGGATAAGATAATTGTCGCCACCGATGCAGGGCGCGAGGGAGAGCTTATCTTTCGCTACATCTACCAGTATATCGGGTGTAACAAGCCATTTGTCCGTTTATGGATAAGCAGCCTTACAGACAAGGCAATCCGTGAGGGACTGCAAAACCTGAAAGCCGGTAGCCTATATGATAACCTTTTCCTTTCGGCACAGGCACGAAGCGAAGCGGATTATTTAATTGGAATTAATGGTACACAGGCTTTAAGTGTGGCAGCCGGACAAGGCATTTTTTCTTTGGGACGGGTACAGTCGCCCACGTTGGCAATGATATGTACCCGCTTTTTAGAGAACAAGAACTTTGTCCCGCAAAAGTATTGGCAACTGAAATTACAGACTACTAAGGACAATGTAGCTTTTACGGCACTATCCACAGAAAAGTACGATATGCAGCAGCCCGCCATCGACACGCTGCAAAGGATAAAGGAAGCGAAAACGGTACAGGTGAAAACCATAGAGCGTAAGGAAGTGAACCAAGAACCGCCGTTGCTTTATGATTTAACTTCACTCCAAAAAGAAGCGAATACGAAACTGAACTTTTCCGCAGACAAAACCCTATCCATCGCACAAAAGTTATACGAGGGTAAACTAATCAGCTACCCCCGAACCGGAAGCCGTTATATCTCACAGGACGTGTTCGAGGAAATCCCGGAACGTCTTGTCAATTTGGAACAGTACGCCTGCTTTGCCGGATATGCCGCCGGGATGAAAGGCAAAGCCTTAAATTCCCGTTCCGTGAACGATGGCAAGGTAACAGACCACCACGCCCTGATAATAACGGAAAACCTGCCCGGTAAACTGGAAACGGACGAACAGGCAATCTATGAATTGATAGCCGGGCGGATGTTGGAAGCCTTTTCTGAAAAATGCGTCAAAGACGTTACCAGTGTAACGCTGGAATGTGCAGGGTCGCTTTTCACGGTCAAAGGGTCTATAATCAAGTCCGCCGGATGGCGTGCCGTATTCGGCGAGAAAGAGGACGGGGAAGATAACGCCACTTTGCCCGCCATGCAGGACGGTGACACTCTGTCGCTTTCCGGCATTGAATTACTGGAGAAACAGACCAAGCCCAAGCCGTTACACACGGAAAGCAGTTTGCTTTCTTCAATGGAAACGGCGGGTAAGGAACTGGAAAACGCCGACCTGAAAGCCAGCATGAAAGATACGGGTATAGGCACGCCCGCAACACGGGCAGCCATCATCGAAACGCTGTTTTCCCGCCAGTATATCATCCGGGACAAGAAGATAGCAGACGTTGAAATGACGGGAATGTGGGAAAATACGCTTGCCAAAATCGAAAGCGGAGAAATGAACCCCGACACGTTCCGCAAAGGCATCGAAGTGTATGCACGGCAAATCACGGCTGAACTTTTGAACGTTCAGCTTTCTTTCACTTCGGGTAGTGGTTGCATTTGCCCCAAATGCAAGACCGGGCGCATCCTTTTCTATCCGAAAGTCGCCAAATGTTCCAATGTGGATTGTTCCGTTACCATCTTCCGCAACAAGAGCGACAAGCAGCTAACGGACAAACAGATTACCGAACTGGTGACTACCGGGAAAACCGGGCTAATCAAAGGCTTTAAAAGCAAGAACGGCAAAGTCTTTGACGCTTCACTTGCCTTTGACGAACAGTTTAATGTTACTTTCGTGTTTCCTGAAAAGAAAGGCAAACCGAAGAAATAAGACGGAAATCATTATATTTGCCACAGAAAGTTTCATTATAGATAGATTTATAATTGAAATTTTTGTGGTTGAAGCACCCGGAGGGACACCGGGTGCTTTTTATAAATCTTCTCTACATCACCCTATAAATATACCATTCCTATCTTTTTTTATTTTTTTTCGCACGTAACTATCTGATACGCAAAAATAGTTACCTCTTTGTAACTGTCTAACGTTTAAGTAACTTCTTTTTTTATACTAAGTGTATTTATATCTTTGCAATCGAAAAAGATACTTAATATATCATGTTTACCGCATTGGTATATTTGTTTGGTATCTTAACAATACATTATTAACTAATAAAAAAAGAATTATGCACTACACTGGAACTATTTGGCGACCGCCTTACGAAGCATACTCAATGCTCATTCAAGTAACGGCTGGATGTACTCACCATTCCTGCAAATTTTGTACTTTATACGAAGATTTACCTTTCAAATTTAGGCTATCACCAATTGAAGAGGTAAAATCGGATTTAAAGGAAGCAAGTTATTATTATAGACACGCACAAAGGGTGTTTTTCACAGGTGCAAACCCATTTGTGCTTAGTGTGAATAAGCTTAAAACACTTGCGAAAATGGTACATCAATACTTCCCTGCTTGTCAGAGTATAGGGTGTTTTGCACGAATTACGGACATTACCCCTAAATCTGTTACAGAATTAAAAGAATTGCGAGAACTCGGATATGATGGAATTACAATCGGAGTTGAAACCGGATATGATGAATCTTTGATTTTCATGAGAAAGGGATTTCTATCAAAGGACATCATTGAGCAATGTAAGAAATTGGAAGAAGCAAATATTACCTATAACTTCTTTTATTTGACAGGAATTTATGGTAGTGGAAAAGGCAAGATTGGTGCAAAGGTAACAGCAGAAATCTTCAACCAGCTTCATCCGCAAATAATTGAATCTTCAATGCTTACAATTTATCCGACTTCGGAACTGTATAAGGAAATACAGGTTGGTAACTGGAAAGAAGAAACTGAAATTGAGAAGTTGGAGGAAATGAAGACTTTGATTGAAAATCTTAAAATTGATGCTCGATTTGTAACGGATGGGGCGTCCAACTTAATTCAGGTTAGAGGCAATTTGAAAACAGATAAACAAAAAATGATTGCTTTTCTAAAACAACAAATAGCAGAGCAAGACGAATCTTATTTGAGAAGCTATCGTGAAAATCTGCCACATTTATAAAATTTATCTAATGAAAGTAGATATTAGAGTTATAGTAAAAGGTGTTCAACAATATGCTGATTATATTGACGAGATAGTGACTAATGCTATTGGAAAATATTCTATTGTTAATGGTCTGCATATTGTTGAATATCGAGAACTATGTAAAGGTGGACATATCATTGAAAACAAATTGGTAATCAGTAATAAATCTGTTTGTTTATACCGAAGTGGGAGTTTGTTCTCTGAAATGTCTTTCATCGAGGGAGAATGTATGGAATCTGATTATATTAATACAGATGGAGAACTCAATGTAAAAATCAAAACATTGTCTTACCATCCTACAATTAGTGATAACAATATTCATATTGAGTTGAATTATGACTTATTCATAAATAACCGGTTCCTCTCGAATAACTCCCTTACCATATTTATTAATGAAATGGCATTGTAAACTATAATATTATGAGTTTATGAAAATAAGAATAATTGATTTGTTGAAAACAACTACTTATAATATTAATGTAAGTGTAAACGGCTGGGTACGAACGCATAGACAAAGTAAAAACATTAGTTTTATTGCAATAAATGATGGTTCAACTGTTCATAATCTGCAAATTGTGGCTGAACATGAAAAGATAAAAAAAGATTTTCTTAAATTGGTAACTACCGGAAGTGCCATTCGGGTAGATGGTATGTTTGCACTATCTACTGGAAATCAGCAGCATGGAGAAATAATAGCCCAAAATATAGTTTTATATGGCACTGCCGACCCACAGGAATATCCTTTACAAAAGAAAGAACACTCGTTAGATTTTTTGCGGAATATTGCTCATTTACGCTTACGCACAAATATTTTTGGCGCAATATTTCGTATGCGCCATAATATGGCTTTTGCCATACATCGTTATTTCAATGAAAGAGGATTCTTCTATTTCAATACTCCTATAATAACAACGTCGGATAGTGAGGGAGCAGGAGAACTCTTTGAAGTCAAAACGGAATTAAAAGATGATTTTTTCGGTTCCCCAGCCAATTTAACAGTTTCGGGACAATTAGAGGGCGAGCTCGGTGCGTTAGCATTGGGGGCAATTTACACCTTTAGCCCGACTTTTAGGGCAGAAAATTCAAATACATTCCGTCATCTTTCCGAATTTTGGATGATTGAACCGGAAGTTGCCTTTAATGATATTAACGACAATATGGATTTGGCAGAGGACTTTTTGAAATATCTAATCCGTTATGCACTTGAAAATTGCGAAAGTGATTTAGCTTTTTTAAATGACAACGTAGATAATGGTTTAATGGATAAATTACATTTTGTTGCAAATAATGAATTTATGCGTTTGCCTTATTCTAAAGCTATAGAGATTTTACAAGAATCCGGGCGTCAGTTTGATTACCCTGTAAAACCGGGAATTGATTTATGTGCTGAACATGAACGTCATTTGGTGGAAGAATATTTTCGCCGCCCTGTGATTGTTACAGATTATCCTAAAAAGATAAAAGCATTCTATATGAAACAAAATGAAGATGGGAAAACAGTTCGTGCAATGGATGTATTATTTCCGAAAATTGGGGAAATCATAGGAGGTTCTGAACGGGAAGCCGATTATACAAAATTATTGCGGAGAATGAAAGAATTGAATATGAATACCGAAAAACTGTGGTGGTATCTTGAATCACGCAAATTTGGCACTGTTCCCCATTCAGGATTTGGATTGGGTTTTGAACGATTGATGCTGTTTATTACAGGCATGACAAACATTCGGGATGTTATTCCGTTTCCACGTACACCCCGAAATGCAAATTTCTGATTATAACGAAATTCAATCATGCAAGATTATATCAATGAAATATTGCATCGAATAAATGAAGAAATGGAGTTGCTTGGCATTGATGAAAATGTCTGCGTGGAGGATGCTTTGCATATGATAGATGTCATACGACCTTTATTCGATAACTTGCGGAGCATGACTGTAAAATATGAATTTCAGAACGAAGGAGAAGAAATTCATTTCTTTAAAGATATAAAGCCAGACATTCTTAGTCGGTATTTATACTTTTACAAAATAACAAGAATTGAGATGAAACGTCCGATTGGCAGTGATGATGTACAACGAGAGTATCTTCATTGCCAATTGGATAATTTGAAATATTTCTTTGACCAAAATCTTGATTTCTACCAATATTATCGTTCGAAAGCAACCCACTTAGATTCTTATTATTTTGTTCGATATAAAGCGAATTTCAGATTGTGTGTTGATAGCGCATTTTTAGATAAAGACCCAGCCTTTTCTACTGGATATGATTACAAAGTAGCTAAAATTTTGTCGAATGAAATGCTACGAATATATCTCAATAGACAATTACAATTGTTAGACAGGAAAATGCAAATATCTAAAATACGAGCGGCACTTTCTGACTTTAATCTGAAATGGACTGGCTCTAAATCAGATGCAGTAGAGTTTGGATATGGACTTGTTGCTATTGCAACACTCAATAATGGAAATGTGACAATAAAAGAAATCATGGCTTTCATTGAAGCAGCTTTTGATATAGATTTAGGAGATTATTATCGAACATATTTAACTCTCAAAAGCAGAAAGAAAAATCGAACTGCCTTTTTTACATCAGTAATCGAACAACTGTTAAAGCGAATGGAATCGGATGAACTGTAATAAAGATATTTAGTCCACATAAAAACTACCAAGTAATTATCAACTTGGTAGTTTTTGTTTTTATACGATTTAGACATGAAATGCGGCATTTTCGGGTAATAACACCCTGCTTTTGCTACTGAAAAAGAGAAAAATAAATATTCACCAACTTGGTTATACCTTGTAATTTTTATCTTTTGAGACCCGCCATCTTTGCAGCAAATCAATTAGTTAGCGAAATGGAGATAATAACATTTGAGTCAAAAGCCTATAAGGAATTAGACAACAAGATTACCGCTATTGCCGATTATATATTTAATCACACAGAAGCGGAAAGTACCAATGAGGATGAAATTTGGGTGGATAGTTACGAGGTCTGCACATTTCTAAAAATCAGTGACCGGACATTACAACGCTTGCGGGCAGCTGGGACAGTCACTTATTCCAATATCAAGGGACATTATTTCTACAAGATTGGAGAAATAAAACGATTATTGGAAGAACGCCTGATTAGACGAGATAAGGACAGTATTAATGACCTGATAACCAACCACCAACTATATGTTAAGGAAAGAAGAAATATTAGAAAGGACAAATAATGGGTTATCCGTGTTCAAGCATTACATATCCGGTAATTGGCGGATAGGACGCAATTTCTTAAACCCGCTTTATGAGGATAACAAAGCGTCCTGTAACATCTATTTCGACCGCCGAAGTGGTATCTATAAGATGAAAGATTTCGGCAACGACAGTTATAGTGGTGATTGTTTCTTTTTCGTGGGGCAACTCAAAGGACTGGACTGCAACAACTCAATGGATTTTGTGGAAATACTGGAAACCATAGACCGGGATTTGGGATTGGGACTGGCAACAGGTAATCCGATACCAGTTACCCGTACTTCTTCCCATATAATAAATGATATGCCGGAAGAAACACCTGAAAAGGAAAGCAAACCCTACCAGTTCAGGGAACAGAAATTTCCGCTTGCCGAATTGATGTACTGGCAGCAGTATGGTATTACACCGGAAATATTGGAATTTTATAAGGTGTGTTCCTTACGGGACTTTCAGAGCGTAACAGCGGATGGAACACCGTTCACTTATACTTCATCCGTAACAGAACCGATGTACGGGTATAAGAACAAACGGTACATAAAACTGTACCGTCCATTCTCGAAAACCCGTTTCCTCTATGGTGGTAACTTCGGGGAAAACTATTGTTTCGGATTGGAACAACTACCCGCAAAGGGTGATACACTGTTTATCACGGGTGGCGAAAAGGATGTCATGTCATTGGCGGCACATGGTTTTCATGCTATCTGCTTCAACAGTGAAACGGTGACTATCCCGCCTACGCTGATTTATAAATTGACGTTCCGTTTTAAGCATATCATCTTATTATATGATACTGACAAGACGGGCAAGGAAAGCGCAAGCAAACAGGAAAAACAGTTGGAAGAATTGGGAGTAAAACGCCTACTCTTACCACTTCCCGGAACGAAAGAGGAAAAGGATATTTCCGATTACTTCAAGGCTGGGAATACCCGTGAAGATTTCCTGAAATTGTTTATCGAATTTTTAGATAACCTATATAGTGATACATTGATTATGCTCAAATCGTGCGAAATAGACTTCAATAATCCCCCAGCAAAAGCGCAGGTAATAATTTCTGCCGGAGATGTTCCATTAGGGACACAGGGAAACCTGTTTGGTATTACAGGCGGTGAGGGAACAGGAAAGAGTAATTATATAGCTGCCATGTTAGCGGGCTGTATCTGCCAACCGGATAAGGAAATAGATACGCTCGGCATACAGATAGCCGCCAATAGTAAACACAAAGCGGTATTACTCTATGATACGGAACAGTCCGAAGTACAACTGTTCAAAAATGTAAGTAATCTGCTGACACGTGCCAAGCAACCGAACAAACCGGAAGAACTGAAAGCATTCTGTCTGACGGGTATGTCCCGCAAAGAACGCCTGCACGCTATTGTACAAAGTATGGATAAATTCTATTATCAGTATGGCGGTATCCAGTTGGTAGTTATTGATGGCATCGCCGACCTTGTAAAGAGTGCCAATGATGAAGTGGAAAGTGTGGCAGTGATAGATGAACTATACCGACTGGCAGGAATTTATAATACCTGTATTCTCTGCGTGCTGCATTTTGTACCCAATGGATTGAAGCTGCGGGGGCATTTAGGTTCGGAATTACAACGTAAGGCGGCAACTATCCTTTCCATCGAAAAGGACGAAGAACCCACACAATCTGTGGTAAAAGCCCTGAAGGTAAGGGATGGTAGCCCGTTGGACGTTCCTTTGATGCTGTTCGCATGGGATAAAGCAGCCGGGATGCACCTTTGCAAAGGAGAAAAGCCACGAGAGGAAAAAGAGAAGCGCAAGGAAAAGGAACTGGTCGGGGTTGCCCGTGACGTGTTCGGCAGGCAGGAACATATAACCTATATAGACCTGTGCGAGCAGATACAACAGATTTTGGACGTGAAAGAACGCACCGCCAAAAGCTATATCCGCTTCATGCGGGAACGGGACATTATCATCAAAGACCCGTCCAACCAAAGTTATTTTATGATTGGTTTAATTTAATCAGACAGCCTTATGTATATAGATAAAGATGAATTTACCGCATGGATGGAACGTATCATGGATAGGTTCGATATGCAGGACAAGAAGATGGACAAAGTTATAAAAGGTCGTAACTGTTTGGATGGCGAAGAACTGCTGGATAATCAGGACTTGTGCCTGCTTCTGAAAGTAGCACCCCGAACACTGACCCGTTATCGGAAAAAGGGAATACTCCCTTTCCTTATGCTGGATGGCAGATGTTATTACCGTGCAACGGACGTACACAAGTTAATCCGGGAGAAAACCGATTAATTTTTTCTTTTCTAATGGCTTTCAATCCTGTTTTGTCGTAAGATAAGGCAGGATTTCTTGTTTTGTATATAGGAGTTTTCAGGGATTTGGCTAACTTTGCAAAAGTTACATAGAAGATAATGGCGATTGAACAGTAACCTGTGATGTTGCCTTTATATATATCATATTCGTTCGCCGAATATCTCACTACGAAAACTGGCACTTTTCAAAATGACGAGATTTTCAGCGCAATGTCTATGCTATGTTTTAACATAGCGTGGGCTTGCCTGTTTCGTCATTTAGGTATGCCAGTACCTCGTAGTGGAGCAGTGTGAGTTCACGCTTCTTTTTTGAGATACTTGCGGACAGTTTGAATAAAGATTATAAACGGGTCACCCGTAATATAAACTGTTTAATGCCTAACAATATGAAACAAATTAAAGCGCATATCGCTGTGTCTCTCGATGGTTTTATCGCAACATCGGACAATGAACTGGACTGGATTACTTCAAATGTAAAATCGCTTATTGGAAAAGAATACGAAACAGCTACTTGCTTGCTGATGGGAGCTAATACTTATACCTATTTATTTGAGCATTGGGGTGGATGGTTATATAAAAGTAAACGTACTTTTGTAGTTTCCCACCACGATGCAAATGTTACGCCGGATTGTGGAGTGGAATTTCTTATAGATACTCCACTTCGGAAAGTACATGAAATGAAAAGTGATAATGATATGCTGTTAGTCGGTGGTGGTAAACTTTTGACTACACTTATTCAAGCGGGACTGCTGGATAGTCTGACCCTTTACACTATTCCTGTTATGCTTGGTAAAGGTATCAGTTTCATAGGTGAAACTTTTGGCTCAAATTGGTATTTGGAGAGTTCTAAAATTATAGATAACAATATTTTGTTATCCTCATATAAATATGTGAATGCAAGATGATAAAAGGGAGAGTATAGAACATTGAAGTTCTATACTTTCTTCTGTTTTTCCGTTTTTTGACGGTGTTCTAAAATTTCATCGGAATGTTCCAAAGCCCATTGAATAATACCATCTAAGGGTGACATTAAACTTTTTCCAAGCGATGTAAGACTGTATTCCACTTTTGGTGGTATTTCCGGGTACAGTTTACGATTCACTAACTTATCGGCTTCTAATTTCTTTAATGCTGTAGCAAGCATCTTTTGTGACACATTCGGAGTGTTTCTTAATAGTTCATTGAAGCGCAAAGTTCCCTTCTGATGCAAAAGAAACAATATGCGTAACGACCATTTATCTCCGAAACGGTCAATTATTCCACAGGCAGGACAAATAGCTTCTCTATAATGAGTATCATCCATCTTTTTTTCTTATTTAATTCATTATCAATCAATAATAGTTACCTCTACGTTACTATCTTACTTAATGGTAAGTTCTTTTTTTATACTAAGTATCTTAGTAACTTTGTTCGCACAAAAGTAACTAAATATATTGAATATACAAAGTTTTCGGTCTTTCTAAATATTTAGCAAGGACTGAAACTTATAAAAATTAAGAGTATGGAAATAGAGAAAATGCACTTTGACGGTCAAATTTGGCGACCACCCTATGAAGCAAGTTCGCAACTGTTACAGGTAACAGCAGGATGTACTTATCATAAATGCAAATTTTGTAGCCTGTATCATGGAACTAAGTTTAGATTATCCCCTGTTTCGGAAGTTGAATCAGACTTGAAAATAATTCAGGAATACCAGCCTAAGGCAAGGCGTGTCTTTCTGACTGGTGCCAATCCTTTTGCTTTGAGCTATAACAGATTGTTGGATTTGGGGTTATTGATTCGGAAGTATCTCCCTTATTGCGAAACAATAGGAACATTTTCCCGCATAGCAGACATTAAATCCAAGAGTGTAGAAGAGCTGAAGAACTTGCGTCATTTAAAGTTTGACAGTATTAGTATTGGCACGGAATCGGGAGATGATGAAACTTTGTCAAGAATGAATAAGGGTAATACGGCAGCAGATATATTGGAACAGTGCAGAAAGCTGGAAGAAGCCAATATTCGTTATAATTTGGTTTATCTGACAGGGCTTGCGGGAAAGGGGAAAGGACAGCAGAATGCAATCCATACGGCTGAAATATTTAATCAGCTACATCCTTTTACTATAAACTTTGTTTCTTTGACCGTATTTCCCGAATCGGAACTTTATCAGGAAATACAAGAGGGTAAATTTATTGAGGCATCGGAGCGGGAACGTCTGCTGGAGTTGAGAACCTTTATTTCTGCCCTTAGCATAAGGACAACTTTATTGGGAAATACAGTTTCAAATACAATACCTTTTGTAGGTATGATTCCCGATGATAAAGTCCGAATATTGAATGAACTGGATGCTGCAATCCGTCAAAGTAGTGAAATAGAATTAAAGCAGTATAGAAACGGTATAAGGTCATTATAAAAGCAGAGAGAAACGGGGGTAATTTCCCTGTTTCTCTCTTTCTATGGCATGATGACGTTATAATATAGTTACTATCTCATCAATGCTCTTGCGAGCTGTTGGATTGTGCTTTGAATCCGCTGGATAACCTATAGGAATTATTGCAACCGGGTGAATATTAGCAGATAATCCCAAGCTATGTTTGCATTCATCTATATCGAAATTGCAAACCCAACAAGTTCCTAACCCTTGTTCCGCTGCTGCCAAACAGATATGTTCCGTAGTGATAGCAGCATCAATATCTGCATGATTTTTATTATCATACTGACGTGTCCATGCAACCGAATCATTAGCACATACAATGATATATAAGGGGGCTTCCACAAACCATTTGGCAGGGTAAACCTTTTGCAGCTTTTTTTCTGCAATTCACTTTGTATCACTATAAATTGCCACGGCTGTTTGTTTACGGCAGATGGTGCATACCGAGCGCATTCAAGAATATAATCCAACTTTTCTTTCTCTACTTCTTGGGAAGTATAGCTTCTTACGGAATAACGCTTTTTTGTTAATTCTAAAAAATCCATGATGTATAATATTAATTGAGTTAAAAAATAAATCGCTATGTCTTATAACTGTATTATTTGTCCTGTACTGATATAATTTATTTTTTCGTCAGCAATACCTTTCATTCCATTTGCTCAATTTTGAAACCTGCTTTACTTATCAGTTCTACTACATCATCTGCTGCCAGCTTATCGGAAGCTACAGTCAGTGGACGGTTGGAATCAGATAAATCTAAATTCCATTCTTCTCTACTTATTTTGCCTTGCAATATTTCTTCTATCTTGGCAAGACAACCCTCACACTTTGCATTCGTTTTAAAAATCATTGTATTCATTTGAATTGATTATTAAGTTGTTATATCCTTTTCCTTTTTAAACGTAAGCTATTTAATACGACAGACACAGAGCTAAATGCCATTGTGGCACTTGCCCACATCGGATTTAAAAGAAATCCGTTTACTGAATAAAATATGCCTGCCGCAATCGGAATACCAATTAAGTTATAAATAAACGCCCAAAACAAATTCTGATAAATTGTTTTTATCGTCAATTGCGACAGCCGGATGGTTTCCGGTATTTTTAGTAAATCAGATGAGAGTATGGTCGCCATTGCCGTATCTACAGCAATATCACTGCCTTGCCCCATTGCTATGCTTAAATCCGCTTGTGCTAAAGCCGCACTATCATTAATTCCGTCACCTACCATGCCTACTTTTTTCCCATTCGCTTGCAATTCTTTTATGAATTGAGCTTTCTCGTTCGGCAATACTCCGGCTTTATAATGGTTTATTCCTACCTTTCGAGATATGGCTTGTGCTGAAATTGCATTATCTCCTGTCAGCATATACACTTCAACACCCATTTCCTGTAGTTGTGATATGGCTTGCGCCGAAGTTTGTTTAATTTCATCGGTTAGGGCTATAGCTGCAATAGCTTGTGTGGAATCAGCAAACCATACCAATGTTTTAGCTTCCTGTGTCCATTTGTTTGCCAATTCCTGCAAATGACTGACTATCGTAATATGGTTATCATTCAATAATGACAGGTTGCCTACGTAATAAGTCTGACTGCCTACTATACCTTTTACACCTTTTCCCGGAACGTTTTCAAACTTATCAATGGAAATCTCTTTTTCATTCTGCAAAGTATTGACTACGGCATCCGAAAGAGGATGTTCCGATAGCTTCTCTAAACTGTACAGTATTTTTCGGCTATGTTCAAAGCCGTTTTCCCATAGGCTTTCGACGACTATCGGATGCCCTGCTGTGATAGTCCCTGTTTTATCAAGAATTATCGTATCTATCTTTTGGGCAATCTCCAAACTTTGGGCATCTTTAATTAAAATCCCTTTTTCAGCACCTTTTCCAATGCCTACCATAATGGCAGTGGGAGTAGCCAAGCCTAATGCACAAGGGCAGGCAATTATCAATACAGTGACCATTGCCAACAATCCATTGGTGAAGCCGTTCGTTGGTGCTAAAAATATCCATGCAATAAAAGCAATAATCGAAATGCTGATAATAGCCGGAACAAAGAATCGGGCTATTCTATCCACTAACTTTTGAACGGGAGCTTTGCTGCCTTGCGCATCCTGCACCATGCGGATGATTTGTGCCAGCATCGTGTCAGAACCTATCTTATCGGCAATAAACCGGAATGTCCCCTTTTGATTGATGGTTCCGGCAAATACCTTTTCGCCGGATTGCTTGTGCAGGGGAACAGGCTCGCCATTCAACATACTTTCATCCACGTATGATTCTCCTGTAACAACCATGCCATCTACTGCAATGCGTTCTCCGGGTTTAACAAGAATTGTATCACCTTTTTGTACGGCTGTTATCGGAACGGTACGTTCATCAGAATCTACGATAATAGTTATCGTCTTAGGTTGCAGACTGATTAATTTTTTTATGGCAGTTGAAGTGTTTTGCTTCGCGCGCTCTTCGAGTAATCGTCCCAATAAGATAAATGCAATGATAACACTTGCCGCTTCAAAATAAATATGCGGTTCAATCCCTCTTGACAACCAAAAATCAGGAAACAGCAGATTAAAAACACTGAATGTATAGGCTATTCCGGTACTAACAGCTACAAGGGTGTCCATATTGGAAGTGCCATGCTTTAATTGCCGCCACGCATTGATATAAAATTCACGTCCCAAACCGAAAACCACAGGCGTGGCGAGAATCCAAAGTACATATTTTAAAGAGGATATATCTTCAAAAAACATACTGATAACCATAATTGGGAGAGATAACAGCAGGGCTGCCACTGTACGCCTTTTTATTTTCCGGTATCTTGTCAAGCGAATTTCTTCCGCTTTATCGGCTGCGTCTTCGCCGGTATCAACCAGTAAATCATATCCTGCATCTTGTACGGCAGATTGCAGTGTTGCATCGGAACATACTTCTGGATTATATTCTACCTGTGCTACCGCAGTCGCATAATTCATTGTTGCTTGATATACTCCCGGCAAACCATTTAATGTTTTATCCACACGAGCCGCACATGAAGCGCAACTCATACCCAAAACCGGATATGTATTTTTGATGTTCTTACCTTTTTCCATATTGATGATTTTTATATGTTGCAAAGGTAGGGGGCTTTTATCTTCCGGCTCTTACATAATTATGGATATGACTTATATCATTCAGACTTCATCCAAAGGTTTCAGTTTGTGTTCTTTTAAACGCTTGAACTGGCTTGGAGAAATGCCAGTCATATTGCGGAACTGCGTACTTAAATGCGCTGCACTTGAGTAATTAAGCTTATCGGCAATTTCGCTAATGGATAATTCATCATACACCAACAGCTCCTTTATACGTTCTATTTTCTGAATAATGTAGTATTTTTCTATACTTATGCCATTCACTTCGGAAAACAATTTGCTAAGGAAACTGTAATCGTGATGGCACTTATCCGTAAGATAATCAGACAGGTTTGTCTTGGACGAATTATCGTTATAATGCACTAATTCAATCACCGCAACTTTTATTTGTTCGATAATCCGCATCCGTTTATCATCTATCAACTCAAATCCGTATGCTTCAAGAGCAGGCTTTATGGCAGCACGTTCCTCCGCATTTATCGGTTCTTGCAAAATAGCAGTTCCCAATTCAACACTAAGTGGAGTAAACCCCATTCTTTTCAGTGCTTCTGTTACAACCATAATGCAACGGTTACAAACCATATTCTTAATGTGAATAATATTGCTTTTCATCATATATCCAGCGTTTCTGCAAAGTTAATAACAATACACCGCTTATCGTTTGGCAAGCTCTGAATATTCTCAATATTTAAGGCTTGCAATTTCTTGATAGTGTTTATTGTTTCTGTATTTTTGCAAATTTACGAATCGGGTAGTGCAACCTAATTGCAAAGTTGAGTAATCTGAATTAGGTGTAAGGTGCAAGTATATATCTATATATAGCTTGCACCTTACACCTAAGCTGAAATATTTATATTCAGACATTTGCGTAATTCAAAAAGAAGCAGTATCTTTGAACCGAAGTTTTAGGCAGACAATGAGTAGCCAAAGGACGACAGATAAACGTCTTTTTTGAAACCTAAATTGTACCCCCTAAGGCATTGACATATTGATAAAGAGTTGAATTAAAGCGACATAAGGAGATGGGTTCATTACCCTGTCTCTCCGCAATAAATGCTGATAATCAGTAATTTACAAGAATGACACCCAATTTTACACCCTAAAAAGTAAAATTGGGTGTTTTTGCTTTATTTAATACTTTGCTCTTTTATTACTTATTTGGCTTTGCACTGTCTTTAGTTGCTTTAACTATTATTTATTGTATAATTTGAAAAGGGGATATTGTGTTGTTGGTGATATTGTTATACTAATATTTATTTGAATCATTTTCTTTCTTTAACTTTTTTAGAGTAGGGAATCTCCCGAATAATTCTGTCTTTTATAATAGTAATACATTCCTTTAGAGCTTGATTTTGTGTTATTCTGTTTGTATCTTGGTGCTAAATGCATTATTTTTATATTGGATAGGCATTTAGGTTATGAATTGAATATAACTTTGGGCTTTTAAAGTACATTTCATTTTGTCAATGAAATACTAATTAATGGGTATTTTACTGATAAAGAAATTTGTATGATTTTGCATAAATGCATATCGCAAAGATGCAAAAACGATTTATTTTATTGTGTTGATCGTGGATTTGTTTACAGCTCTTGTATGTTATACTTTTATTTTCATGCTTTGGGCATAATAATGAAATTGAATGGTTATTTGTAATAAAATACCAATTAATTGGTATTTTATTGTACAGGAAAAATCCTTTAATTTGCAAAAAACTAAATTGTATTAATATGAAAAAAATATTCATTCTTCTGTTCGTTTCCTTAGCATTATTTTCCTGTGAAAAAGAAGAAAATAATAAAATTTTTAAATATCAGTTGCTGCCAAGTGAGAACGTATCTAAACCATTTAGTTGTTTGGGGGAGAAACGTACTATTACTTTTACAATTATTCAAAAAACATTGATAGATGATATTTTAGATTCAGAGGTTCCGATTATTCCCAAGGATGTTTCGATAGAATTTGATAAAACTCTTTTTTCTGATATAGAGACAAAAATAAAGGGTGATCAAGTTGTATTAAATATAACCTCAAATATTAATAAGGAAGATAAAATTTTGAATGTTGATCTACAGATTTCTTACTCTACTATTAATGGTATAAAAGTAGAAAAAATTCCCCTAATTATAGATAAAGGGAAGTTGACATTTGTGTATAAAATCCATTCGGAACAGAATCCTTTTGTTCTACCAGCTGAAGGTGGGAAATTTGAATTGCCTTTTATTTGTAAAAAACAAACATATTTGAATGATCAGTTTATAGAGGAAACTTATTCATCATTAAATGGATTGAGATTTAAAACGATAAGTACTGGTAATGTCTGGTTTCTTACGGTCAGAAAAGACGGAGAAAAAATAGGTTTTTACAAATTCACTTTTGTGGGAGAAGGACCATATAACCAAAAAACAGATCCAGAGTGTTATTTTAACATATATACCCATGATGCAAATTTAATTACAGATAATCCTACGGAAATATTCAGACAGGATTTCATACAACCCCAGACCCCGGGTGAGGATTATTATAAACCTTCTCGATCCTCTTATAAACATGGTACTTTTGATTTTTAACATATTCAGTATTAACCTTAATTATATTAATTATGAAACAGTATGTATATTTGTTGATTTTGCCAATTATGTTTTTAATTTCATGTTCCGATGATACAGTTGAAGAAATGGGTGGCTCTAATCATGTTCTTCTTGAGAGATACCCTCAAGAAGTGATAAATATTTCAATGGATAATCCAGAAAGCTTTGCTTCATTTAATAAAACCTCCGTTACTCGTTCTTCTGAATTATTGAAAGATAGTGTATGGAGTAGTGGAAATGGACATACATTAATTTATGAAACAAATGAACATATACCAACTCAAGGGTTAATGAGGTATATTTATTTAGGTTCAATTCTTCAAGGTGGATCTATTGAAAAGCAGCGCTTTGTTCCTATTGTAAAACCTATGGATCCAATTACAATATCATATTCTTTTCCAGCTCGTTGGGTTACTGATATTATCGCAAAACCGAGCCTTTCAGCACAAAGGCAATCTTTGCAGAATATAATGAATAAAGAAGGCATGACAGGTAAACAGTTGGGGTCTTTTACTTATAATATGAGGCAATTTTCCTATTTTGAAGAGTTAAAACTTGCTTTTGGAGCAAATGTCAACATAGGCGGGCTCCTTAATATTGATGTCAGTCTTGATAAGGGAAAAATAAGAAAGAAAACCGGATTGTTTGCGAAAATAGTACAACGTAATTACACTGTTGACATGGACCTTCCTGCTGATGGAAATATTCTTTTAAATCATGATGATATGGGATCTGTCGGTAAGTATGATCCTATTTATATCAGTTC
>OGHR01000652.1_pt1 | contig 28214 bp, 18 predicted proteins | sample 1571621 | NCBI WGS metagenome assembly OGHR01 (sample SAMEA2582038, study PRJEB24529) | metagenome | biome: Human gut stool | place: China | collected 2011
ATACTTTGTGTATGAATTAGTTGGCTGATTTTGTAATATTTAATGAATGTCCCTATGTAGTAATCTTATCATTGCTTCATCGTTCTGTTTTTCAATGCAGAAACAGTGAAGCAATGGAAGAGATTATTTTTTAGTTACTTTATTTTTAGTTTGTCGAATCCTTCGCCATACACTCCTACCACATTACTTTGTGATATAAATGCATTGGGATCAATATCTTTCACCAATCGGAATATATCCAGTGACTGGCTTTTCTTTGCCAGTACCACTACGACCTTGATTCCTTGTTTGCTATACCATCCTGTACCATCCAATAAGGTAACTCCACGATCTATTTGTTTGGTGATTCCTTCGGCTATTTCATCATGTTTACGCGAGAAAATAAGGAACTGTACGGATTGGCGTGAACTGTTTATAACATAATCAATCACAATGCTCATAATAAACAATACACAGAAACCAAACAACACCCGTTTCCAGTCATGGAATATGAAATAACAGGAGGATATGATGACAATATCACAATACATCATCATGCGGCCAAGGGTTACATCTTTATATTTATTGATAATCCAGGCAATGATATCCGTTCCGCCGGTACTTCCATTATTGCAGAAAACAATGCCGATACCAAATCCCAGCAAGCCGGCACCTACTACACAAGCCATGAATTCTTGTCCCGGTCCTAACAATTGCGGCAGTGTACCATCCGGGTTCTTCAATAATGCTTGAAAGAGCCATAATAGGAATGTTAGCATAAAGATGGCATAAATGGTTTTAAGGCTGAATTTAGGTCCTAGTATCTTTAATGCGAAACCTAAGAAAACAGCGTTGATAATAAAATAAGAAACCTGGATTTCAATGCCTGTAACATAATATATAATGGCTGAAATACCGGTTACTCCGCCTGTAGTTATTTGATAAGGCAGTAAGAAAGCCGCCCATCCCAGTGCATAGCAAATCAGTCCGAAGGTAATGGATAAATAGTCTTTTACCTCTCTGCCTAGTTTGATTTTTAATATTTGGTCCATGGTAATGAGGATTGTTTTTAATGTAAGTAGAAAGGTGTGTCAAAAGTTACTGCTTTTGACACACCTCAAGGATAGTATCGATTATAATACGATGTTTACAATTTTTTTGGGAACGATGATTACCTTTTTCGGGGTTTTTCCTTCAATCCATTTCTGGGCTTGTTCATCTGCCATAACTGTTGTCTGAATGGTATTGTTATCAGCATCAGCGGCGAAATCCATGGTGAAACGTGCTTTGCCATTGAAAGAGATAGTGTATTTTACAGTGTCTTCTTTCAGGTAATCTTCATTGAATGCAGGCCATTGTGCATCGCATACGCTGGTGGTATTTCCCAGAGCTTCCCAAAGTTCTTCTGCATAATGTGGAGCGAACGGAGCTAACAGGATGATGAGATTGCTCAATACCTCTTTATTGCGACATTTCAATGAAGTAAGTTCGTTTACACAAATCATGAATGCACTGATAGAAGTGTTGTAAGAGAAAGTTTCAATATCTCCGGTTACCTTTTTAATCAGCTTATGAATTGCTTTCAACTCTTCTTTAGTCGGTTCACCCTCTACAGGCAAGAATTCGTCTGTGCGGCTATAGAACAGATTCCACAGTTTCTTCAAGAAACGGTGAACACCGTCAATACCATTGGTATCCCAAGGTTTGGACTGTTCTACCGGACCGAGGAACATTTCGTACATACGCAGCGTGTCGGCACCGTATTTCTCGACAATCATATCCGGATTGACTACGTTGTACATGGATTTACTCATCTTCTCTACCGCCCATCCGCAGATATATTTTCCATCTTCCAGGATAAACTCAGCATCGTTATACTCAGGACGCCATGCTTTGAAAGCTTCTACATCCAGAATATCGTTGGATACAATATTCACATCCACATGCAGCGGAGTGGTTTCGTACTGGTCTTTCAGGTTCAATGACACAAAGGTGTTGGTGTCTTTGATGCGATATACAAAATTGCTTCGTCCCTGAATCATTCCTTGGTTTACTAATTTTTGGAATGGTTCTTCCTTGATACTTACGCCCAGATCATGCAGGAACTTGTTCCAGAAACGAGAATAAATCAAGTGACCCGTAGCATGTTCGGTACCGCCTACATAGAGATCTACATTTTGCCAGTAATGATCTGCCTTTTCTGATACTAGTGCTTGTGCGTTGTGTGGGTCCATATAGCGCAGATAGTATGCGGATGAACCTGCGAAGCCCGGCATGGTATTCAGTTCAAGCGGGAATATAGTGACGTTGTCAATCAAGTTGTTTTCCACGACTTCACCTTTTTCTACATCCCAAGCCCACTTGGTGGCATGTCCCAATGGAGGTTCGCCTGTTTCGGTTGGCAGGAACTTAGCTACTTCGGGAAGTTCAAGCGGCAATTTAGATGAGTCAATCATATAAGGCATACCGTTTTTGTAATATACAGGGAACGGTTCACCCCAATAGCGCTGGCGTGAGAAGATGGCGTCACGAAGACGATAATTCACTTTCACGCGTCCCAAATTGTGGGTTTTCACATATTCTTTGGTAGCTGCGATAGCTTCTTTGATGGTCAGTCCGTTTAAAGAAAGGTCACAATAAGGAGTGACATCCTTGCGGGGTGAGTTGCAAACAATACCTTCTTTGGCATCGAAACTTTCTTCACTTACATCACAACCTTCTACCAACGGAACGATAGGCAGATTGAAATGTTTTGCAAAAGCGTAGTCACGGCTGTCGTGAGCAGGAACCGCCATGATGGCGCCTGTTCCATAACCTGCCAATACGTAATCACTGATCCATACGGGAACAGCCTCGCCGGTAAACGGATTGATGGCGTATGAGCCACTGAATACACCGGTTACGCGGCGGTCGGCGATACGTTCACGTTCCGTACGTTTCTTGGTGCGGTCCAGATAGGCTTCCACTTCGGCTTTCTGTGCTTCAGTAGTAAGTTGGGGAACCAGTTCGCTTTCGGGCGCCAGTACCATGAAGGTTACACCGAACATGGTATCTGCACGGGTAGTAAAGATAGTGAATTCAATATCACTGTCTTTCACTTTGAATTGTACTTCCGTACCTTCCGAGCGTCCAATCCAGTTACGCTGTGTTTCTTTCAGTGAATCAGTCCAGTCCACAGTGTCCAGTCCGTCCAGCAGCCGTTGTGCGTAAGCCGATACGCGTAAACACCATTGGCGCATTTTTTTCTGAACGACGGGGAAACCGCCGCGTTCCGAAACGCCATCCACCACTTCGTCATTGGCAAGAACAGTTCCTAGTTGCGGGCACCAGTTCACCATGGTTTCTCCCAAATAGGCAATGCGGTAGTTCATCAGGATTTCCTGTTGTTCTTTTTCGCTTTTGGCATTCCATTCTTCGGCTGTAAAGCTGAGTTCTTCGCTGCAAGCCGCATTCAGTCCTTCGTTGCCGTATCGGGCAAATGCTTCCGTTAGTTCGCTGATGGGGCGTGCCTGCTGTGTATCGTTACAATAATAGCTGTTGAACATTTGTTGGAAAGCCCACTGAGTCCAATGGTAATATCCTGGTTCACAAGTACGTACTTCACGGTTCCAATCAAAAGAGAAGCCGATTTTGTCCAACTGTTCACGATAGCGGTTGATATTGTTCACAGTGGTGATGGCAGGGTGTTGTCCGGTTTGTATAGCGTATTGTTCTGCAGGAAGTCCATATGCGTCATATCCCATCGGGTTCAGCACGTTGAAACCTTGCAAGCGTTTGTAACGGGCGTAAATATCACTGGCTATGTATCCCAACGGATGTCCTACGTGCAATCCGGCTCCCGACGGATAAGGGAACATATTCAATACGTAGAATTTCTTTTTGCTTTCGTCTTCAGTCACTTGATAGGTATGGTTCTCTGCCCATCTTTGCTGCCATTTCTTTTCAATCTCTCTGAAATTGTATTCCATGATCTATTTTTTGTTATTTAATATCTTTGTTATTAAGTGATTGCAAAGATAATGAAAGTCGGGGAGATATATGGAAAGAACAGAAATAAAAAACTTCTTGTTATGTATATAGATTTCTTTTTGATGACACTTTTTGGAGGAATATATAATATATATACCTCCAAAAATTATTATATTTATTTGTACAAATAGCAATTGTACGATATATAGGCGGTAAGATTAGAAGATTTATAATGATGCAGCCGAAAGATTATAGTTCTTTCGGCTGCATCATTTATATGTTTAATTTACGGGCTTTTTATTCCACTCCCAAATCTTTATAAGTTCTCGGAGCCGGGACAGAAGGTAACGGTTTGCGATCCTTCAGCTCTTGTAGAATTACTTCAATAGCTTTATTCAACTGCTGGTCTTCACCTGACTGTTCTTTTACCGGATCATTATCAATCAGAATATCAGGGTCCACTCCATGATTTTCTACTATCCATTGACCGGTCTTTGCATCATAATTGGTAAAGAACGGAACACGCACATCCGTACCATCCATATAAGGTAACGGACCACTGATACCGACAATGCCACCCCATGTACGAGTACCGATAACTTTACCGATCTTATTTGCCTTGAAACTCCATGGGAACAAGTCACCGTCTGAAGCCGAGTATTTATTGATCAGCAATACTTTCGGCCCCACTAGTGTTGCATCAGGAATGGTACCGATTTTAGTTGATCCACGACGCATGGTCAGGCGATAGGGTTCACGAAGCAAACGTTCGATAATCATTGGAGATACATTACCACCTCCATTGGCACGGTCATCAATAATCAAGGCTTCTTTATCGAGTTGGGGATAGAAGTAGCGGGCGAATTCATTCAGGCCGTCCGGTCCCATATCGGGAATGTAGACATAGCCTACACGGCCATTAGTTGCTTCTTCCACTTTTTTGATATTATTCTGTACCCAGTTATAATGATACAATGGGTATTCATTGTCTAATGGTTTAATGACTACTTTACGTGCTCCTTTACTTGATGCGGTACGGTTTATGCTTAGTTCAGTCAAGACATTGGCTTTGCCTGCCAGCAGACTGTAAATGTTATCAACAGTAGCTGTTGAAATGCCATCAATAGCTGTGATATAATCTCCTTCTTTTACTCCGATACCCGGTTCTGTAAGGGGAGAACGCAGTTTCTGACTGTAAATTGCACCCGGTAGAATTTTGTCAATACGGTAGAAGCCACCCTTGTCACGACTCAGTTCAGCTCCCAGTAATCCCATTGGAATACGTTCGGGACCTTTTATTTCACCCGGACTCACATAAGCGTGTCCGCAAGCCAGCTCGGCAATCATCTCACCGATGATATAGTTCAAGTCCAGACGGGTTTTTGCATGGGGAACTAATACAGCATATTTTTCTTTAATCGCATTCCAGTCTGCTCCATGCATATTTTCCAGATAGAATCCGTCACGGAAAGCCCGCCATGTTTCATCGAATATCTGAGCCCATTCCTGACTGTAGTCAATGGGAGCAATCATGTCGTCCAAGTTGACGTTCTCTTCCAATGAGGCTTTAGTGCATGGAAAATCACAGATATACAGATTATTTCCTTTAAAGAACAATGCTTTCCTATGATTGGCAGCTACATCCATATATGCTCCTTCGGCCACGGTTTCTTCTTTTTGTTCGGTCAAATCATATACTTTGGTACTTCTACCACTGGCATACCACACTTTTTTACCGTCTGAATAGAAATTATCGTAGTTACCTGCTTGTAAAGGCAGTTTAATCAGTCTTCCGGGCAAGCCTTCCGGATCAATTTTAACTGCATTATTTGTGGCTTCCGTTTTTTTATTGACAGCATCAGTTGCCTGTTGTTCTATGCTGACCATTTCATCCGAAGGTAATAAAGGTGATGGCGTATCATTGGCGAGCATGGCCATATAGATTCCTCCCATACGATTATAGGCATGGTTCCACTCTGTCTGGCTGTAAATGGGATTAAAGTCCCTTTCAGAATTGAATATGAGGTACTTTCCATCTGTGCTGAAAACAGGTGAAGAAGAATTGTACCATTTTTCGGTTACCGGATATTCCTTACCTGAAGTCAGATGGTATACATAAATGACACTCATGTTATTAGCTCCGGATTTAGTATAGGTAATCCACTGGCTGTCTGGTGAATAGTTTACTTCATAGAACTCTCCTTCCGGATTCTGCATGACAGTCCGTTTCGCTTTTGAGGCAATATCAACTTCTACGATACGGTTTTTACGGTCGGTATAAAGTATTTTCTTGCTGTCCGGGCTCCACATCAGTTGGCGGATATAAGTATCATTGTTTTGGGTCAGTTGGATGGGATCACCCCCTTCGACAGATTGCAGCCAGATTTCAGTTTCACCGGTACGGTCACTGATATAGGCTATTTGTTTACCGTTCGGACTCCATTCCCCTTCCCGTTCATTGGCTCCCGGGGTGCGGGTGATATCACGGGTTACCCCTTTTTCGGCAGGAACATCGAATACCTCTCCGCGGGCAGTTACTGCCAGGCGGTGCCCATCCGGTGAAAGACTGGCGGCAGTCAGGTTATCTGCTACCCGTTTCATTTCTTTTCGGGCATAGATATTGTCTGAAGTCAGCGTGATGGAGATTTTTTCTGATTTGCGCGTTTTAGGATCCAGTTTATAGAGGTATCCTCCATGTTCGTAGACAATAATTTGTCCGTTACTGCTGGGGAATTTTACATCATAATCCGTATAGTGGGTTACTTTTTCAGTTTGTTTGGTCCGGATATTATAAACAAAGATATTCATGGTGCGATCCCGATCGGAAATAAAGTAGATTTCCTCTCCTATCCACATAGGGATAATATCTTGTGCAATATTATTGGTGATATTCTCTACTTTCTTGGCAGCCGGATCATAAATCCAAATGTCATCTGCCATGCCACCGCGATAATATTTCCAATTACGGAATTCTCGCATAACCCGGTTGTAAGCCAGCTTTTTTCCATCGGGGGAATAGCTGCAAAAACCTCCTTCGGGTAATGGAATCACTTCGGACATTCCTCCGTTTTTCGATATACTCCACAGCTTGCCATCGAAACCGTCACTGATACGATTGCGGTAGACTATGTTTTTTCCATCTGGTGTCCAAGTCATTACAATGTTATTGGGACCCATTCGGTCTCCTAAGTCATCCCGGCTGTTTGTTGCTGTATAGGTAAGCCGTTGGGGTTCGCCTCCATCGGTTGGAATCAGATATACTTCAGTGTTACCGTCATATTGACCGGTGAAAGCAATTGATTTTCCATCCGGAGAAAAACGTGCGAACATTTCATAACCGATATGAGAAGTCAGCTTTTGTGCTTCTCCTCCATTCAAAGGTGCTTTGTACAGATCTCCGGCGTAAGAAAAGACAATGTCGGAGCCATTGGTAGCGGGGAAACGGAGTAACCTAGCCTCATCGGCATGTCCGGTGAAAGCTGTTCCTGCCAGTAACAGGGAGAATAATAGCTTTTTGTTCATTTTATTTAGGGTTTGATTTTCGTCGGAAACAAAGTTAGGTATTATTCTTCAGATTATGAGCTGGAACTTATTTCTTTTTTCAGTTGATTATTACTAGAGTTTTTTAATAAGAAATAGTTTTATTGGCATGATGTTTTTAAGAAATGCTATATTTGCAATATTAATAGTCTTAATAAAGATGGATGCAAGTATAGTAGATAAAGATTTGATTGAAAGAATAAACAAAGGAGAAGAAAAAGCTTTTGAGGTTTTATATAATAGCTATTTTGTCTATCTCTGTGCTTGTGCTAATTCTTATATCTTTAACCCTGTGGAAGCGCAAGATATAGTTAATGAAACTTTTGCTAAAATATGGTATAGGCGTGGTGAGTTATCTTTTCCTATTCATGCTTATTTGATACGTGCTATTCAGAACGGGTGTTTGAATTACCTCCGTTCGCTTCACAGCCGTGAAAGAATTATAGATGAATACCGTGAAGCATTACTTGAGTATCAAGAAGAATTTTGTGCTTCCGAGTGTTCGCCTTTGCAAGAAATGGAATTAGCTGATTTGGAAAAATCAGTCCAAAATATAGTGTCTTCCTTGCCTGATAAATGCAGGTTCATTTTTGAGCAATATCTTTATTCCAATCTGACTCCTCAAGAGATTGCAGATAAAAATAATATTTCAGTCAATACAGTCAGAGTACATGTAAAAAATGCCATGGATAAAATAAGAGAAAAGGTGGGATCTAGAGTAGGGATTCTATTATTTTTTCTTTTCTAAAAAAAGAATGAAAAAAATCTGTTTTTGGCTTAAATGTTTTGTCTGTTGCTTGTGTATTATCTATAGTAGATAATTCCAAAGATATAAAATGAACAGCCAAATAGATGAATTTGAACGAATAATGCTGGATTATCTGAAAGGCGAAATCTCGTCTGAAGATATGCAGAAACTAACTATATTACTGAAAAGAGAGAATGCTTGTCGCGAAAAATATCGTGAAATAGCCCGTTCTTATGCATTGGCATCCTCTTCTTGGTTTGCACGCAGGAAAGAGCAAAACTTTGAGCAATTGTGTGATACATTGAATTTCTATTCTTCTCGTAAACATTCTTTTTTCCGTAAAATAAGCGTTTGGAGAAGCGTTGCTATATGGACTTTACTGATTGGTTGTAGTATAACATTCTTTTATTTATATCATTCGTCTAGTCCAGAAGTTCTTACTCCTTCTTATTGTCAGATTGAGGTTCCCCAGGGGGCCAGTTCGAAATTATTATTGCCTGATAGTACCATTGTTTTTCTGAATGGGGGGACGGTTTTAAAGTATGATGTTTCTTTGCAGCAGCGGACTGACCGGAAAGTTTTTCTTTCAGGTGAGGCTTATTTCAAAGTTTCTAGAAATATGCTCAAGCCTTTTATTGTTCATACGGGGGAATTGAATATAAAAGTATTAGGTACAACATTTAATGTGGCTTCTTATCCTGATGATGCGGAAATAAAAGTGAGCCTTGTGGAAGGTAGTGTGAATGTTTACACTACTTCAGATGCTAAAAAGAATATTCTTCTTTCTCCTGATGAGCAAGCTGTTTATAATAAAAATGATAAGGTATTGTCTATGAGAAAGATAGATGCGGTATCTCAAGCAGCATGGACTACAGGAAGACTGGTATTTGTTAATGAAAAGTTATTTGATATTTTGAAAACAATCGGGAAAAAATATGATGTACAGATACTTGTGCAGTCTCGGAAAGTGTATACTGAATATTTTTCAGGAAGTATAGATACGAATCTGACTTTGGATGAAATTCTTTCTTATTTAGATGTGGATAATAAGTTTATGTGGAGAAAGAAAGGAAAAACAATAGTTATTACAGACCGGTAACTGATAGATAAAAAGTACTGTGAAAAGTACATGCTTAAATAATTGTTAACTAAAAATTCTAAGTATGAAAAAAAACTTTTGTAAAGTTCGTAGGGGGCATTGCCTCTCTCTTGTATGGATAGTTTCATTTCTACTATGGGGAAATGTCACTATGGCCGCATTGCCTATTCAGGAGGCAAAACTTTCTATACAACAGCGTTCAGTGGCTTTGAGTCGGGTTTTTTATGAGATTGAAAAACAGACCGGCTACTCTTTCCTTGTTCGTAATAATGATATTAATATGAATGAGAAAGTATCTATTGATGTTAAAAATAAAAGTGTGGAAGAGGTGCTTGAGATGTTGTTTGTAGGGAAAAATATCCGTTATAAAGTGGAAGGGGAGCATATTTCTGTTTATAAACCCCAGCAATCAAGACAAAATGCAATTACCGGATTGGTTATGGATGTGGCAAAAGAACCAGTTATTGGTGCTTCTGTTGTGGTAATGGGATCTACTAACGGGTGTATCACAGATTTTGATGGAAAATTTTCTTTAGAAGTTTCTGAATTTCCTGTGAAGTTACAAATCAGTTATATTGGTTATAAATCTCAAGAGGTAACTGTACGTGATACAAAAACTATTCAGGTGGTATTACGTGAGGACACTGAAACTTTAGATGAAGTGGTGGTAGTGGGATACGGTTCGCAGAAAAAAGCAAACCTGACAGGAGCCGTTGCCTCGGTCAAGATGGATGAAGTGATAGGCAATCGTCCTTTGTCACAAGCTGCTGATGCATTGCAAGGTACGGTTCCCGGCTTGTTTGTGTCTAGTGATGGCAATGCTCCAGGTAAAAGTAAGTCATTCCAGATTCGTGGCGCTTATTCTGTAGGTATTAAAAATGATGATGGTTCTTATGGTAGTGCTATCAAGCCTTTGATTTTAATTGACAATGTGGAAGGAGACTTGGATATGGTTAATCCTGAGGATATTGAAACGGTTACAGTGTTGAAAGATGCTGCTTCAGCTGCCATTTATGGTGCCCGTGCTGCCGGTGGTGTAATTTTGGTTACTACCAAACGTCCGAAAGGAGAAACTTCTTTCCAACTGAATTATAATAATAACTTTGCCTTTGCAACTGCCATGAATTTGCCAGAACAGGCACCGTTGATGGAATATTTGCAGGCCTATTCTGATGCAGCCGGAGATCAATTCTGGACAATGGGTTCGCCTAGTGTAAGCAAATGGATGGGATATTTGGAGCAATATCGTAATAATCCGTCTTCTATTCCTACTGTCGGCGATGGTATCTTTAAAGATACGGATGGGGCTGTTTATTATATGAATGAAAAGGACTTGGTGAAGAACATGCTTGAGACTAGTTTCCAGCATACACATAATATATCAATGACAGGTGGTACTGATAAGCTCCGTTATCGTCTTTCTGCCGGATTTATTGATAATGACGGTGTGCTGATTACTGACAAGGATAAATACAGACGAATGAATGTCAGTGGATTTATATCTGCCAATGTTACAAAATGGTTTACTCAGGAAGCCACTTTTAGCTATGCACATAGTAAAAGAATGGAGCCAAAGTCTGCTTTGGGCGCTGTTTACAGTACTCGTCTTGCTTCTTTCTATCCGGAAGGCAATATGCCGGAAGGTATTTCTGCTGCAGGCGATGGATTACCTTTCTTTACTCCGTCCAATCAGATACGTTGGTCCAATCCAGAAAAAACATTGTATGACAATCCTCGTATTTTCCTGAAGTCTATATTGAAGCCATTAAAGGGATTTGAAATAGCATTTGAATATACTTTCGACAAGAATATATATGATTATAGCTGGTATACGGGAAGTGTGGTATATACTACTGTGCAAGGTGGTAAAGACACGACTCCGACCAATGACTATCTACAAAAAAAGAAAAGATATACCGACTATAACTCAATCAACTTGTATGGTACTTATGATTTCTCATTGGGTAATCATCAGTTTAAGATAATGGCAGGTTTCAATCAAGAATCCAGTTATCAGGAAACAATGGAGGCTTTATCCTATGGACAAGCTGTTATTGAGGTGCCTTCATTGGGTTCGGGTACATCTACATTGAAAGCTACGGACAAGTATAATGAGTTTTCTGTTCGCGGCGGATTCTTCCGTGTGAATTACAACTATCAGGATAAATATTTGCTGGAAGTAAACGGACGTTATGACGGTTCTTCTAAGTTTCCTAAAGAATCACGTTACGGTTTCTTCCCCTCTGTTTCGGCCGGTTGGAACATTGCACAGGAAAAATTCATGGAAAGTACTCAGAATTGGTTAGGTTCTTTGAAGCTACGTGCTTCTTATGGTATGATTGGTAACCAGAACGTGCCTGCTTATTCGTTTATTCCAACTATGGCGGTGAATAATAAATACAATGGTTGGATATCCAATGGTAATTATGTAACCGCTATTACTTCTATTCCTTCATTGGTAAGTCGTAACTTTACTTGGGAAAAGGTAGGGACATTAGACATCGGTATTGATTTCTCTATGTTCAGTAATCGCTTTACAGGTACTTTTGACTGGTATCAGCGTAATACGAACGGCATGCTTGCTCCGGGTGTGCAATTGCCTGCTGTAGTAGGTGCGGATGCTCCTTATCAGAATACGGCAGATATGCGTACACGTGGCTGGGAACTGAGTTTCAATTGGCGCGACCAGATTGGAAAGGTGAGCTACCGAGTCGGTTTCAACCTGTCCGACAGCAAGTCAAAGATTGTGAAGTATGACAGTAACTCATCCTACATATTAAGCAGCCAAAAGACGAATGCGCTGACGGGTGGAACATATACATTTTGGGAGTTTTATAAAGGTAAGGAATTAGGCGAAATCTGGGGATATGAAACAGATGGTTATTATACCGTAGACGATTTTGTCGATACTTCTTCATGGAAATTAAAGGATGGCGTTCCAAGCATAGATGGCTATAATCCTCGTCCGGGTGATGTGAAGTTCAAGAACTTAATGGATGATGAAAGAGGGACAAATATGATTTCCAGCGGCAACAATACGTTGAATAATCCGGGCGACCGTAAAGTGATTGGTAATGAAACTCCTCGTTATCTTTATGGTATTAATCTAGGATTAAACTATAAAGGTTTTGATTTGAGTGCCTTTTTGCAAGGAACCGGTAAACGCGATAAATGGATTGCCAATACATTGACTTTCCCATTATATTCTGACTTTAAGTTTATTCCTTTATATAAAGGTTTGGGTGATTACTGGCAACCGGTAGATGCTGCCAATGGTGATTACACAGCAGTTAATCCTAATGCTGAGTTCCCACGTATTTATGGCAACTATGGTAACCAAGGCTCTAATTACCGCCAGTCAGACAAGTACTTGTCCGATGCTTCTTATCTGCGTATCAAGAATGTTACTTTGTCATATACATTCCCCAAAGCATGGATTACCAAAATATCTTTGTCGCAGTTACGTGCTTTTGTCAGTGTAGAAAATCTGGCAACGTTCTCATCATTGCCAAAGGGTATCGACCCGGAAACGCTGAAATGGGATTATCCCGCATTCCGCACAGTATCCTTTGGGCTTAATCTTACATTATAAACCTTAAATTAGTACGAGTATATGAAAAGATTATTTATAAGTTTAGCAATTCTCGCAGGAATCAGCCTCTCTAGTTGTAATGATAGTTTCTTGGAAAAGACTCCTGTTACAGACTTGACGGAGAATAATGCATTCAATTCCTACGATAACTTCAAGGCTTTTATGTGGCCTTGTTATGAGATGTTTACAAATAATACTATTCGCACTTCCTTACAAGGATTCGGACAAGACGGACAGTATAAGGGCGATATGGCAGCAGGATACTTTCAGCAAAAATATGAAAGTGGCTACAATGAATTTGCTTATCAGACAGTTGCCAGTGTAGCATCCGGTAATGGCTGGGATTTTAAATCATTTATCCGCCGTGTCAATATCATGCTTTCACACATTGATAATTCTAGTATGACAGAGGCTCAGAAAGACCATTGGCGTGCAGTAGGATATTTTTTTCATTCTTTTTGGTATATGGAATTGATAGATCGTTTTGGCGATGTGCCTTGGGTGGACCAGGTATTGCAGGAAGATTCTCCCGAAGCTTATGGACCTCGTGTGGATAGAAAAACCGTAGCCGACAAGGTATTGGAACGTCTGCAATGGGCGGAACAGAATATTGGAAATTTCACATCACAGGATGGGGACAATACGATTAACCAAGATTGTGTACGTGCCGTTATTTCGCGTTTCGGATTACGTGAAGGTACATGGAGGAAATATCATGAATTGGGTGATGCTGAAAAATATCTGCAAGAGTGTGTACGCGCATCCGAGTTATTAATGGCCGCTTATCCTACTCTTTACACAGGAACAGACGGTCAACCCGGTGCCGGATATGGTGAAATGTGGACAACAGAGGATTTGGGACAAGTTCCAGGTATCATTCTCTATAAATCTTATGTGAAGGATATAAATCCTATGGGCATGAGTTATATTGAACATACTTCTTCACACTATGTGGAGATGAACCAGAATACGGTAGATCTTTATTTGATGAAGAATGGCAAGCCGATTTTGGCTGACGGATCGGGCTACCATGGAAATAAGGACATGTATGCGGTATTTCGTGACCGTGACCCGCGTTTGTATCACACGGTTATACCTCCTTATAAAGTAAAATCTGGAAAAGGCGACTATCCTACCTGGTCGTATACAGACAATCCGGCAGACCGTGAATATATTGATATTATGGGAGCAAATGAAAGTTGCAGTAACCCGGGTGTTGGTATGAAACGTTTGCCTGGGCAGAACTGGAGTGCATCACTTGTACCTGAAATACCAAGATTAGGTACTGGAGCATTTGTGACTTGCCGTTCAGGCTACTATGTATGGAAGAATTGGGATAACTGGGAAACCAGCTTTAATAATGGTAATTTGAATACAGCTGACAAACCTATTTTTAAAATTGAAGAAGTCCTGTTGAATGAAGCTGAAGCCAAATTTGAATTGGGAGTATTTGACCAAGGGGTTGCAGACAAAACAATCAATAAGTTGCGTGATCGTGCCGGTGTAGTCAAAATGGTGGTTGCTGACATTAATGATAGTTTTGATCCTAACCGTGGAAAATACTATCCTAAAGGTAATGAAAGTGGTATTTTGGTTGATCCTGTCTTATGGGAAATTCGTCGCGAACGTATTATAGAATTGATGGGTGAGGGATTTGGTATTTATGATATCCGTCGTTGGCGTATGGCTCCGTGGTTCCTCAATAAACCTGCAACTGGTCTTTGGATGAGTAAAGAAGAGGCAATGAAAAATAATATGACTTTATATAATCCTGAAACTGGTTATTCTGATGGAACTGACGGTTCATTGACGGAAGGTAATTTGTATCTTTTCAATGATCCTCTAAAAGAAGGTAAAGGTTGGTTAGATAAATATTATTTGTATCAAGTACCGACTACCGAAATATTATTGAACCCAGAACTGGAACAGAATCCTGGTTGGTAATTTATAGTGTGATACGAATGAGGCTGTCTCAAATGCGGAATAACGTATGGAGACGGTCTTGTTTGGTTTTTAAACTTAGAAAAATCGAAATAAAATGAGATTTCAGAAAATAGGATTGACTACTGTAGTGTTGTGTACCGTAGGAATACAACAGAGCTTTTCTATCGATATAGTTACAAAAGAAAAACCTAATATCGTGTTTATTTTGGCTGATGATTTAGGTTGGACGGATTTGGGTGTAATGGGCAGTGATTATTATGAAACTCCTAATATAGACCGTCTTGCTACAGAAGGAATATTGTTTGACAATGCTTACGCTGCAGCCGCCAATTCAGCACCTAGCCGTGCTTGTATGATGACAGGAATGTACACACCACGCCATGGAGTATATACAGTTAGTCCTCCCGACCGTGGTGATCGTACCAAACGTAAATATATAGCTATTCCCAATGTAGAAGATGTCTGTGCCGACTTTGTGACTATGGCCGAGGCTTTGCAAGAACAGGGTTATCAGTGTGGTCATATCGGGAAGTGGCATTTGGGGGATGATGAGGACGGTACAGGACCCTTGTCACAGGGATTTATATGGAATGTGGGCGGTAATAGAGCAGGAGCTCCCTATTCTTATTTTTATCCCTATTGTCTGCCTGATAAAAGTAAATGTCATGTGGGATTAGAAGAAGGTATATTGGGTGAATATCTTACTGATCGGTTGACTGAAGAAGCTGTTTCTTTTATAAAATCTCATAGTGAAGGTCCTTTTTTCTTACATTTGTCCCATCATGCCGTACATACGGTTTTGCAAGCACCTGATTCATTGATAAATAAATATCGTAATAAAACTCCCGGTAAATATCATAAGAATCCTATATATGCTGCAATGATTGAAAAACTAGATGATAGTGTTGATAGGATATGCCAAGTTATTAAGACATTAGGAATAGCAGATCGTACAATAGTCATTTTTTATTCAGATAATGGAGGTTCGGAACCAGTGACAGACAATTATCCGTTAAATGGAGGAAAGGGAATGCCTTATGAAGGTGGGAGCCGTGTGCCGTTGATTATAAGGTGGACTGGTAAAATAGAAGGAGGCATCCGTTCATCTGTTCCAATAACAGGAGTTGATTTTTATCCAACTTTTGTTACTTTGGCACAGGGTAAGATTCCTGCTAACTTAGATGGAAAAGATATTTTTACGCTTATAAATAATAATGAGACGGAACGTGATCTTTTCTGGCATTTTCCGGCTTATTTGGAGTCTTATTTAAACGGGGGAAGAGATTTCCGTGCAAAACCTTATTCCAGTATTCGTTCAGGTGATTGGAAATTGATATATCATTATGAAGATAAGTCTATGGAACTGTTTAATTTGAAGAATGATCTGGGAGAATCACAAGATCTATCAGGTTCAAATCCTGTAAAGCGAGGAGAACTTTATCAGAAACTGATGAAGTGGATTCAAGAAACTCATGCTCCTATTCCTGTGAAATTGAATCCTTATTATCGAGAGTAGGTGAATGATATTTTTTTCTTCTATAGCTTTGCAGCCTAGGATATTTTCTCTAAATTGCCGATGTTTATAGCAGGAGTAGTAATTATTAAATTCAGTAAAAAACAGAATATATGAAAAATCGAAACCTCTTTCTTTTAACCAGTGGATTAGCATTTCCTCTATTAGGCGCTTATGCTCAGAAAACTCCTAAACCGAATATCATTTATATTATGTGTGATGATATGGGTTATGGTGATTTAGGGTGTTATGGTCAGTCCTACATCAGTACACCGAATATTGATAATATGGCTAAAGAAGGTATGCGTTTTACACAAGCGTATGCCGGTAGTCCGGTGAGTGCTCCATCACGTGCGTCATTTATGACCGGACAACATTCCGGACATTGTGAAGTACGTGGGAACAAAGAGTACTGGCGCGATGCCCCTGTTGTGATGTATGGAAATAATAAGGAATATGCCGTGGTGGGGCAACATCCATACGATCCCGGTCATGTGATTATACCTGAAATAATGAAAGATAACGGTTATACTACCGGTATGTTTGGTAAATGGGCAGGGGGCTATGAGGGATCTGTGTCTACGCCGGACAAACGGGGTATTGATGAATATTATGGTTATATTTGTCAGTTTCAGGCTCATTTATATTATCCGAATTTCCTGAACCGGTATAGTAAATCGGCTGGTGATACGGCAGTGGTTCGTGTAGTGATGGATGAGAATATCAACTATCCTATGTTTGGTAAGGACTATTTCAAACGTCCGCAATATTCTGCGGATATGATCCATGAAGAAGCAATGAAATGGTTGGATAAACAGGATGGCAAGCAACCTTTCTTTGGTATTTTTACTTATACGCTTCCTCATGCAGAGCTGGCGCAGCCCGAAGATTCTATTCTGACAGGTTATCAAAAGAAGTTTTTTGAAGATAAAACTTGGGGTGGACAGGAAGGATCAAGATATAATCCGTCGGTACACACCCATGCGCAGTTTGCCGGCATGATTACTCGCTTGGATTATTATGTAGGAGAAGTTTTGAACAAATTAAAGGAGAAAGGACTGGACGAAAATACCATTGTGATTTTTACCAGTGATAACGGCCCCCATGAAGAAGGGGGGGCTGACCCTACCTTCTTTGGTCGTGATGGCAAACTTCGTGGATTGAAACGTCAATGTTATGAAGGGGGGATTCGTATTCCGTTCATTGTGCGTTGGCCGGGTAAAGTACCCGAAGGAACGGTTAATGATCATCAGTTAGCTTTCTATGACTTGATGCCTACATTTTGTGACTTGGCAGGTGTGAAGAATTATGTGAAGAAGTACACTAACAAGAAAAAAGACATGGATTATTTTGATGGTATTTCTTTTGCTCCGACTTTGTTAGGACAGGAAGGACAGAAGAAACATGATTTCTTGTATTGGGAATTTGATGAAACCGATCAGATTGGTGTACGTATGGGAGACTGGAAGATGGTAGTGAAAAAAGGGACTCCTTTCCTTTACAATCTTGCTACAGATATTCATGAAGACCATGATATCGCTGCCGGACATCCGGATATTGTGAAACAAATGAAAGAGATTATCAGAACACAGCATACTCCGAATCCTCATTTCTCTGTGACTTTGCCTTCATTTGAATAAATAGATTTTTTATTCTGATATTCCTCAATCTATTCATTTAGATTGGGGAATATTTTTTTATGTTCCATAAACCTGCTATCTTTGCCTCGCAAATTTAAAAATATTCCGATGAGAATTTAAAACATTCATTTCCATACAACTATTTGTTTTTACGTTGGGACAGCAGGCGAAATAATTTCGTTTGTTGCGCAATAGTTGTCTTCTTATTCCAACTACGAACTTTTCAGTATTCATATTTAAAATTCTTAGAAAGAGTATGTGTATACATGTACAGTCCATTACTTACATGCATCCGGATAAAGATGTGCTTTTCAGTAATGTCAGTTTTACTATCAGTAAAGGGAAAAAAGTAGCCCTCATCGGAAACAACGGTTCGGGAAAATCTACCTTGATGCGATTGATAACTAAAGAGCTATTACCTTCTGAAGGACAAATTATATGTCCGGATATCCCCTATTCTATTCCACAGCATTTTGGTCAGTTTAATCATTTGACAGTAGCCGGGGCATTGGGAATAGAAAGAAAGTTATATGCACTTCATGCCATTTTACAGGGAGATGCTTCGATAGAGCATTTTACGGCTTTGGCGGATGACTGGAAAATAGAAGAGAAAGCGGTTGCTGCTTTGAATGAATGGGGGTTGGTAGGAGTACCTCTTTCCTATCCCATGCATTTGTTGAGTGGCGGTGAGAAAACAAAAGTTTTTCTAGCAGGAATTACTATATACTCTCCTGCTTTTATTTTGATGGATGAGCCTACCAATCATTTGGATGACGAAAGCCGTATCCGGCTGTACCGTTTTATAACTACTGCTGCAGCAGGGATACTGGTTGTCAGCCACGACCGGACATTACTCAATTTACTTTTTTCTACCTATGAGCTTACTGCAAAAGGTGTCACTTATTATGCTGGAAATTACGATTTCTATAAAGAACAGAAGAAATTGGCTGTAGAAGCTCTGCAAACCCGGTTGAAGGAGAATGAAAAGCAATTACAAAAAGCCCGGAAGCAGGCACGTGAGGTAATGGAGCGTCAACAAAAGCATGATGTGCGAGGTAAAAAACAAAATGTGAAGAAAGGAGTCGGAAAGATGGCAATGCATACATTCAGGGATCAGGCTGAGAAAAGTACTGTCCGTTTAGGAGATGTTCATGTTGATAAGATCCGTTTTTTGGCAGGAGAAACAGTAGAACTGCATAAAGCTTTACCTGATATGAAGACGATGAAAGTAAATTTCAATTCATCTTCTTTGCATATCGGTAAAATACTTATCGTAGCTTCAAGTGTGAATTATTCGTATGGAGAAAATCCTTTGTGGTCTTCTCCTCTTGAGTTTACCATCAAAAGTGGTGACCGTATTCATTTGAAAGGAAGTAATGGTAGTGGTAAAACAACTTTATTGAGGTTGATAACCGGAAGTCTTGCTCCTACTCAAGGTTCTTTGATACAGGCAGAAGGGCTGACGTACGTTTATCTTGATCAGGAATATTCTATAATTCGTAATGATTTGTCGGTATTGGAACAATTTGCCTTATTCAATAGTGAATTGTATGATAATGAATTGAGAACGATTCTCAACCGTTTTTTGTTTCCTGTTTCCACATGGAACAAGAAGTGTAGCTATCTGAGTGGAGGTGAGAAGATGAAACTTTCTCTCTGTTGTCTTATGGTGAGTGCACAGGCCCCCGATGTTTTTATTGTGGATGAACCTACTAATAATATTGATATTCTGAGTATGGAGATATTGACCGAAACTTTGAAGGATTATCAAGGCACTTTGTTGGTGGTGAGTCATGACAACTATTTTGTGCAACAAATAAAGGCAGATAAGCAGATTGAGTTGTTCTGATGTTTTTATTTTGTCAAGTGCGGCATTTTTGTCAAATTCTATATTTAAAACAAAAATGCCGCAGACTTGATTTATTTTATTCGGAGTTATTATTGCAGTGTCAGCGTCTTTACTTGTAATTCGGCATCTTTAGAATTACCCCCTACCATTATATCGAAGTTTCCGGCTATGGTGCGCATGGTATTTGTCTGCGCGTCCCACCATTCCAATTGTTTGGGTGTTAACTCTAATTCTACATTGACTGTTTTTCCTGCAGGAATTTGTACACGTTTGAAAGCACGCAGTGTTTTAACCGGTCCTTCCGCATCTTCTTGTTTTTTCAGATATACCTGTACTACTTCTTCCCCGTCACGATTACCGGTATTGGTTACAGGAACAATAATTTTGGCAGTTTCCCCTACTTTAATCGTTTGCTTCAGTTTGATGTTACCATAGTTAAAAGTGGTATAACTCAAACCATAACCGAATGGGAAAAGAGGATCACCTTTAAAATAACGGTAAGTACGTCCTGTCATATTATAATCTTCAAAATCAGGTAATTGCGTTATATTCCGGTAAAAAGTAACGGGCAGTCGTCCTGCAGGATTGTAATCTCCAAACAAAACTTCGGCGGCAGCTTTACCTCCGGATTGTCCCGGATACCATGCTTGTAAAATGGCCTGACAATATTTGGTTTCGGGTTCCATGGCAATGGGTGATCCGGAAAAATTAACGAAAATAACTTTTTTCCCGGCATCACAGAGTGCTTTTATCAATTCACGCTGAACAGCCGGAAGCTCGATGTCAGTACGGTCTCCTTTGCGGAATCCCGGTAAATTGACACCCATCTCCTCTCCTTCCAAACTTGGAGATATACCGCCTGCAAATATAACTATATCAGCATCTTTCACTTTTGCTACCGTGTTTTTAATGTTGACTTCTTCTTTAAATCCAAGATCGAAATTCAACTGTGCGTCTCCACTAAAGTATTGGAAGCGGATTTCTATATCGTATGGCTTGCCGGCTTCTGCATGCATGGCGTAAGCTTGTCCCCTGCCCCCATGTTTGTTGGTGAATTTCTTTACTTCTTCACCATTTATCAATAATTGTGTAGCTCCACAACTATAGAAGTTGAAAATAACCTCTCCTGTTTCCTGGGGGGTGAACACACTTTGATAGACGGCCGAGAAATCGGTCAGGTTCACACCGGGAGCAAATACGGTGGCTCCGGAAGTGCAAAGACGGAACGGTGTGGTAAGTTGTGCGGTGGCTACCGCATTTCCTTCATATTCCTTGTTGTTCCAATAGCGGGCGGAGAATCCTGGACCTTCTTTAGAAGTACACTGGCTGAAAACGCTTCTGATTAATGAGCGCTCCACCCAGCTGCAACCTTGTTCATAGATCAGTTTGTCATTCTCTCCCATGGCTGAGCGGATACCTTCCAATAAGGTGATCGTATGTTTGGGAGTACCGTTATAATTACCCCATTGCATCACAGAATCATTTGCGTTAGGTCCCATGACGGCGATGGTTTGTCCACCGCGTTTCAGTGGCAGGATATTATTTTTGTTCAGTAACAGCGTCATTGATTTGCGTGCTATATCTAGTGACAGGGAATCATGTTCTGCCGAGCAAACCACTGAATAAGGAATTTTAGTCCATTCCACTTTGTCAGGATCATCCATTTCCCCCAATTCAAAGCGTGCTTTTAATAATCGTTTTACGGATACATCAATGTCCTTTTCACTGATTAATCCTTTTTTAGCGCTTTCTACCAATGCTTTATAACTGGAACCACATTCCAGATCCGTACCGCTTAATACTGCGGCGGCAGAGGCCGATTCAGCATCCGGATGTGTTTTGTGTCCTTTTTCCCGATAGAAATCGTCAATAGCGCCACAATCTGAAAGTACAATGCCGTCATATCCCCAGTCTTGACGGAGAATTTGCATCAGCAGGCGGTCACTTCCGCAACACGGATCGCCTTCCAAACGGTTGTAGGCACACATTACCTCCTTTACTTTTGCTTCTTTTACTAATGCTTCGAAAGGTACAAGATAAGTTTCATGCAAGTCACGCGGTTTGATATTTTCCGCATTGAACTCATGACGATTCCATTCCGGCCCTGAATGGACGGCAAAGTGTTTGGCACAAGCGTGTATTTTATCGTATTTTTGATTAGCATCCATGCATTGCAATCCTTTCACCACATTTACCCCCATGACACTTGTCAGATAAGGATCTTCCCCATACGTTTCAATACCTCTCCCCCATCTGGGATCGCGATAAATATTGACGGTGGGTGTCCACATGGTCAGGCCTTGATACCGTTCGTAGCTTCCCGCCGCCGAGTATGCGGCATTTTTGGCCCGGGCTTCATCCGAAACTGCGGTATAGATGGTATGTATGGCATCGGGCTCAAAAGAGGCCGCCATACCTATAGGCTGAGGAAAGACGGTGGCCAGTCCGCTCCGTGCCACTCCGTGCAAGGCTTCGTTCCACCAATTATAAGGTTTAATGCCTAATCTTTCGACAGGTTTGGAGTTGTCCATCATTAAGGCAACTTTTTCTTCTAGAGTAAGTTGTTGCAATAAATCCTCTGCCCGTTCTTCGGGAGATAAACTGCTGTCTTTATAAGCCGGTTGATTGTTACAGCCGCTTAGCATCACAAGGGAAGCAAATAAATATAGAATTTTGTTTCTCATAGTAAAATGGTAAAAATGATTAGTTACACGGCAAAAATAGAATAATTATGAAAAAAGTCCGTGTATTTTTTGATTAAAAAGGTGGAAGATATTGTTTTTTATACAAAAAGGTGGGATAGATATAAAAAGTTTCCGGCCGGATACATCGTACCGACCGGAAACGTATGAGATACAGCAAATAATGACTATTTATATTCTGCCCAATCTATCAGGCGCATATCCCCTTTCTTGGCCAGCGTATCATGCATAGCCAATGCAGCCGGAATACAATGAGGAGTTTGTCCTTTGGAAGACATTTTTACATAATCCCAAAGAATGTTCTTATAATCCGGATGTGCACAATTTTCGATGATAGCCTTGGCGCGTTCTACCGGGCTCTTGCCGCGTAAGTCGGCAACACCTTGTTCAGTAATAAGGATATTGACATCGTGTTCACTGTGATCTTCGTGAGAAACCATAGGAACGATGGCACTGATTTTTCCTTCTTTTGCCACAGACGGGCAAGTAAAGATGGAAATATAGGCATTGCGGGTAAAGTCACCTGAGCCACCAATACCATTCATCATTTTGGTGCCGCTGATGTGAGTAGAATTTACATTACCGTAAATATCTGCTTCGATGGCTGTATTGATAGATATAACACCAAGACGACGGATAATTTCCGGGTTGTTTGAGATTTCAGACGGACGCATGACCAGTTTGTCACGGAAGAAGTCGATATCATCATAAATACCTTGCAGACATTCGTTGGTGACAGTCAATGAACAGGTACTTCCAAATTTTACACGTCCTTGGCGAATCAGGTCCACCACTGCGTCTTGTAATACTTCCGTATACATTTCGAAGGCGGGAATTGTTTTGTCTCGTCCCAAAGCACCCAATACGGCATTAGCAATGTTACCTACTCCACTCTGTAATGGCAGGAAGCTTGCAGGAATAATACCCCGTTTCATGTCAGCTGCCAGGAAGTCGGCAACATTTTGTCCAATCTGGTCGGTGATAGGATCCGGTGCGGTAAATGAACGGGCCTGGTCAGGGGTGTTTACTTCCACTACGCCGATGATTTTTTTCGGGTCTACCTGTACATAAGGCAGACCGATACGGTCGCTGGGTTTGTAAATAGGAATTTCACGACGGTAAGGCGGGTCAAGCGGTTCATAAACATCGTGCAGGCCCATACCGTTTTTACTGTGGGCAGCGTTCAATTCGATGATCACTTTATCTGCCAGACGTGCAATAGTCGGTGCAATTCCACCGGCGGCTGTCAGATAAACTTTGCCGTCGGGAGTGATTTCACACGCTTCCAGAATAGCGACATCTACTTTACCCATGAACCCGTAACGTACCTCCTGTGCCATTTGTGACAGATGGATATCGTTGTATGCTATTTCGCCGTTATTTACGGCTTTTCGGAAATCGGGGTTGGTTGTGTAAGGAGCACGGTAACGGATTGCCTTGACCCTGGATAAGATGCCGTCTGTAGCATCTCCTGTAGAAGCACCGGTAAAGATACTAATTTGAAAAGGGTTACCTTTGGCATGTTCTTCTTCTGCTATTTTTGCGACTTCGGGTGTTACGGCTTTCGGTGTTCCTGCCGGAGTAAAGCCGCTGAGTCCAATGTTGTAGCCATGCTTGATATAGCTGGCTGCTTCGGCTGCGGAAATAATATTAAATCCCATGATATTCAATGTGTTATTCTTATTAGTATAGTTGTTATTAATATTTGCGATTAAAAATCTCTGAATAAATAAAAGCACGTCGTGCCTCTTCTTTAGTACTCAGTCTTATAGGAGTCCGGTCTTCCCTTTTGTTCTCTTTCCGGGGTGAATCTGTTGGTTTCTTGACCATCGGCTGATGCTGCATGCGGGGAGTCTGAGGTGTGCGGACTGTTTGAACGGAAGAAACAGGAAGGTCCTCCTCTATGTTCTCCTGCTCTATTTCAGGAAATATATCTGCAAGCACTTTCTTTGGAGAAGGTGTTTTCTTCTCTTTGCCTGTTTTTGAGATTTGTTGCACGATGGCTGCAACAATGATTATTATAAATATGATAACCTGAATGATATCCATACTTTCCTTATTATATAATGAATGCTCAAAGTTAGAAAAATATTTCATAACTAACTCTATAAAAGGGCATAAAAAAAGGAAGAGAACTTCACAGTTGTCTTCCCCTATTTTTTTAACCTAAACCTTATCTCTGCGTGAAACGCAAATTGATCGCAACTTTGTTGCGTATTGTTTAACTTAAATTTCTATTTTATGGCTATTGGTGCAACTGCTGCAAGTTTGGCTGCTGCAGGTATTGGTGCTGCCGGTGCTATTGGAAGTTCTATCACTTCTAATAAAGGTAATTCTAATATTGCTCAGCAAAACAATGCTTTTAATGAAAAGATGCTTCAGAAGCAGATGGATTATAATACTGAGATGTACCATCAACAGCTTGGTGATCAATGGGATTTTTATAATGATGCTAAGCAAAACTCTTGGGATATGCTTGAGTATAATTCTGCTTCTAATCAGCGTCAACGTTTGGAAGCTGCTGGATTGAATCCTTATCTTATGATGAATGGTGGTAGTGCCGGAACTGCTTCTGTTTCTAATGGTACGTCTGCTACTTCACCTTCTGCTCAAGGTGTGACTCCTCCTACTGCTACTCCGTATTCTGCTGACTATTCCGGAATTGCTCAAGGATTAGGTTTGGCTATGGATCAAGTACTGAGAGAACCGGAGCGTGATGTGAAGCGTGCTGAAGCTGATAATCTTCGTATTGAAGGTAAGTATAAGGCTGCTAAGATGATGGCGGAGATTGTCCAGATGCGGACGCAAGCTAAAACTCAAGAAGGTCGCCTTGCTCTGGACAAATTGATCTATTCTATGAATAAAGATCTTGCCTCTTCTCAGATGGCTGTCAATGATCAGAATATTGCTAATATGCGTGCTCAGAATAAATTGATCAATGTTCAGACTCTTCTTGCTGACAAACAGCTCTCATGGATGGATGCTCAGAATAAGATGGATCTTGCTCAGAAAACTGCCGATATTCAACTTAAGTATGCTCAAGGTGCTTTGACTCGTAAACAGGTAGATCATGAGGTCAAAAAGATTTCTGAAACCGTTGCTCGTACTGAAGGTCAGATTTTGCAGAATACTTCTCAAGTTTATCAGAATCAGTTTGATGTTGCTACGTATAAGGATCGTGTGAAAACTGTAGAGGCTACTTTGTTTAATCTTATTTATGGCGGTTCCGGTACTATTGGTACTGTTCGTAATATGGTTGCTCGTGCTGCTTCAGAATATGGAGTCCCTTGGCAATAATTTAATAAATTTGCTGCAAAATATTGTTTAATTAATTTAAATGTAGTTATGCATTCATTCTTGTTTTTATTGGCTTGTTTGTTTGGTCTTGCATTTTATGGTGCAATATTTTGGGCAATTATTGAATTTATACGTTATCTAAGACGTAAGTAACACCCAAGTCATTTTCCCGAAGGGCAGCTGATTAATCCACTCAGCTGTCCTTTTCTCTTGTCCTATTATACGAAAAATGACAGGATTAAAATATAATTACATATGAATTGTTATATTAAAGGCTGTCCTATCCCCTTTCATGATCTGATCGAAATATTCGACTTCCTTAGGAATCTTTCTCCGATTTATTTGTATCAGTATCAGTTCCTAGATATAGTTGTTAATGGGATTCCTCGCATGTTTATTTATATCTATCATGAGGATTTCAACTACTATATAACATACATTAGTTATCATTAACTTATATTATATTGGCATAATGATAATTATTCCCTGAACGTAAACAGTTTATTTTCGTTCTTTCTCCATCATCCGCACATTCGTTTTGAAAGGTGATCCATGAGATTCCTTTGGAAAGGGTATAAATATGGTCGGCATAATTATTCGTTATCATCGTTTCTGCTACTGAACCTAAAATGTCGATGAACTTCTCTGTCTGATTGTCGAACATATACACCCGTCCGTCATAGGCTTGGCACCAGATATCCCCATATTTCGTTTCCGCTATCTGACTGATCCGGTTGGTATTCAGAATATAGCCGTCTTTGTAAGATGTCTTATAGTTTTTGAATGTATATCCGTCGAATTTATTCAGCCCGTTCCAGGTGCCGAACCATAGAAATCCTTTTTTGTCTTGTATGATCGTCTGTACTATTCCTTGAGACATTCCGTCATTGACGGAATAATGTTAATAACAAGCAATGGCGTATCGGAATGGAAAATCATCTTACGAGCGATACTTGGGTTAAATAATCGTGCAAATATATTTCTCTTATAGGAAGTTAATGTTATTATATCAATTTGATTATCTTTGATATATTGATCAAGTCCTTTTAATAGATTATCATTCATTACCACATCATAATGAATTTCAAGCCCGGGATATTGTTTTTGGAAATAGTCTTTGATACCTGCAAGTTTAATTTCATTCCAAGTATCTTTGGATTCAGCCAGATGTATTAATGAGACTGAAAAATGGAAAGATTTCCAAGTGTTGAAAAATGCTTCAAAAGCAATCAAGTCTCTCTGATCAAAATTGGTTAAGAAAGCAATACGTTTTACTTCATTGAATTCTTTGAATGGAGTATTTTCCGGAATTGCTAATACTGCTGTGCGGCTTCGATCAATAATTTCAGCTGTTACACTGCCAATTAAGTCAATGTCTTTCTGGCTTTTTCCACGCGTTCCCATAATGATAACCTTAGGACGCTGCTCCTTGGCATATCTTAAAATTTCTTCTTCTGGAATTCCTTCTCGCAAAATGCAACTATATTTGATATCCGGAAATTCTCCAGATGCAACTTTTTCCTTTATCTTATCAGATAGTGCGTTGAGATCTGAATGGACCTGTTGGATGATTGTTTTAACAGATTCTTCATCTCCGATCTGATAATTGAATACATCGCCATATGGTAATGACGAAGCGTATATCGGTGTAAAGTAAACATGTAATAGAATCACTTCAGAATTCTCAGTTTTAGCCAAATTAAAGCCAAATTCACACGCTTTCATCGAATAACTGGAGAAGTCGACAGGTATTAAAATTTTGTTCGATTTATTATCTACCTTAGGTGTCTTCTCTCCCACTATACTTTCAGATAACCAGGTAGAACTTTCCGTTATTTTTAATGCACGTGGTAGATCACTTTCTTTAATTCGTAGACGTACTCCTGAAGATACAACAGGTTGTATTTGATTTACGTTATGAATGTATGTTTCTATTCCTTCATTTTCGAGGACATTCTTTAGAATCTGAGCTTTTGTATAAGTCAGAATAGCTAAGGTTACTAATTTATCTTCCATAATAATCTGTTTTTGAAGGTGAACAAATAAGAAATCCCAAGAACGGTCGTATCATCCAACATTACAAGCCCACCATCCGGACCGGGCTCAAGATGTATTCCGACACTTTTTCCCTCCTTGAAATTGTGTCCTCCGAAGAAGTTTCGCACTGTATCTACGTGCAAACCAAGTTCGTCTGCTATTCTATGCATGCTACCGCTAGGCAATGAATCTTTAATCTTGCGAAGTTCATTAAATGTTATTGTTCTCATGTCTCATAAATTTAATGGTTAATACTATATTGTATTTAATTTTTTATCACGCTATAAACTTAAGCAAAAAAAAAA
>OGHR01000687.1_pt1 | contig 26763 bp, 31 predicted proteins | sample 1571621 | NCBI WGS metagenome assembly OGHR01 (sample SAMEA2582038, study PRJEB24529) | metagenome | biome: Human gut stool | place: China | collected 2011
AGAAAGGTGATGTTTTCAACTGATGTTGATGGCATGGGCGTTGTTATTCCGGAGGCAAGATGAGACTAGCAGATTTACCAAAATACTTTTCACCGAAGAGTCCGATGTTTAGTGACTCTCCAGCCGCAACAGCTACTGATTCACTTTCAATAACCGATGTCATGGCCTCGCTTGGTTTGGCGACCGCAAAAGCGTGGATGGGTATTGAATTGTTTTTGGCGAAACACGGAATCAATCAGCCGGATGAAGCGGTGGAGAGTCTTTATCAATATGCATTAACTCAGGCGCATAAATACAGCGTTATCCAAAAGCTTGATGAGGATGTTAGAACATCAGTTCTGCAAATACTCGCAAATTATGCATTTCAGGATTACGCCAGGAGCGCGGCCAGCAAAAAGCCATGCCCTGATTGTGATGGCGGCTTCATTGAGGCGGAGGTGTTCACTACTAAGTATGCCACCAAAGCCGGGTCATTTGTTTCTTCACGTCCGCTGTCACCTAGTCGTGCCGTAAGCAGCATGAGAGAGGTGCGCGAGATAACCAAGGTGGCCTGTCCGACCTGTAAGGGTAAGGCAGTTATCAGCCATTCGTGCCGGTGTAATGGTCGCGGTGAAGTGCTGGATAAAGTCGAAAGTGAAAAACAAGGTGTGCCGGTATATAAGACGTGCCCGAAGTGTTCAGGGCGTGGGTATTCACGACTACCGGCTGAAGATGTACGCCGGGCGATATGTGAATCCCTGTTCGATATCCCGGAAACATCATGGCGGAGAAACCTGAAACCATTCTATGAGGCATTGATACAGGAATGTTTCAAGGAGGAAGCTAACGCAGAATCAATTCTGCAAATGGTAACTAAAAGAGAATCAGTTTCTATAAATTAGCAAATAAATAGAAATATCAATTGACATTTTGGCGATAGTGGCCCATCATTATCCCAACGATGGGTTATTGCTATTTCGTTAAGGTGACAGGATAAAAGAGGCGGCTCCTGTTATCGATACCGCCTAGTTCGTCACTTCGCCGCAGGGCTGGGACTCGAACCGCATCGGCTGAGAGGTCGAAAGAATTAGTGTGAATAGTTGTGTATATGCTGTCAAAAGCCTCACTTCGGTGGGGCTTTTTCATATCTGCAATGGTAAGGTGTCTTTTGGTGAGTAAAATCACCCTTGCACGACATGGAGAAGGCACTTTTCCATTGTGGAGAATGCCGAGGCTGATCGGCAGTGCATGGACTGTCGGATGTACCGCACACCATCCAGAGGCGACCTTTGCGGATTAGGCTAAGCCCCTGAGAGTATCTGGAAACCGACGAAGGATTAAATAGCCTTCCTCCACAATCTTGCAATAGTGCCCCTCATAGTCCCTACGCAGAACGGAGAAATCTGGTTTGCGATACACTTGGGGCTTTCGTTGTAAGCACGCTCCTCATTTTGGGTTGGTTTCAGGAAGGACACTAGATGATGTTTTGGTCGACGGATATCTGGTGTCCTTTTCTATTTCTGAGGTTTATATGCTTGATGAATTTGAAGGTTTTGACGAGTTCGAGTGGATTTAATCTGGTGTAATTCCACCGTTTTAACTCCCTGGAATACTCGGGTTTTAACTTGTAAGAGTTACTTACAGGTTCAACTCTCCGGAATGTCCGGATAGTTCACACTCAGTTTTCAACTCTCAGTTGACTACTCACATGTTCGGTTATTCCGAACAACTGATTACAATGGTCGCCATGTGCGGCCTTTTTCGTTTTCGGAGTCACGATGAAAGTTTATATAGCCGGGCCGATGTCTGGCCTTGTTAACTGCAACCGGTATAAGTTCAACCGCATGGCTGACCATTTGGCTGATTACGGACATGTTGCTCTTAACCCGGCCATCTTGCCGGATGGGTTATCGCAAGCGGACTATATGGCCATATGCGTCTCCATGCTTCAGCGGTGCGATGCCATTTTGATGCTGAACGGATGGCAGGGCAGCGAGGGCGCAAAAGCCGAACACGCTTTAGCTAAGAAGCTCGGATTGGAGTTCATCACGCTAACCGAGACATTCTTTCAGTAATTAAACACGCCGCCACAGAATCCTGAACAAACAAACGTAATCAGCGCAGAGATACTGTGCGCGGCACCCTATTAACTAAATCCTCCGGAAGGGGGCGGTATGGCAAAGATGGATGACAAAGACCTGAAAGTCACCGGTACAGCATGGGGGGTCATATTTGCCATATCCCTTTACGGTGGCTTAGCCCGGTACATTATTGACAACAAACGCAACGGCTACCGCTGGAGCTGGCTGGGGGCAATCATGCAGATGATGGTTTCCGGGTTCTCCGGCCTGATGGGTGGGCTTCTTTCTGTGGAACTCAACGCTTCGTTTTATTACACGGTATTTGCTGCCGGTATGTGTGGCGCTATGGGTTCTTTTGCACTGGACTTCTTTTGGTCAAAATTCTCAGGCGGTAAAAAATGAGCAAATTCCGATTCAGTCAGCGAAGCGAGAATAACCTGAAGGGTGTCAATTCCGACCTGGTGAAGGTGATTCGTCGCGCGCTGGAGATTACACCGGTTGATTTCATTGTTATTGAAGGCCTGCGCACACAAGCTCGCCAAAAAGAATTGGTCGCAGCTGGTAAATCACAAACAAATAACAGCCGACACCTGACCGGCCATGCAGTCGACATTATCCCAGTTAACACCAAGTGGCAGATTGAAGAATTCAAGCCGCTGCTGAAAGCCGTCAAGCAGGCCGCTGACGAGTTAGGTGTAAAGCTCCGGTTCGGCATCAACTGGAAGAATGACCCATCACTACCGATTGAAACCCGTTTCATTGATGCGCCTCACGTTGAGATTCCGGCATGAGCACCGCAACAAAGATATGGCTCGGCGTTTGCGGATTGCTGACTGTCAGCCTGCTGCTTACCCTGCACCTGTATGGTGGTCTGAAAGATAATTATCAGCTGCTGTCCTCTCAGTTTGCTGAGCAGGTCGCCATCAACAAAGACTACAAATCCCGTATTCAGTCACTTCACGAACTGGACACCATGTACACGCAGGAGTTAACCAATGCCAAAACTGAAATTGATAGCCTGCGTGATGCTGTTAAGTCTGGTGCTAAGCGGCTGTCCGTCAAGGCCGAGTGTCCAAAGGTCGGATCCGATACCACCGAAAGCGGAAGCAATGAAGCCGCCCCACGACTTAGTGAAGCAACTGAACAGGATTATTGGCGTCTCAGAGAAATGATGGCTGAGAACGAAAAGCAGACCCTGTATCTGCAGGACTACATAAAGACCCAGTGCCTCGCTAAATAGCGGGGCTTTTTTACGAATAACCCCGACAAGGTTAGATAATTTGTTAAGCCAGTAAAGAGGTGATCCAAACTATCTTGACATGCCGGAACAGACGGAAGTGACCAAAGTAACGTAGTGATGCGTGATGATGGTTGCGATCAGTGTCACCTTATATAGTCACAATAGTTTTTATTATCAATAGGCGCTGTAAAATAGCCACTATCTTATAGGGGGTTATTTATGTCTAAAAAAACTGAAGTAAAATACAGAGTAATATTGACTTTTGATGTTGACGTAAAAGGTGATACAGGGGTTTATAAGGAAATATCTGAATTACTCAAAGGGAAGGGCCTTGAACAGCAACTTGATGGAAAAGGTCTCCCTTCTAACATTTATACAGGAGTAAGGGTAGCCAAGGTTGAATATGAAGGAGAATCTCTGAATCTTGGTGATATAGAAAAGAGTGGAGATACAATAGGCTCAGCGTACTGGAATATGGTCAACGAGTTTTTCGAAAGAAAGAAATTAAAACATTCAATTTTTGTTGCAACAGCCAGGTCGGCTACAACGTCGATAAAACATAAATAACCACATTAGTTATCATTTAATCATTTAAAACCAACCCGCTACGGCGGGTTTTTTATTACCTACGAGCCGCCGATCTCCTCTGCCACATTAGCCACGACCTGTGCCACTCCTCACAGCGAGCGTGTGGACATCCAGAATAATCGGTAACACCGGGATAAAGACACCCTCATATACGGCGACACCTGCCGTGGTGGAAGAAATGGTGAACATCAATCAACCGAGGTGGACATGACTGAAAAATACGAAGTCACAGCAACCAAAAAGGACGGCACGACATATCACGGATTGATGACAACGAAAGAGCCGCGCATTACTAACGGACTGATTGGCATTGCCGGTCTGGATGGCTCATGGACATATATCGCACCGGATGAAATCAGCGACATCAGATACATTCCGGTGGTAGATGAAAAGAGTAAGGAGTAGGAATGGCTAAAAGACCAGACTGGGAGGCCATCGAGTCGGCTTACAGAGCTGGCGTGATGTCACTCCGTGAAATTGCCTCACAGCACGATATATCTGAAGGGGCGATAAGAAAGAGAGCAAAGCGTGACGATTGGTCGCGTGACCTGAATGCAAAGATAAAAGCCAGGTCTGATGACATGGTACGCAAGCAGGAGGTACGCAGGCAGGTACGCAGTGAAACGGCGCTATCGGAACGCGTACTTATCGAAGCCACCGCAGAGGTAATAACCAACGTTCGCATGGAGCATCGCGGTGATATCCGGCGGGCACGTGAATTGGCTAACGTGCTGTTTGACGAACTGAGTGCAGAGTGTGCTGATGTGGCCGCACTGGAGAAACTCGGCGAGCTGATGATTGAGCCTGATGATAATGGGCGGGACAAACTGAATGAGATTTACCATGCGGTAATCTCTCTGCCTGAGCGGGTTAAATCAGCCAAAGCACTGAGCGAAACACTGAAGAACCTTATCGGTCTTGAGCGTCAGGCGTATGGGCTTGATGACATGCAGCCAAATAAAACAGCCAGCCAACTATCCGACCTGATGGACGAACTATCGAGCAAATAACATGAAGCCAGAGCATTTAGCGTTACTGCGTAATAAGCAATGGCGTCTGAATAATCTGTACTGGATCACCGATAAAGAAGGTCGCCCGGTTCGCTTTAAAATGACGCCTGAGCAAACGGAATATTTCGAAGGCATCCACAACCGCAATATCATTCTGAAAGCCCGTCAGCTTGGATTCACGACTGAGGTCTGCATTATCCAGCTTGATGCGGCCATATTTGAATCAGCCAAGTGCGCACTGATAGCGCATACACTTCCGGATGCAAAACGCCTGTTCCGGGAGAAAATAAAATACGCTTATGAGCGTCTTCCTGATGAAATCAAAGCAGCCAACCCCGCGAGTAATGACTCCGCCGGTGAACTGGTGTTCAGCAAAGGCGGCTCGGTGACTGTGTCCGTGTCGTTTCGTGGCGGTACGCTGCGCTACCTGCACGTATCGGAGTTCGGGAAGATATGCGCCAAGCAACCAGAGAAAGCCCGTGAGATTGTCACAGGGGCGTTTGAGGCGGTGTCGACTGAGTGCTTTACGACAATTGAAAGTACAGCAGAAGGGCGGGCCGGTTATTTCTTTGACTACTGCCAGCTGGCTGAAAAAGCACTGATGCAGGGTAAATCATTATCTCCGCTGGACTGGAAGTTTTTCTTCTTCTCCTGGTGGAAGAATCCGCAGTACGCAATTGGCCCCGTTGAGCAACTTCCGCAGCGCCTGACTGACTATTTCGATGAGCTATCCGGCAAGTACGGAATCACGCTCACCGACCGGCAGAAAGCATGGTACTACGCCAAAGAGAAAACACTCGGCGATGATATGAAGCGGGAATACCCTTCGATACCGTCAGAGGCATTTCAGCAGTCTGTTGATGGCGCGTATTACGCCAAGCAATTTCGCTGGTTGTACGAGAATAAACGCATTGGCGAAATCCCTGATAATTCACACCTGCCGGTGCATACGTACTGGGATATTGGTGTAGGCGACTCCACTTCAATCTGGTTTGTGCGTGAGGTCGGTGAAGAGTTTCACATTGTCGATCATTACTCAAACAGCGGTGAAGGTCTGCGGCACTACATGAAAGTGCTGAAAGACAAAGGCTATGAATATGCCAGCCACAACGGACCGCATGATATCGACAACCGAGAGTTTGGTTCAGACGCGAAATCACGCCGTGAACTGGCGCGGGAAGGGTACGAAATTGACGGGCAGATTTACTCAATCCGCTTCGAAGTGGTGCCGAAACTGTCAGTTGATGAGGGTATTGAGGCTGTGCGCGAAATTCTGCCGCTCTGTGTATTCGATGAGAACAAGTGTGGCGAAGGCATTACCCACCTTGAGGCGTACCGGAAAGAGTGGGATGACAAGCGCGGGTGTTGGAAAGATAAACCGCTTCACGACTACACATCACACGATGCTGACGGATTCCGTTATTTCGCAGTCAGCCGCCGCAACGCAAAACGCCTGACAAAACCTCTGGCATTCAACTGGAACTGACATGAATACAAACGTGGATTACAAACACCCGGCATACACTGAATTTTTGCCGGAATGGAACATGATCGGGGACTGCGTTGACGGTGAGCGCGTAGTGAAAAGCCGTGGTGAAAAATACCTGCCGCACCCCGCAGATAAAAAACAGGATAACGATGATGGTGATCGGTACAAAAAATACCTTCTTCGTGCATCGTTCCTGAATGCAACCGGACGGACATTGAGCGGATTACTCGGTATCGCATTCAGTAAACCGGTAAAAATCAGTATGTCTGGCGGGACAGAGAGTCTTGAGAAAGATATTGACGGTCAGGGCCAGCCGCTGACACAGATGATCCGCGATGCGCTTTCTCAGGTATTGCAACGAGGCCGAGCCGGATTGCTCAGTGATTTCAGCGGGTCAGGGGTCCAGACTGAGGCGGACAAAGGCAGGCCATATGTCCGGCTGTTTACGGCGAAAGAGATTATCAACTGGCGGGTCACCGGTGGGAAAACATCGCTTGTTGTCGTGAAATATCAGGAGCCTGTTGAATCTGATGATTTTGAACTGCAAATGCAGGATCGCTGGATTGAGCTGCGGCTGATTGACGGGCATGCACATTCCAGACAGTGGCAGAAAGACGGCGAAATCAGTCATGGAGAATGGGTAAAACTCACAGATGCGCAGGGGAAACCGCTTTCAGAATTGCCGTGGTCGTGGATCGGGTCAATGAATAACGACCACACCCCGGACGCACCGCCGCTGGCAGATGTCGCGTATGTGAATATCAAGCACTATCAGGTCGAAGCAGATATTGCCGAGTCAGCGCACACGATAGGTCAGCCGATGGTTGCACTGACTGGCCTGACAGATGACTGGGTAAAAAACCACATGTCGGACGGGTTCACCGTCGGTTCTCGTAAGGGTGTATTACTTCCGCAGGGCGGCGATATGAAGTTCGCCCAACCTGAAGAACGAACCATGCAAATTGCAGTTGCTGAGCGCCGTGAAAAACAGATGGCAATGCTTGGCGCGAAGCTGGTTGAGCGCGGTTCATCGGCCAGAACGGCGACACAAGCGCAGGATGAAGCTCAGACTGATAACTCAGTGCTGTCACTGAGTGCCGGTAACGTTGAGCAGGCATTTAACCGGGCGCTGAATTTTTGCATTCAGTTTGCCGGTGCGGGTGAAGCTGCAGTGGAACTCAATAAAACATACGATATTGCGCAACTTGATTCGGCGGCAATCACCGCGCTTCTGGCGTCTGTTCAGTCCGGAAATATGCGGATTGTGGATTTTGTCCGGTACATGCAGGGCGCGAACCTTGTTCCGCAGGATGAGAAGCCGGAGGATATCGTTGATGAGCTGGAGCTTGTCAGGGGTTCAAATATGCTGGGAGTGTAAATGATGCAGCCGGGAATCATTCTTGATAATGCGCTGATGATTCAGATCATGCTGGAAAGACTAAAGTCGTCAACAGCGGATACACGTGAACTGGTGTCAGATATTCGCGTTGCTGTAGCATCTGCATTGTCCGGATATTCAGGTAGTATTTCCTCAGTCAGCAGAGCGAAATCAATTGCCGTGGCGCTGAGAAAAGCGCTGAAGCCGGTTCTTGCCGGGTACTCTGAGAAGTTACTTGATGACATTATCAATGCTGCTGTTGTGATGGCAGATGCTGAATATCACGGGTTTAGCTCACTGGCAAAAAGCGTTAATCAGGCTGACGATGACAAGGTGCGCAGAGATGTGCAAAACACACCACTGTCTCTGCCTGGCTGGAACAGCTCTCTGTTTCTCGCAAAGTTCATTGAGTCGTGGGCCGATACAGCCGTGCAGCAGGTGGAAAATCAGGCAGTGATATCGTTATCGTCAGGAAGCAGTGTGGCTGACCTGCAATCGGCTATTAACGGAACATCAGCGGCTCCTCTGGTAATCGCAGCAGCAGTAGCCGGCAGAGTGGCAAGGGGTTTTCAGACTGTCGTTAAAACTACATTGCAACATGCTCACAGTGTAGCGGCTACGGACTTCTACAAAGAGAACCCTGATCTGATTAAGTATGAAGAATTCAGTGCAATACTGGATAACAAAACATCAGCCGTGTGTCGGTCGTTGTCCGGGAATCGTTATCCGCTAGGAGAGGGGCCGCGGCCTCCGCTTCACCCAAACTGCCGCAGCCGCTTACTCCCTGTGCTTGATGAGAAATATGCAAACTTGTTTGTTACAGAGCCGGTCGGTAATTCTGAATGGGGCGAAGAAACTTATTATGAGTGGCTTTACCGACAGCCAGCGAACAGGCAGGACATTGTGCTTGGTAAGACCAGGGCGCAGTTATTCCGTGATGGCGGTTTATCACCGGAGCGATTCGCAAAATTGCAACTCGATAAATACTTCAAACCGATGACGCTGAAAGAACTTCAGAAAATCATACCCGACGCCTTCCGAAAGGCAGATATCGAACTCAAATGACCCGCTCCGGCGGGTTTTTTATTACCTGTAGTCAGTGACTACACCATCAAAACCAGAGGTTGACGATGTTTAAGTGGAAATTAACCAAAGAAGAATTTGACGCGCTGACTGATGAACAGAAGGCCATGTACAAAGAAGCCGGCGACGGATACCAAATCCAGATTGACGGCATGCCAGACATTCCGGATGTGTCAGGTCTGCAGAAGAAAGTCGATGAACTGTTATCTGAGAAGAAATCAGAGCAGGAAAAGCGCCGCCTGGCTGAGGATGCCGCAAAAAAAGCAGCGGAAGAACAGGCCCGAAAAAACGGCGACATCGAATCACTGGAAAAAAGCTGGTCTGAAAAACTGAGTACCCGCGAAAAAGAGCTGCTGGCTCAGCTGCAGGAAAAAGATACCAGCCTGCGGACCCTGCTGGTCGATAACGTTGCGCAGTCGCTGGCAGCAAAACTGGCAGGTGACAGCGCTGCGCTGATCATGCCGCACATTAAATCACGCCTTGCTGTTGAGGACGGCAAAACCCGTGTGGTGGATGCAGCAGGACAGCCATCAGCCCTGACTATTGATGAGCTGGAGAAAGAATTCAGAGGTAATCAGTTATTCGCGCCGGTCATTATCGGCAGCAAGGCAACCGGAACCGGAGGTGACGGCGGCAAAGACAAATCACATGCCGGAGGCAGTGATAAACCCAAAAGCGTGAATCCATTGGTGGAACGCGCACGTGAAATCATTGCAAACAATGCAGAGGCATAAGATTTATGACATTACATATTTTTCAGCACCAGGTATCTCTGGCGGCAACCGAACTGGTAGCGCAGGCGGTACAGCAGTTTAACGACGCATCCGGCGGTGCGCTGGTTCTCGGTGATGGTGACCATATCGGTGATTACATCGAGCAGACATCGTGGCAGTTACTCGGTGGGCTGGCACAGCGCCGTAATGCATACGGCTCCGGCAACCTGACACCGCAGGAGTTAGGGCAGATCCTCGACCGCATGATTAAGGTCGATGGCCGTATCGGGCCGGTATCTGTCACTCCGACGATGATGAAACGCCTGGGTAAAGATGTATCAGAAGCAGCTGCGGTGGTATCTGCGCAGGCTGCAGAAGCGATGCTGCAGGATTACCTGAACACTGCAGGCGCGGCACTGAAAGCAGCAATCTCCGGCAACGCTGCGGCAGTCACTGACCTGACGGCCGGCGGGAAAGCGCCATCACTGCGCGGTCTGAACAAAGGCACACGCCCGTTTGGCGATGCATATTCCCGCATTATCGCCTGGCTGATGGACGGCGCTACGTTCAATGACTTCATGGACGAAACACTGACCAACGCCAGCAACCTGTTCCAGATCGGTAACGTGGCCATCAAGCAGGACGGGTTCGGTCGTCGTTTCGTTATTTCTGATATCCCGTCCCTGTCTGAAGGAGACAAGCAGCATTCGCTCGGCCTGGTTACCGGAGCCGCGGCAGTACAGACATCACCGCTGATTATGAAAGCGCAGGACGTTCTCGGCCAGGAAAACATTAAGGCCCTGATGCAGGGGGAATATGATTTTACTGTCGGTCTGCGTGGTTATCAGTGGGCGAAAGACAGCATTAAATCACCAACCAACGAACAGGTGTCGGCGGTTGCCAACTGGAAGCAGATTGCAACCAGCATCAAAGACACCGCCGGGGTGATGGTGACGTTCGGCAAAGAAGCCGGAACTGGTGACGAAGCCGGTAAGCCCACGAAATAAGTATCAACTATGATCCGGGGGTGATATGGCAGTACAAATCAGTCCGGAGCAGATAGGCGAGCAACTGGAAATGATGGGGTTTGAGGCTCCTGATTTTGCGGTTGCCGCCGCATTATCTGTAGTGGACAGCATTGACGGATGCCTTGATAAGGCAGGGTATACGGATGCAGTGATGACACTTATCAAGGTGTATTCCGTCATCCTCATCCTGTCTGCGGCTGATGTCCGTAAAATTGCATCAGAACATGCGCCGTCCGGTGCTTCATTTTCGTACCAGTATTTTGCTGACGGCAGAAAATCGCTGCTGAAATTGTTATCCGCACTGGATACCGCCGGATGCACAGAGAATCTGCCGATTGACCGGCCGGTTGGCATTATTCAGTTTGACGTGAACCGGGGGTGATATGGGTAAAATCCTGCGCCGGTTCTGCAAGGGATGGGCGACCATTTGGAGGATTGAAGGCAAAGACAGTTACGGCAAGCCGAAATTTTCAGAGCCAATCCATATCCGGTGTGATTACGGAAGCAGGATGAGTGACGGAACAAAAACGGTAGGCACTGAAATTGTCATCAAAAACGTCATCTGGACGGAATACAGCGAGGCCACACAGGATGATTATATTGCTATCGGCAAGCACGACGGACAAGACCCGTTCGCAGCCGGAGCCAGCAGAATCAAAGCTGTTGACCGTGACCGCGATATTAACGGCGGCAAAGATGACTACACACTAACAACGGCGGTGTGATATGGGAGCAAAAGTAACCGGTATTAACCGTGCTGTTGCTGACCTTAATACGCTGGTCGGTAATATCACGTCAAAGAAAGTCAGCAGGGCCATGCACCGTGCGCTGGATATCGGCGGCAGACAGGCTGCGGTATACACGCCGATTGATACAAAGACACTGATCAACTCTCAGTTTCGTGATGTGGAGGTGAAAGGAACGTTGTTTACCGGGCGTGTGGGTTACTCAGCATCCTATGCTGTTTTCGTTCACGACCCGAATGTGAAACAGAGCTTCCGCAGACCGACAGCGAAGAAAGAATTCCTCACTAAAGGCTTTGAGGAAACGCAGCAGATGATTGATCAGGCTGTCGCGGAGGAAATGCGCATATGACCACCATTGAGCAGGTTAAGCGTTACTTTTCCGAGTCAGGGCTGTCTGACGGTTTTATCATTCAGGACTATGAGTGGTCAGAATCCGGCGGGCATGACCCGGATGCGTACATGGTTTTTCAGCAGCGGGACGGAACCGGAAGAATCAACGATCTTGGTGGTGACGATTTTTTCACTGTGTCGTTAATTTCTGGCAAGGGCTGGGTCGAATTCGTCGCTCAGAGAGCCTATGCAATACTTGATTATGTCAGGTGTCATGCTCAGTCTCATGGTCTGAACTTCATCATCAATACGTCCGGGTTCGTGAATCCGGTTCAGACGGCAGAAGGGAGATATTGGATCCCTTTGACCTTCCGCTGCACATCCTGAACAAACACACTTCAAACAGGGTCGCTTATGCGGCCTTTTTTTATTTGCAAATAAAGAGGTTACAACAATGTCCGATTGCCCAGAAGATAAAGGCAACCTGCTTGGCGACCACGGTATTCTTCGCGTTGCGCGCGGATGCCCGTCACAAGTGCCAGAACAGTCCGCGTTTCTTCGCTTCGGCGCAGTAACAAGTAAAAGCCTTGACTACGGCATGGAAACTGTCAGCTCCAAGGCTGATGATACACCTGGGCTTACCGAATCGATGGTTACAGGTGGTGATTTAACCGTAAAGGTTGATGGTGAAATGCGGGCAACTCCGGTTCCAGGTTCGACGTCAGCATTGGATTTTGCCAAGGAAATCCTTGAAGAGATTCAGGCTCGCCGCCAGACAGGGTACTGGATTCAGCTGGACATGCGTGGCGATGGAAAAGAAATCCTTCAGGGTTACTTCAACGTCACTTCCTGGTCCATGGAATTCCCGACCCGTGAACTGGCAACATACTCTGGTGAATTGAAAGTTCATACCGCCACTACGGTCGAATGGTTGACCGAAGAAGTCGCTGTACAGGGCGTATCTACTGAACCAGCCACCCTGACGGTAAAAGTCGGCGAAACCAAAACCTTCATGGTGAAATTCAATCCTGTTGATGCAACCAACAAAAACTATACCGCGACCAGTGCAAAAACAGCCACTGCTACGGTGAGCCAGTTGGCAACAATGGTCAGTGTAGTCGGTGTTGCTGTCGGGACAACCGATGTCACTGTGAAGACAGAGGAAGGCAACTTCACCGGCAAGTGTGCAATCACTGTCATCGAATAACATTACAAAGGGCATCTCCGGGTGCCCTTGATAATGTTCAGGAGGATATATGACACCACGGTTAGAATACGGCGAGATGGTGATATCCACTGCCGAAAAAGATTACCTGTTCCGTCCGTCACTGGATGCCATGACACGAATAGGGGCGCCCAAAGAGATTGTGAGTGCATTTGCACGATTAAATGGCGCAGAGGTACAGCAAATTATTGCGTCTGCTGTAGACGCTTACGGTGCGGTTCCTGAATGGCTGATAACGCTGTTAAATAAGCCGGTTTACGGCCGCAGCATCTTATCGACAGCAATGGACGTGATGCAGGCATGTTGTGATGATGACTGCTCTGAGGTTATCGGTGAATTGCGACCGGGTAAATCCGGCATGGTGTACCGGCAGGGCGCTATGCATTACCGCGACATCATCCTGCTTGCGCGTGAGTTAATGACCCACGGCATTATTGGTAAAGCTAAGGTGCGCAAACTCCAGCGCAACGAAGGCAAGGACGAATACTCCGACGAATTTCATGCCGTCGATTACATCAGCGCCGCCCGTGTGCATTTCAACATCACCCGCAGCGAAGCTGAGCAACTCACAATGACTGAGTTCGTGATGATGCTGAAAGCGAAATATCCGGATGAGAAAGGCTTTACAGCAGATGAGTATGAGGCCATCACCAAAGCCGACGATGCCCGTAACGATGACCTGATTAAGGGCAAGCGGCGGTTGGTGAGCAGGAAGAAGATATAACAAAGCCCCGGAAGGGAGCGGTTATCTAATGGCAGGTAATAATATCTGGCATAAGTTTTGACATAAAGAATGTTTACGAATAGCATTTCCATCGGTGTCAGGACCGCAACTACATGTCGCTATGCGATAACACAAAAAAAACTTAAATTTCAATGTCGAGATGGTGGCGAATAAAAAACCTGCAAAGGAAATTAGCCCAGCCTAATTGTAGTGGGCTTCTGAACGTCTTGGCGCCTAATTAGGGATGTTTGAGTATGAAAGCGTTAGCTATTGTTGCGTTAGTGTTTGCGGCATTATCCATTTTTATTCCACTCGGCGGGGTGTTTATCGCTATGTTATGTAGTGTGCTTGCCTTAATTACATTTTACAAATACGCTACATTATCCGGAATAACATTTGGATTAAATATTATTTCTACTGCGTTTTTGACGCCAAGCATCGCAATTACCGCGGCTAGCATGCATCAGAATGGTGAGAATGGTATTGGTTTGTATTGGTTCTATGTTGGATTCCACATCGTTCTGTTTATCGCTGCGGTTATTGTTTCTATGATTCTCAAGAAGAAGGCTGCTAAAAAAGCTGCAGTAGCAACTGCATAGTAATAAACCTTGGAAGTGACTTTTACCGCCTGCCATTTTGCTATGTTTTTCAGGTAATAGCCCTTATGATAGTTAACAAATTTAATGTTAATTTCATGAGGGCTTTTCAGTGAAAAAGGTTGTTGCAATATTACTTGCTTCTGTTGTCTCATCGTCGGCGCTTGCATCTAGTGGCAGTCTGAATGATTTTTTTGATAAAAATCAAAACCTGAAAAAAAGTACGGCGCTTCGTATAGCCATCACTAGCCAAGCAGAAGGAACAGCATTGATGGATGGCGAAATGGTATCTTCTGGGTCTGAATACATGAAAGCCGTAAAGGAAGTGAAAGGTAAGATGCGGGAAAATGGGTACGATTATGCTGTGATCGCAGTGAGAGAGATTCAATCACTTTGTGAAAACGACATGGCCGACATGTACTCTCTATCCCCCAAAGACTGCGAACTAATCGAGCAGTACAAAGAGGATTGATGAAGCCCCGGAAGGGGCTTTCCGGTGCTGAGTTGTGTGGTGTGGCCGGAGGGGTAAAATAGTGGGTAACAAAGTTTGCAACTATACGGGCATTTTCTGATATTCAAGCGTGGAAGATCTTCTGTAAGATGAGGTCAGTTGGAACTAACCGGAACAGTCTGAAACGGATCACATTGACAATAAAAAACAGTAAAAAACAATAAAAGATTGATCTTTTCGTGCTTGGGCTATTGATAATAGCAAAAACTATACTTATGATTAGGTCATAACATTAACCAAAGGTTAGCGATGAACGACAACTTTGAGTCTGAGTTAGACATTCTGATGGAACTGGACGGGAACAGGGTCAACCGCGAGGACGGTTACTGGTGGAAAGTTGAGGTGTGGCGAGTCCAGCAAACGAAGATGATACCACACGGCCTGCGTTATAACCTTACGTTACACGACAAGTACAACACAAGAGTTTTTGGTATGGATAACGCCCACTCCATATCACCCCCAAAAAAGGGGATTTATAAAGGGCGAAAAGTATATGACCATATGCATAGAACGCCCATAGACAAGGGGGTTCCATATGAGTTCACATCACCTCTGCAACTTATGCAGGATTTCTTTACCAGCATAGATGAAGTGATAGCAGAGAGAGAGCAACGAGGCAAAAAATGAAAGCACTTATCGGCGTAATGAGAGAAGAACTCATCCGCAAGCGTGCGCTTGCAATTGTCAAGGGTGAGTATGTCCCACAAGCAGGGGAGCCTAAAGTTTGGTTCACCTCCATGATTGCGCTGGCTCAGGTATTAAGCAACGATAATGTTGATCTGCTGAGAATGATGGATGAGCAGAAGCCTGAATCAATCACAGAGTTGGCCATCCTGTCAGGGAGAAAGGTAAGCAACCTTTCATCTACGCTAAAAACACTTAGTGGGCATGGCTTTGTTAAGCTGGAAAAAATGGGCAAATCAGTAAAACCTGTGGCTAAATTTACTGAATTTGAGATTAAACTTGAGAAAGATATCGCTGAGAGAATTGAAGAGGCATGCAAAAAGCCAGAAGCAGCGTAATACCCAGCTAAAAAAGCAAACATTAAAACCCGCTCCGGCGGGTTTTTTGTTGCCTTCGACCTCAAATGTTCACACCGTTTTGCTTTCCTTTGCACCACCAGATGATTAACATGAGGGAAACTAATTATTGAGGGTGGGGATGTGAAGAAGCTATTGATCAGTATTTTACTGAGTACTGTGCCATTGGTCGCAGTTGCGGAAGGCGATTATCGCGATGAAGGAAACTGGTTTATAAAAAAAGAAACTAACAAACTGACTGATAAAACAGATGTTTATGCCATGCTTAGCCCATCAAGTGGTAGTGGAACCTTATTTTTAAGGTGCGCGAATAACAAAACAGAGGCTTTTTTGTCTGTAGATAATTATCTTGGAAGCGGTTATGGCACTCCAATAACGACAAGAATCGATGGTGGTAAACCTATCAAATCCTCTTGGAGTATGGGAGAGGGTGGCGATGCAGCCTTTGCGCCAAAATCATTGGCTTTCATTAAAAGCATTAGCGGCAAGAAAGAATTGATAATTGGCTATAGTCCATACGGAAAATCACAAGTGATCGCTGAGTTTAATTTAAATGGAATCGATAAGGTTGCTAGTGAGATATCAGTCGCTTGCGGCTGGAAAATGTAGAGTTACTAAGTTATGACGCAAACCCTGCCAACCGGCGGGGTTTTTCATTTTAAGGAGTCGGTAAATGGCACAAGTAGGAGAAATCGTATATCAGGTGCAGATGGATGTTGCTCAGTTGCTGACATCGCAGCGTCAACTGGATCAGCGATTGCGGAGTATGGAGGGTGGTTTTGATCGCACCACGCGCTCGGTTAACGATACTGAAAATGCCATGTTCTCGCTATCAAAAGCCGCCGCTCTGGTTACATCAGCACTGTCAGCAGGTGCGATTATCCATGCTGTCGATGAATGGGGGCAGATGGCGGCACGGATCAAAATGGCACTCAACTCCGTTGAAGGTGATGTCGAGCGTTACTCAGAAATACAGGAGCGCTTTCTTGAGGTAAGTAATCGAAACGGTAAAGCCATAGAAACAGTGCAGGCGCTGTATGCCGGTTCAGCAACATCAATGAAAGAGCTTGGCTATAACACCACACAGACCGTTGATTACATCGAATCGTTGTCCTCAGCATTCACAGCCAACGCGACCGGCGCGCAGCAAACAGAATCAGCAATGACTGCTCTTAACAGAGCTATGGTTGTCGGGGTGCTGAAGGGCAATGACTGGCACTCAGTGCTCAATGCTACACCGTCTATAGTAAATGACATTGCCAAAGAATTATCCCGCCTGCGAGGCGGAATGAAAGTCACCGAGAATGACGTTAAAAAAATGGCAATGGAAGGCGGTATTTCCATGCAGATATTTGCCAACGCCATGATTGCCGCCCGCAAAGAAAACAATGCTCTTGCCGATTCGATGGATAACACCGTTGCTGACGGTTTTACTAAATTAGCCAACTCAGCGAAAGCATATTACGGGGAATTAAACCAGGCATACGGTGTAACGCGGACAATGTCGGCCGCATTCGCTGATATCACCGCGAACTTTGACACCTTTGCCAATATCGCCAACGTGGTTGCTCTTGTTGTCGGGGCTCGGCTTGTTGGTGCATTCTCCGCTTCCATTAAAACAAAGATACTTGATGCCGCTGCTTCCGTTAAACAGGCTCAGGCCAATGCTGCAACAGCAAAAGCAGCTGAATATGCAGCGACAGCAGAAAGACGTAAATCCTTAGCAGATAAAGAATCTACCGCATCGGCGGTTGCTCTCGCTCAGGCAGAGTATAACGTCGCGCGCGGCAGTTCAGCTGAAGCGATGGCGCTGGATAACCTCAATGCCAAAAAGACCATTGCTCGGAATGCGTCAATTGCGTATGCACAGTCATTGACGGCAGAAGCCGCTGCATCACAGGCAGCTACTATAGCCGCGCGCAATGCTTCCGCAGTGATGGGGGTGCTGCGTGGTGGGCTGGCATTAATAGGTGGCCCGATGGGTGCTGCTATGCTGGCCGGTGCCGCAATCATGTATTTCAGTGAAAGCTCAAAGCAGGCGAAGCAGGATGCATCTGATTTTGCTGATTCACTTGATGAGTTGAATGGAAAGCTGAAAGAGATGTCATTCAATGCCCTGAACGGTGCGATCGGTAAAACAACTGAAAATATCGAAGTTCAGGAAGGTGCGGTAAAAGACCTGAAGGATGAAATTGCAGACCTTAACTCTGAGTACGATAATGCAACAAGAAAGAATTTCAGCATGGCTGGGGCTGAGAAAGATCGTGAAAAAATCCTCAATAAAATAAAAATTAAAACAGCTGAACTTGAAGTTGCTACGAATAAGCTGAATGACATGCAAAGTTTTCTGGCGCAGGCGACAGCAGAAGTTAATGCCAGAGTCAGCGAATCAGAAAAAATATTTGGTGGCGCAACTGACGGCGCTAGCAAGCTTGCCAACATGGTTCAATGGCTTGCTGGTCAGATGCGCAGTGCGGCTGATGAGCAGGATAATCTCAATTCTAAATTAGCTAATCAGGGATTCAGGTCAGAGGAGGGCGATAAGTACATTCAGCAGCTCAAAGAGCAAAACGAGCTGTTGTCTATTACCGATAAAAGAGAAAGGGCGATAGCTGCAGAACGACAGCGGCAGTTAAAGGCTGGGACTCTGGCTGATTCTGAACAAATGAAGGATGCATTATCACTTATTGGTGCTAATTATGACCTGGCAGAAGCGGAAAGGGAGAGGGATAGCACCGGTAAAAAATCTGCATCTGATGCCCTAAAATCCGCAAAAGCAGTTGCTGATGCACTGAAAAACCAACAGGCCGCAGTCGACAGGTTAAATCAGGGATACAAAGAAGGCTCTGTTGAGCTGGCAAAATACGATGCAGCCAAGGCGCTGGGTGATGATGCCACACCGGCACAAATTGCTCAGGCTGAAAAACTGGCAGCAGAGAAATTTGCCATCGAACAGCGTTCAGCAGACCAGAAAGCCGCACTTGATGCCAATGTGTTAGCCAAAGCAAAACAGACGCGTGACGATGATTTGGCGCAACTTGAACGGCAATTAAAAGCCGGTGATGTGACGTTCGAGCAGTCACAGAAACGCCGGTCTGAAATTAACGCAGAGTACGCAAAAAAGGCGGCTGAGATAAACGCAAAATCTGCTGTCACTCCTGTTCAGGAAATGGCGGCTCAGGTTGATCCGGTTCAGGCGCTGGCAAATGAGCACGCTCAGAAACTGGCACTGATTAAAGATTACATGAATCAGCGCGTCATCACCGAGCAGCAAGGGCTGGCGTTAATGAATGCAGCCAACAAAGAGTATGACGAGCAACGCACAGCGGCGCAGTGGCAGTTGCTGAGTCAGCAAAGCCTAGGCTATGACATGCTCACATCGGCGGTTGATTCTCTCTCCGGGAATGCGTCCAACGCTATCACCGGCCTTATCACTCAAACCATGAGTTGGAGTGATGCCGCGCGGTCGCTGGGTAATACCATGCTTAACAGTGTGGTCAACTCTATCGTTCAGGTTGGCGTGGAGATGGCTAAAAACTTCATCCTCGGCCAGACATTAGGCGTTGCCACTCAGGCTGCAAACGCAACAGCTGCTGTTGCTGGTGGCGCAGCGGCATTAGCTGCATGGACTCCGGCGGCTATCGCGGCATCTATCGCAACGATGGGGGCTGCATCTGCCAGTGGTCTCGGTGCGTATACTGCGGCACAAGCGACCGGCGCGGCAACCAGTATCGGAATGAAAGCACTGACGATTGCCGGTGCGCGTAAAGATGGTGGTCCTGTATCCGCTGGTGAAATGTACCGGGTTGGTGAGGGCGGTAAGCCTGAGATATTCAAAGCATCAAATGGTAACCAGTACATGATCCCCGGCGATAACGGCAAGGTCATCAGTAACCGTGATATTGGCGGCGGACAGGTGCCGGTGACTGTGAATATCAACGACTATTCATCCGGAGGTAACAGGGTTGATGCTCAGGCCAGACAGGACAGCAACGGAATCACCATAGATGCGTTTATCACAGATATGGATAACAAGGGTCCGATGCATAGCGCCATCACACGAAACACAACAGCATCTGCGAGGGTGAGATGATTATCGACTATCCTGACTGGCTTCCCCTGGCACAGAAGCCGGACAAAAACATGACCATCGACACCGGCTACATGACAGATCAACCTCAGGTCGGTGCGCCGATATTCCAGAAACTGACAGATGACCTGAAAACGGTCTGGAATGTCTCCTGGGTATTCACACTGGTGCAGGAGCGGGCTTTTGCTCAGTGGCTGCGCCATCCGGATTATCTGGACAACTGCAACCGGTGGTTCCGGATGAAAATCGACATCGGCGGCAGCGGATTGCAGGAGCAGGAACTGCACTTTGTGTCCTACCCGGTGCAGACCAGCGTTAACGGCGCATCAGTCACATGGACCGGTCAGGTTATCTGTAAAAACCTGCATAACGATGATGATGAATTCGGTGATGTGATTATCGAATTCCCGCCTCCGTTCGGCAGTTGGCTGGATGTCATTGTCACTGAAACATTGCCACGGTGTAAGGAGGGATAATGCCGACATTGCGTGAGTTCCGCGCACAACGACCAAACCGCATCCTGTACGAAACACTTCAGTTATCACACCCATCGTTCGGCGACATTTACCTGATCACTCACCAGATTTTCCCGAAGACACTCGGCGGCATTGAATATCTGCCGTGTAACTTTGAGATGTCAGAGAGTCAGCAGAGTAAAACGCCGATCATCGACGCAAGCGTAAAATTCAGCCGTGTGGCGCATGAGTTTAAGCAGAAGCTGAAAGCATGGCGGTCATATTCACGGATGGTACCGGTCGAGGTGACATACCGGCTGTTTGATGAAGCCGACAAAGGCGCGGCAATCGTGCGCTGGAAGCTGTTTGCGAAGGATGTGTCTCTGGACGCGGAATCGGTGTCAATGACACTTTCGATGACCAATCCGCTGAACAAGAATGTCGGACGCATTTATGAGCCGCAGGAGTGGCCCGGGCTGGAGGCGGTATGACGACAGATGAATTTACAGACAGGATGGTCGGGGTGCCGTGGGTTAACCGGGCGTGTTCGTTTACTGCGTGTGACTGCTGGGGGCTGGTAACGCTCTATTACCGGTATGTTGCCGGTGCTGAAATTCACCACGACAGCGGTTATGAATCTGACAGCGATTTTATGACCTGTTATCAAAATGAGGTGGATTTCTGGAAGCGGGAAGAGCACCCGGTAAGCGGCGGGATATTTGTGGCTTACAACGGGTCGGTACCGGTTCATGTCGGCGTTGTGCTCGGCGGGATGGTTCTGCACAGCCGCGGCGATAACGGGCATGTCCGCCTGGACAGATTGCTGACCATTCAGCGGATATACAGCAAAGTGGAGTTTATGACTTATGCCGGTAATTGAAATTCAGCGCCTGCCGGGAGTGCCAAAAGAGAGAGCCGAAGTAAAATCCGGTTCTCTTTTTTTTGACTGGCTGAAAGAACAGAGCATCAGTAGTGACGTTGTGATCATGGTCAATGGTGTGCAGCTGGCTGACAGCGACAGCCTTGATTTTGTTGTCACTGAATCTCATCACATTCAGGTATTTGACCAGCCGAAAGGCGGTGCCATCGGAGACCTGTTAAGCCCGATATTCAAACTGGTGTCGAAGGTATTTTCTTTTCTGGCGCCGAAAACGCCGTCATTCACCTCATCTGATGCGAACGTTAAAGACAGCCCGAATAACCGGCTCACCGGGCAAACCAACGTTGCCAGGACATACCAGGCGCGGCCGGAAATTCACGGGCAGGTAAGGGCATATCCGGATCTGATTCAGCAATCGCTGTTTGAGTACATCGATAACAAGAAAAAAGTCACGGAGTGGATGAACTTCGGTATCGGAAAATTTGATGTCGAAAACGTGAAATACTCAGAATCAGAATTAACCGCACTGGATGGTGCCAGTTATCAGATATTTCAGCCGGGTGAAAATATCCCGGAAATATTTGAGGGGTTTGAATTTCACGATGTTGACGGTCAGGAAGTGCCGGGCCCGAATGAAAGCGATGAAGTCCCGCAGTATCAGGCAACGGCGAACGAGGTCATATCCGGCGAGATAAAGGGCGGCGAGGCGATGATTAAAATCAGCCGGCAGAGTGAATTTGATTACTTCTATGACATCATCAAGCCGCGCTCAGTATCAATGACCGTAAATGTATCGTACGACACGCCAACAGGTAACGTGACAAAAGACATCAGGGTGGATGCTTATCTGTCTGAGGCGAAAAAAACAGACGACGGATCACTGGTACTGCCGAAAAAGTATTACGAGTTCTTCTTCACCAGCCTTTCCGGTAATGACCTTGCCGCACTGCCGCCGAACGCCGTTGTTAATACCGCTAAATTTATTCTGTATGACAATCAGTTTCTGACTGTAGGCCCGTTCTTTTCACCGATGGATGGTGGGCAGTTGTGGATCCATATAAACGCTCAGCTCGGAGAGAATGACTATGCTAACGCCAGAATGGAATTCTGGAAGGTGGATGATAATAACGAGGAAATATCCGGTACCAGGGAGTCATATAACCGTGGCTTCCCGGCTGCGCCAAAGACAAAGAACTATTACAAAACAGAAAAATTCACGCCGCGAGGTGGTTATGGCCGGTATGCTTTTCAACTGACCAGACTGGAAAACAGCAATGACCATAGCATTCTCAAGCTGGAAAAGGCGCACATCATCCGCCGAAGGCTCAATGAGAAGCATCCTGATGATACCCTTGTTCGCGTGACAGTCAGAGCAACAGAGAATCCGACAAGCTCGCGTGAGCGCAAATATAACGCTCTGGTGACGCGGCATGTGATCAGATATGACATGCTCAACCGTAAAGTGGATTACACAGAGCGGCCATCACGCTCATTTGCGGATGCAGTGGCACATACGTGGCTGGTTACCGGCAAGCAGCCGGAGAGCACTATCGATCTGCACGGGCTGTATGAGATTTACGCCGGACTGCCTGACAAGCGCCTCGGATACTTTGATTACACGTTTGATGATGAGGATGTATCACTCGGTCAGCGCATTGAGACAATTTGCAACGTGGCGCGGGTGACGGCATTCTTTGATAACGGTGTACTGACATTTTCCCGTGAGGAAGAGCGGAGGTATCCGGCGGCGGTGTTTAACCGGTCAAACATCACCGGTAATAACTTCCGTATCTCATACGATATGTCGCTGCCGGGCGGGAATGACGGCGTTGAGGTTGAGTACGTTAACCCGCGTACCAACAAAAAAACCTATCTGAAGTACCGTATCGAAAACGGAGCTGTGGTGAAGGGGGCAGCAAAAAGCCCGAATAAAATCACACTGCACGGATGCCGGAACGAGTATCAGGCTATTGACCGCGCACTGCTGGAAATGGATCGCCTAGTCAGTCAGCGGACAAGTATCAGTCTGCAAACACTGGCAGACGGCGACTATGTGTACCCCGGCGATATGGTACTGGTGGCAGACAGCTACGACAGTAACCAGCAGGGCGGACACATCACCGGCAGAAACGGGAATGTGTTCAGCACCAGTGAGCGCATTGAGTTTTCCGGCGACATGGTGGTGAGCATCACTGATCACCTCGGAAACTCATCCGGAGAATATCCGGCGCAGGCGCGGACTGATACGGATAAAGGCTTTATTGCTGATATCCCTGATATTCAGCTCAATATCTATGACGGCCACAATGTTCAGTCACCGTCCAGGTACATCATATCAACCGTTACTGAAATGGATGCCATGCGCTGGGTAGTCTCTGACAAGAAACCGGATGCAGACGGCACATTCTCCATCACCGCCAGCGAGTATTTCGCACCGAAAGCAGACTATAACGTCTGACATAACACTCAAATCAACAAGCCAGCCACCGTGCTGGCTTTTTTATTGGAAGAAAAGGCACATGGCTACTATACCAACACAAAATGCAGTACCGAGTGAAGCACCGCGCGACCTGAAATTTAACTCAGGCAAAATTGACGAGTTCGTGACATCGCTGGAACACGAATATAAAGACCGGTTTGGCCGCTGTCATATGACTATCGAAGGTATGCGCTGGATATTCGAGCAACTCATGGCGCGCTTCGAAGTCGATATTAACCAGGCAATCATTGCCGCTGGTTACATCCCGATGGACAGCTTCCAGCAGGGTGCTGAAATTACAAAGCGCAATGAAATTCTGCGTGACGAAACCACCGGTGAATATTACCGCTGGGACGGTGATCTGCCGAAGATGGTTCCGGGTGGTTCTACGCCAGATAGTTCAGGCGGTATCGGTAAAGGGGTGTGGGTTGGTGTTGGTGATGCCAGTTTGCGAAGTGAGCTGAAAAAGGAGCTTGTTACTGAATCTGTCAAAACAGATAAACTTGAAATTACCGGCAGTGAAATCACTGTTGACGGCAGCAGAGTTACGTTTCCTGATAAAAATGTGAATATTACCAGTGAAAATATTTTCATTGGCGACGTTCGCATCGGTCGCCGACCTGGCGATATCTACTTGTCTCCGTTCCCGTCGTTTGAGTTAGATTTCGGTGAGTTTGAGGCTAATGGGGCAGTAATACCTCTGGATGACCCTGCAGCAGAAGTGTTAATTGGGTTGAGTGATGGGTATAAAATGAGATGGGGGGTGTATAAAACAGATAGGGGCGTAACTATCCCTAATTTATACCATGAAGACGGACGCGGTAGATATTTAAGAGCCGGGAGCCCAGGGATGGTGACAGATGATACATCACAAAGGGTTACCGCCGATATCAGATTACGAAACGGTGTTAGTGATAATGCTGCATATAATAATATGGTGGCTGCAGTAAAAGGAACAAACTCAGAATTATTTGAGATTGAAAAGTCAGGAACTTCTGGTGGAACATCTGCTTTTAGGTCTGGAGATAAAGAATCACAATACACGCAAATTTCCATTGATACAGGGAAGGTAATCAGGACATCAAACGAAACCTCAGTTCTTGATGTTGGAATGACTCCAGTTATTTATCTTGGGGTAAAAAATGACATAAAAAATAAAAACATAGTGTTCTTAAATACTGATATAACATCTCCGCCAGCATTTGCGGTTTATTCGTCAAACCCGCAAAAAGACAATTTATCACAAGGAGTTGCTCTAAGGGGCAACAAAGCGTACACACTCCACCCGTACTATCAAGGCTCAAGTCCAGCCATTGAAAAGGGTGTTGTTATCAGTGTTGGTGCAAGGGATTATCAGTCTCCAGAACTTGTCCTGCAAACAGATAAGGGCTGGCATGAAGGAATTTGCCAATTAGTTATCGGCGGCGATGAGTATCTTCTTTTTTCTGCCAATAACCCATCGATTGATGGTCATAATGGTAATATTAGACAAACCCACATCTCAAAAATTAAGGTTTCAGAGCCTTCTAATGTTGAGTACATTAAAGTGTTTGATGATGGAGCTCCTTTATCTGGGGCAATGACAGCACCAAACATATCGAGCGATTATAAAAAAATAACAGTTAGGCAGGTTGTTTATAATAATGGGGAAAGAACAAACAAAGTTAGAATTAGAGTAATTGATGCATATCAGTTATTAATGGCAGGAAATCTGGTTGTTGATGAGGATTTTATTACTGATGTAAATCAAGATCCAAACTATAACTATGGAATCCAGAGCACTCTGTATCATAATGGTAAAGTCCTGACACTTACCGGTGGTGTTGGGATTGAGCACCCATCAGTTATAGATGTTTATTCCAATGGAATTCACAAGGAATCAATAACACTTAGAATGGGGCAGAATTTGGTTACAGATGGCTTTTGGGAGCCGGAGTGGATGTTTAGTGATGGTGAGCATGTGTATGTACACATTGGAATAAATAAGTCTCCAAACAGGAAAGAACTTGTATACATGGTTGTTTAGCTATAGCAGCCCTATAAGGGCTGCTTTTTATTTCTTATAATTGATGAGACTAATGATAGTAGTGCGAAGATAAATATATACATTAATGCAGTTGTAAATACTGTTTTGAATTCAGCCCTTGCGGAAAAAAACAGTTGAGGCAAAATGCATGCCAGTAAGCCAAGGTGAAAACTACTTGTTTTTGCCGAGCTCTCAAGATATCTCAATGTAATCCCAAATGCAGAAGATATAATAAAGAATATTACCATTACTCCACCTGAAAATAGATAGAAATTACCAATTATACTCCACCCAGTGCCTCTACCATTAGCGTATTCGACTGGGTTTGCAGCATGAGCAGTAAATGCGCCGAACCCTAACTCATAAGGCATTAATGGCCCACCATTTATGATTGCTGACAACCTTGCCCCGCCCGGTATGAAAGAAGTTATATATGGATAAATTGGATATTTATCAAACAACTCAGATATTCCGTAATTTATTACAGATAAAGTAATCCCTTGGTGATAAAGAAAAACAGCTACGCCGTTAACAATTCCAAAGTCAGAATATTTATCACCACGAACAGTAAATGACATGATAAATACAAGAAGTAATGAAGATGAAATTGCAAAAAATGCTAATTTCTTTATGCCTATATCTTTAGTTAACCCAATGAACCAAATGATGAACAACAGACTAACAATAAATGGCCCTCGCTGCCCACCTATGGCATTTAATAATCCAATTGCCAACAAATAAAAACATGATATTTTTTGCAGTGCGCTTGACTTTTTGGAGAAGCAAATACCAATAAAGACATAAAATAGAGTTGTTAATATTGTATCTCCAGCCTTGTACGCTGATGATTGGTGGCCTGAGTACCTGCTGAGGTATCCATTACTTTTTGTAATTAGATATAAATCAAGTTGCTCTTTACAGAGATATAAGAAAATAGCGGTTATAAGCAAAAAAAGAATAGTGTTTGAACGTTTTTTAGTACTACCACTTATTAATGTGTATGGTTTGTTTTTGTTTTTTGTTAATAGGAAATAAGAAAAATTGGAAAAAACGACAAATGAAAAAACTATTG
>OGHR01000694.1_pt1 | contig 26322 bp, 17 predicted proteins | sample 1571621 | NCBI WGS metagenome assembly OGHR01 (sample SAMEA2582038, study PRJEB24529) | metagenome | biome: Human gut stool | place: China | collected 2011
TCCCGTTTTATTGTTACTTTTGCATACGAAGAGTTCTTTGAAGGTTACGCAACGCACAGAAGAATAATGCAGTAGATAACTAACTAATTCGTAACCTATTACTATTATGAGCGATTACCCAATGCTCATTTCCAATAAATTACACTCTTTTCGTAACTTCTTAATGCAAAAATACAACATAAAATTGTGATAAAATGTTTAATTAAAACTTTTTATGAAGTTACTTTATTCGGGACGTCCGCAAGTACGATAGGGAATGGTAAACCAGAACGTTGATCCCTTGCCTTCTACGGAGTCTGCGCCGATTTGCCCCTCCAATTTGTTTACGATGGTTTTAGAGATGGAAAGTCCCAGCCCCGTTCCTTTCTTGTCTTTGTTCAGTTTCACAAAGCGGCCGAAAACTTCCGGTAGTTTGTCGGCAGGGATTCCGGCTCCGGTGTCGGTGACATAAAAATAAAGTTCGGTATCTCTTGCCTCATAACCGATGCTGATCGTTCCCTCCTGCGTGAATTTAATGGCGTTGGTGGTAAAATTGGAGAGCACCTGCGCGACACGGTTCCGGTCGGTCTCTATGCTACAGGAGGGAAGGCTTGGTTCTGCTATTATTTGAATATTTCCTCCTGCATCGTTGACTTTCATTTGGAAAAGCTGTCGCAGGTCGGATAGTAACAGGTTGATATCTACCTTTGTATATACAAATTCCAGTGTGCCGGCTTCTATTTTCGACATATCCAGAATATCGTTTACCAGTTGCAGCAGCAGATCGGCATTCATTTTTATGATTTCCTGATATTGTGCCTTTTCTTCTTCCGTATTGGCGCTGGCAAGTATTTCTGCAAATCCCGTGATGGCGTTGAGAGGCGTGCGGATTTCGTGACTCATATTGGCGAGGAAGGTAGACTTCGAAAGGTCGGCATTTTCTGCTTTCTCCTTGGCAAGTGTCAGTTGCTTTTCTGCTTGTTTGAGTTGGGTGATATCGTGCACGGTGAGTACCATATTCTCTTCTTCGTTAAGGAGAAAATAGGAACCGGATATTACGGCGTCACATTCTACGGATTTCTTTTCGGAAGTAAGCACATTCAGAGTTGCATTAAGGTCTGTGAAGCCTCTTCTTTGTTCGAAAGCCTGACGGATGGCGCAACGTATGGGACAGGAACCGCAGTAAGCATGAGTACCGCAGCCTCCTTCCGCCGATAATGCGTTGCGGCATTGCAATAAGTCGCCCACTCTCTTTTCTTCCAGACCTTTCTGAGTTCCGGTGAGTTGATAGTAGTTTGTTTTTAATACTTTGAAGTCGTTATCTATTAATAAGATATAGGCATGGACATTTTTCAGAATGGCGCTGGCGATGTGGTTGGTATGTTCCAGCTTTCTGGATTCCCGGAATAGTCGTTTTTGCATCCGAAGACATTTTCTCCGTTCCCATAGATAGCTGAGCAGGAGGATTGCACATATAATTAGCAGGATAGGTAGCAATGCTATTAGCATGATGTAACTTGTTGGTTTTGTTCTACAAATATGTTGCAAAGATAACTTTTTTACTCGGGATAAGAAATAAGTTCGAACAATTTGCATTTTATTTGCGTTATATTATTTAGTAAACCAATAAAAAAACGAACGTTATGAAAAAGTACATTTGCACAGTCTGTGAATACATTTACGACCCCGCACAAGGAGATCCCGAGAGCGGAATTGAACCGGGAACAGCATTTGAAGACATTCCGGATGATTGGACTTGTCCACTTTGCGGAGTCGGAAAAGAGGACTTTGAACCGTACGAAGGATAAAAAATTAAGAGAGAGAAGAGATTATTAAAAAAATGACCGGAAAGCAGTGCTTCCGGTCATTTTTGCGTTTCAGCTCATGCAGAGCTTTTTTTGTTCCTGTTTTTATACTGTCGGGTCAGGTGCTTCCTCATCGCCGCCGTCACCGCCGCCGTCGGGGTTGGGAGGAGTAGGAGTGTTTCCGTTGTCAACGATCTCGCTGCCGGTTACCAGTTTTTGAATACTTGCCTTTTTCAGCATATCCTTAAACTTGTATCCCGGAGTAAATACGATCTTCACCCGACGAATCGTGTCGGAATCCACTGCCGCTTCTGTCTCCTGGCTTTCGCTGCTGATGCCGGGACGGAATTGACCGAAATCACCCAGTTGTACGGAAATACCTTTGTTTAAGTTTATATTCAGCGTATCGATCAGTGCATCGAGTACAAACTTGACCGCTCCGCTGGGAACCATTCCCACTTTAGAAATCTCATCACACAAATCCTTGAAATTAACCGTATTGGTAATAAAATTCTGTGCTACATACTTTTCGGTTTTCTCTTTACCGAAACCAATCATTCTTTTTTTAACGACATACCTAAGTGCCATAATCTTTTTTGTTTTTTAATAGTTAGTAAATCTGTTTCTTTTGTTTTGTGATCACGATGCAAATGTATGTGTTTCCAAATGAACTGCCAAGCAAAAAACTCAAAGTGCGTTAATAAGTTTCTTCAACTAAAGAAATGGTCAGATGTTTTTTTTGTTGTTCTCCTTTCATCTTTTTCCGATTGAAGATTGTCCTTTTCATATCATATCCATACCTTTGTAGATTCAAGAACCCAACGTGGCTCCGGTGGCTCAGGAGCCGGGATGTCCGGAGAACGACCGGCTAGGCGATGGAAAGGGAATGAAGAATATGAATAAAGAATTAACGGATGTAGTATAAATGATGACTTCCTGTTTATTAAGAATACACAGTTTACGCTTTTTCGACGGAGGCTTGCATGAGGTTCCTGTGGAAGAAGTGATGACGGTTGCGCTTATTGCGATATTCATCTTTGTTCCGTGCCTGTGGCTTGTCCGGTATTTAAAAGATAAGAGGCTGGACTCAGACGAGAAAGACAAGTTTATACAAATACATATTATCTCGACCATTGTCCTGACTATTGCGGGCGGTGTTTTTGCACGGATGTTCGGACTTGTCAATAAATGGATAGACGAACAGCCGTTGATTATTGCTGTTTACATCGCTTTGGCGCTTAGTTCCCTCGGCATCATTGTCGGAAAAATGATCGACTTTTGGGTGTATTGTCTCCGAAAGAAGATGTTTTAAGTATCTGTATATAGATGCCTGCAGCCTCTGCCCGAAGAAGGTTGGAAACAGGTTTTGTCCGGTATTTATTGCTAAAGTACGGTTTTGAGTTTCTCTTTGTATAATTGATATTATTGCTCCTTCTATCATTCATCAGAGATACATAGAGCATTTTAATAATTATTGGAATAATCCATAAAACATATAAGTATGAAGAATAGTTTTAGAATATTAATTATCACAATCTTATCTGTAGTATTAATATCATGTAGAACCGTAAAAGCACAGTGTGGTTTTTCACTTATGCGTGATACAGTTACAAAAATGGATGTTTATCAAGTTGTTGATGAGTTTCCTAGTTATCCAGGTGGTGGAAGTGCTTTGCTACAGTATGTGGGAAAGCATTATCGCGTACCTGAAAATGATGTGCAAAGTACATTCAATTTGACTTTTGTTGTTGATAAAACTGGTAAATTGAAAGGGGTTAGAATCCACAAGAAAAACAGAAAGGAATATAGTAATGCTGATAATGCTATGATTAAAGTTTTTAATTCTATGCCTGCATGGAAACCAGGAATATGTAACGGAAAGAAGGTGAATGTTTTGCTGACTCAAAGAATAAATGTTCACTTAGAATAAGATAGGATTATAGGAGATAAGTTTACAATTGTTGGTTAAAATGATATTCTTTTGTTGTGATCCTAAACGTTATGCTAACAGCGGTCATTTGATGTTCCGCTGTTATTTTCTCTAGGTATTTTGCTAAAAGTCTTCTTCCCTAATACCATCCAGTATGTTTTCATACATATTGGCTATCCATAAAACATATTCTCCTTATTCATCTAATGAGTTCAATTAGGGACATACGCTATATGCTTCACATTTTCTTCGCATAAACCACCTGTTTTCCTGCTCCGTAGCGCATCAGTATCCCTTTTTTGATAAAAGCGTTCAGCTCTTTTAGTGCACGCTTTTTGTCGTGACCGGTCATATAGCAATAATCAGTGCGAGTCATGCAAGGATATTTTTCAAGGTGGGCGGTTATTAATGCCAGACATTCCGCTTCGCTACGTCCGTTACCTTTGGGCCGGGTGAGGGATTCGGTACGTTCCAATCTCATGTCATACCCTACTTCCCGCTTGAATTGTTTGGTCGGTAGATAGTTGATGTTTTTTAGTTTGATTGATTGTGCACGCACATCTTTCTTGTGCATTACGGGTGGTCCTTGCAGCGATACGGAGAAATAGCCGATCTCGCCTAATTCTACAATCCAGCCGTTAGCCAGTAAATCTTTTAACTCATTTTGAAAAGACTGCATTGCTCCTGCCAGCAAACTACGGCTGATTCCTGTAAATTTGTGTACGCGGTCTAGAAATTCGTCCTGACCGATAGTCCCTTTGGGAACAATGCGGGGATGAAGGGGTTGTTTTTCTCCTGTCTGCTTGATATCGGGAGTCTCGTAAAGGTCATACTGTGCGCTCATAACTTAAGTTATTTTGTTGTGTTATTAATGTTTCCGTTCCTATAAACTAAGGAATCCGGCTTAAATATTAATTCGTTCTACTACAGTTCCCCGTGCGGACCACTAGAGTGGGACACAAGGGGAACTATAGTTCTTCTTTCGTGCCACTATAGTGGTACGAAAGAAGATTTGCATACAAAGTTATTAATATTAAAGAGAAAAGGGTTAACCTTACGAGGTTTTTGCGTTAATTATTTATTTCCAGCCGCAATTCCTCTTGCATCACCTTGCTTTTCCCATCCTTTGTGTATCGGTACGACAGCAGAAATACATTATAAGTATGACCGAAAGATTCCTCTACCTTGAATGTATTGGGGTATTTGGAGTCACCGTCTATCTGAGTTATCTCAATATCCTTGTACGGCTTTATCGTGACATGATTGTTTTCCTCCACTTGCAGTATGATAGCGGTTTTGTTGATGTGATCCACATTGCTTTCAAAAGACTCCGTTCCGGCTATCACGCGTACGCTGTTGTGGGTGAGTGGAAACATCTTCTTGTTACCTGCGGTTGCCATCCCGTCTGCCAGACCGGTCATTGAATAGTAAACGTTTTCGCCCTGCGTTGCATAATCGTTCTTGATGAGTATCTGATATAGAATGGTGTTTTTGCTTTCATTAATCTCGACGCCCGAGATATCCGTAGCTTTTAATCCTACGAAGTAGGTAGAATCCGGCGACAGTCCTTCGGGACGTATCCTGATCATGGTTCTGCCTGTCCGTTCGCCTGCATTGATCTGAATTTTGTAGTCTACGATCTCATATTTGTCATTGGACAGGAATTTGGCATAGCAGGCTTCATCGACGTCGTAAAGAGACCGGTTGTAGAATTCCAGTGAAGTCAGGTCTTCTTCCAGCCCGATCACCATGTCTTGTTTCGGGGCATGGGTACCTCCGGTGCAGGCTGCGATATATCCTGTCGCCTCTTCTCCGGTAGGAGACAAGGTGACTACTTCTTCAAACGTGTTATAGTAGTCACTGCTGATCAGGGCCACTACATTCTTGTACATTTCCTTTTCAAACAGCGCATCGTCATTGCATGACGAAAGCGCCATCATAAGTGCGAGTATCGTTATAAAATCTCGTTTCATTTTCTTTTTTGTTATTTAGATTAATAACCCGGATTCTGGTCGAGGGAAGGCAGTCTTCTCATTTCGTTGCGTGGTATGGGCACCCAGACAGACCTTTTGTCAACCACCCTCGTCAGGAATGAGGAAGAACTAGGGATGACACGCTGGTAGTAGGTCTCTTTGGTTGCACCGTCGGGATTCATTCCACGGATAGGTTCCTGCTCTGTCTCTTCATAAATACCCCAGCGGCGGACATCATAGAAACGTCTGTTTTCCCATAAAAACTCTACCATACGTTCGCGTTCTATCTGTTTCTGTACTTCCGGCGTACTGTTGAGTTGATTGGCTGTCAGCCCCGGCAGTCCGGCCCTGTAGCGGACTTGATTGAATGCTTTTTTAATTTCCTCTTTATCTCTGCTCATGGTATAAGGCTGACCGTCCAGTTCTACGGTGTGGGGGCCGGTCAGGTTGTTGAGTGCCTCCGCATACGATAGCAGGATTTCCGCATAGCGGATGATGGGATAGGCTTTCTGGATATGGCGGGCTCCGGTGCCGGTCCAGGCATCCATCGGATTATTGTACTTTTTGATTACGTATCCGGTGATGGGATAGTTGGGCGAAGTGGCTGTAACACCGCCACGACCGTCTTCATCCTGATAGTAGTACTTGGCTGTGTGGTTGTTGAGAGTCGAACTGGACAATGCCTGCCATACTGCCTCATTGAATCCTATAGATGCGTAGAACCGCATTTCACGATTGGCGTACATCTTATATACACCGGCGTTGAGGGGATAGCCGGAAAAGTTACGCGGTTCGGAAGTGAAGCCTGTCTCCGAGTAATATCCGTCGGCGGCGGCTTCTTCTTTCGTACGGCCGTCGTCCATCAGATAGGCGTCTACCACTTTCTGAGTGACGCAGAAACGTCCCCATCCACCCATCGAGGGAGGGAAAGAACCTTTGCTGATGGTTTCGTTGAGGTACGTCGTGTTTCTTCCCCAGATCAATTCCGGGTTGATGGACGCTACGGCTTCGCCGGTAAAGATGTCCGAATAAGATTTGAACGGGTCTATTCCGTCGGCTCCGTTCGGGTAGGCGTCATAGAAATTGGGGTCGGAAGTGACTCCGGCGGGAAGCTCCGGCGTGTTGTCGTCTTTTGCATACGTATAGAGCTTGTACGCTCCCATATCCATCACCCGTTTTGCGGCGGCAGCAGCTACTGCCCACCGGCTTTCGTCATATTGTTGGGAGACATAATGCACACCGTCGGTCTTGCGTTTCCAGTTGCCGAAATAGGAGCTGGCAACAGGCCCGCCGTTGAATAGCGGGCTGGCGTGTATCAGTCGCAGGCGGGCTACCAGACCGAGTGCGGCTCCTTTGGTGGGGCGTCCGAAGTCCAGCGTAGAAACATCCTGAGGCGAGGGCAGCAGCCGTGCCGCTTTTTCGAACTCCTCACAAGTATAGTTCATTGTTTCGTCATAGGTGACCCTGGGGCGGTCGTAGTATTCGATAGGTTCGTTGGTATTCACTACTTCGTCTCCCAGCAAGATTGCCGGACCGTAATCGACCAAAAGATTGTAGTAGGCGAAGGCACGGATAAAACGTGTGTATCCTTCCAGTCTGAGCCGTTCCGAGTTTGTTAGGTCTTTCGGGCGGTCGAGGTTTTGCAGGATGCTGTTGCACTTACGGATGATTTTGTAATACTTGCCCCATTGGTTCAGGTTTGGGGAGCCGTCTCCGAAGAAATCCTGTGTGATCTTTCCGTTGGCGAAATCCATGCCGTGATAGATATTGGCCGTTCCGCTTCCGGTCAGTCCGTTAAATCCTTCGTCGGTCGCCATCGGTCCCGGTGTGTACCCGTTACGGATGGTCTGTGCCTCATCCGGGAACATGGCTGCCGCTCCCCACATATACGCTTCCATATATCGGGCATTGGTGAAAACCGAGTCGATGTTGAATTCATCATCAAAGTAATTGTCTATGTTTAAGAAGTTGCTGCAAGACGTTACCAACATGACTGCCTGAACCAAGAAGAACATTCTTGCTGTTTTTTTTATTAAGGATGTTTTCATTTTATCGTTTATCGGGTGATGTATTTATTAGAGATTGACATATAATTGCAGGGAATAGGTGGAAGGGATGGGATATACACGGCCGTTCCAGCGTGCCTGTTCCGGATCGAAGAGTTTCACTTTATCCCATACATGGAGGTTGTTACCTACGAATTGGATATCCAGTGAAGAAACACCTATGCGTCTCAGAAATGCTGCTGCAAGATGGTAATTCAGGGTGATTTCCTGCAGGCGTATGTAGCGTGAATCGCCCTGCCAAAAGGTGGACAACTGGCTGTTGTTGCTGTTATTTCCATATTGCAGGCGCGGGAAACGCGCGTCCTTGTTTTCGGCAAGGGATGGGTCGATCCCGTGTGCGATGGCATAATCTCTGGGAATCCATCGGTTGGCCGGATTGGCTGCCAGGGTGAGTACATTTCCGGTATTACCTTCGAAGAAAGGCATATATCCCATTCCGTTGAGGCGGGTTTCGTCGTTCACCGTTGTCTTTTGACCTACATAGAAAAAAGAGGTCTTGCCGGTTCCCTTGAACAATACACCCAGAGTCAGATTCTTGTAGCGGATTTCTGCCCCTAGTCCGTACATCAGCAGCGGGTAAGTGCTGTGCGTCAACGGCACCATGTCCAGCTTGTCCACCATACCGTCTCCATTGATATCCTTATATTTGATGTCACCGGGCATTACTTCCCCGAAAGTCTGCTTGGGACTGTATTTGATGTCATCTTCGTCCTTAAATAGTCCGACTGCCTGATATCCGCGGATGGAATTGTATGGGAAATTATTGTATTCTAGATAGGAATACTCCAGATAAGCCTGCTCCCAGTTCTGTACTTTATTTTTAGAGTACGTGAAATTGCCCCGTAAGGTGAAGCCGAAATCGGGAGTGAAATCCTGCGTGAAGCTGATGTTTCCGTCGGCACCGTAACTTTTCATTTTACCCACATTCGCGTATGGATTGGAGACCACTCCTACGAACTCGGGCACCTGTACCCGTTGCTGGAAAATACCGTTACGCTGATCATGGAAAATATCGACAACGAAATCGATCTTGTTATTAAACAACTTTCCTTCAATACCCACATTGGACTTGATGGCCTTTTCCCACGCCAGATTATCAGCTCCGATACGTGTCTCACCGATAATCTCGATGTCGGGAACGCCCCAAGCTGATCCGGTGCCTTCGTTCACTTTTGTAAGGTAGGGGAAGCGGACGTCGGTAATCCGGTCGTTACCTACCGAACCATACGAAGCCCTTATTTTAAGATAGTCGAGCCAGGGGAGCGCCTCTTGTATAAACTTGTAGCCGGTAGGTACCCAGCCCAATGCGACGGACGGGAAGAAACCGTATTGTCTGCCGGGCTGGAAATTTTCGGAACCGGTGTATCCGAAGTTGACGTCCAGCAGGTAAGTATCCTTGTAGCCATAAGTAAACCGGCTGGATACTCCCTGATAGCGCAAGGGAATGGCCGATAAATTACTTGTAGCGTCGTCCGTGTCTTTAGAATCGCTGATGTAATAATAGACCAGCGCGGATGTCCGGTGATCTGTACCGAAGAGCCGGTCATAATTGAGCGTAGCCTCAAAGTGGTATTTGCGGTACTGGCGGGTGGACTTGCTGTACGAGGCTTTTTTCTCCTGTACGGTCTCCTGCATGATGAGTGAGCCGTCGCTTGCTCTGCCCAGCGCATTGTAGAGGGCCGGCTGCACGCTTCTCCGTTCATTGAAGTAGCTGTGGATATCGTACGCTCCCTGTACACGTAGTTTAAGCCCGTTGATCAATTCGGAAAAGTCCTGATTGATCGCCAAAGTTGATTTGCCTTTATACACTTCGTTGGCAGCCTTTCCCGTATGGTTGATCATGACATAAGGCGATGACAGCTCTCCGGCACCGCGTCCGGGCAGCATACCATTGGAATATTGGGTGGGGATGGACAATGGAGTAAGCCGCGACTGTGCTCCCCATATATATTCGGTATTGGCTACGCCGGGCTGATTCAACTGGGAGAGGAATCCGTCCGAACCCAAATAAACTTTCGTTGATTTGGTCAGGTTCACGTCTAGATTGATACGGTAATTATAGGTGTTGTAGCTGACGTTCGAACTGTATATACTGTTCTTGTCTACCTTGTAGGCCGCACTTTCGTTTTTACCTCCCAGGCTCAGAAAATAACGTGCCACATCGCTGCCGCCACGTCCGCTTACATAATAAGTGTGCCGCCAGAATGTTTTGTTGAGTATCTCATCCTGCCAGTTTACGTTGGGATAGAGGTCGGGGTCGAGACCGTCGCGTATAATTCCCATTTCCGTATCGTCATACAAAGGTGTTTCGTTCCGTACTACTCTGGCTTCGTTTGCTAACTGCGCATACTCATAAGCTCCCAGATATTTCGGCAGACGGTTGAGGACGGACAGCGTGGTGTTGAAACGTCCGGTAATCTGAATTTTGCCCGAAAGGCCTTTCTTGGTGTTGACCAATACGACTCCGTTGGCTCCCCTTACTCCGTACACGGCAGTTGCCGACGCGTCTTTCAGGATGGAGAAACTTTCGACATCGGCAGGGTCGATGGTGTTGAGGTCGCCTTCCAGACCGTCAATCAGTACAAGGGCACTGCTGTTGGCTCCGAACGTACCGATACCACGTACCCAGAAATCGGCGATATTCTGACCGGGCTCGCCACTGCTCTGCAAGGAAATGACACCGGCTGCCCTGCCTCCCAACAAGTTACTGATGGAAGGGGAGGGGGACTGGATATCTTTAGTGCTGACCGTCGTAATGGCACCTACCGAACTGATTTTCCGCTGAACGTTTCCCAGTGCGACGACAACCACTTCATCAAGGGAATTGTTGTCTTCAAGCAGTGTGACCGTTAAGTCGGTTTGGGGTTTGATGGCCACATGCTCCGACGGTTTGAAGCCGATAAAAGAAAATATCATTTTGTCTCCATAAACCACTTTCAGCTTGAAATTACCGTCATTGTCGGTTGTGGTACCTTTGGAGGGCTTGTCTTTGATGTATACCGATACGCCGGGCATGGATAGCTTGTCCTTATCCACGACAGTTCCTGAAACGGTAAATTCCTGAACTTGCTGCGCGAAGGTTGTTGCCGAAAGCAATAAGCAGAACGACATTAAGTATAAAATCTGTTTGATTTTCATTGTGAGTTTACTTTGTTATTCGATAACCAATTTGCGAATGCGTGCATTACCCCAGTCTGCAATGTAAATGTCTCCCTGTTCATTGACAGCCACTCCCCAGGGATTCTTGAATAAGGACTCTACCGGTCCTCCGTCCTTGTATCCGGCGACGCCGGGCTGTCCGGCAACTGTCGTGACGATATTGTCGGCAGATATCATGCGGATGCAATGGTTGCCATAGTCGGCAACGAACATATTGCCGTCGTTGTCAAACTTGATATCCTTGGGATAATTGAACAGGGCATCTTCAATCGGACCGTCGCGGAAAGCGCTGCCGCCGGGAGCATTGAGACGCTTAAATCCGCCTGTTCCATCCGGATCGCGGAGGTCGAGCACCGAAATCCCTTGTCTGTATGCGGTAGGGGCGTTGGAGTGAAGCGTTATATACAGAAGCCAGGGCTTCGCAGGATTAATCGCCTGTCCGTATTGTGATCCGCTGGGACCTTGATGGATAATGTGTCCTTCGAATGTGTTGGGATCTATTTTAGCGATCTTTCCATCACGGTATCGTGTATATAGATAGCCGTCATAAGGGCAGAAGGTGACGAAATTCTTGTATCTGTCGGCATCTACGATTGAGTTCAGATCCGACTGTGAGTATTTTATGTTACGCTGGCGGGGATACCAGGCTTCACGCGGATCGAAGGTAAACGTCACTTCTTTGACCGACTCGTGTGCGGCGGTCAGCATTCCGGTGGCACGGTCCACCGTTAAGCCGTTGGCATATAAGATACGGTTGGCGGCATCTGCTTCAATGAGAGGAGTCACAATGTTCTGTTGTTCGTTTATCCGGGCGATTCCAAATGTACCGCCGTCACGCCATGACATGAAAAGATTGCCTTCGGCATCCAGATCAAGATATTTGCCATATACCTGAGCGGTGGAGAGTGTTCCGGCAAGGAAGCTCGTTTCACCGTTTCCGGTGACCGTGCTGACCAATGCCTGTGTATGATAAGCATATGTTTCTTCGTAAGCGACAGAATCGGTGTCGACCACTACGGAGATACGGGGATTATCGCCCGGAAGGCGCGGTACAATGGCATAAATACGGCTTCCGCTTGATGAAACGACGGAGGCCCTGGCATTGTTGAAATATACTTTGATTTTACTCACGTCGGTGCCGAAGTTTTTTCCGTCCAGAAGAATTTTGTCACGTGCTCCGCCTTCTTTGGGATAGAAGGAGGTCAGTACAATCGGTTGATCGGATTGGTGGGCTTTCTCGGTGGGCTCACTGTAGCTTTCGCAACTCGATAAATAGAAGAAAGCTACCAGCGAGCAGGCTAGGGATAAGTAACGATTCATAAAGTAATAATTTAAAATTAAACGATTATCCGCATGTAGTTCGTCGGATATCTTGATATTACATGGCTTTGATGGCTGGAACTTTATAGTTTGATGGTGTAATCCAAACCTTTATCGGGGGCTACGATGAAGTTGGTAACTTCAAAATTGCAGTCGCCTCCTTTGATACCGTTGTCAAACTTCACAGAGATTGTATGCTGCGTATGTGGTTTCAATGTCATTTCGCGGAAATAGACCAAAGAAGGATCATGTGCGGTCTTTTTCAGTTTCAGTACCAGATCGGTAGCGTTCATGACAGAAAATGTCACTTCTTTTTCGGTGCGTTTCACTTCTTTTATGTCTACGCATTTTTCAAAGAAGGGACGGAGGATTTCTTCACGCCCGATCACCAGTTCGCGGTAATAAACGGCGGTGCGGCGATTGTCGAGTGCTTCACGGATACCTTCCGGAGAACGTTCTTTGACAAAGACAAACGTCATCGTGCGGTGTTCGCCTTTTGAAAAATCATAGTCTGTCTGGATAGGCTGGTGGATATCGGAAGTTCCTATCATGGTCAGATTCTTGTCCAGACACCATTGAATGGCTTCGGGCATGAAAAGACCACCATTGGCTACTTCAATGCCGTGCATGCAGCCGTCATTGTAGAGTTGTGTATGCTCAGGCCACCACAGGGTGGAGTCCGGCTGCTGGCGTGCCCAGCCCGGATGATTCCAGAAGATAAAGGCTCCTTGTTTTTTTGCCTCATTGAAAGCGTCTTTATATGCCTTTTGTTCCAATGGATTGGAGTCGTTCAGGAAGATTGCATTAAAATGTCCCGGAGGCATGGAACGGGTGATTTCACTGCCTCTGATTAGAAGTATTCCTAACTTCTTCGCCTGCTTCTGAGACAGTTCATAAGAGCGGTTATGATCTGCTATAATGTCTTTTTTGTGTGGGCGGTACTCAATATGTTCTGTCAGAGAAATGGCATCCAGTCCTTCTCGATATGCTTCGTCTACACGTACGGTAGGCCATACCAGACCGTCCGAAAAAACACTGTGCATGTGAAAGTCACATTTTAAAGTAGTGTACCCGTTCAGATTGGGAACTTGAATCTCATTGCGGCGTTGCGCTTGTGCGCTCATTAAACACATTGCTGCCAGTGCAACTCCCATCAATACTTTTTTAATTTTCATTTCTTTTGCTTTAAATTAGAGATTTGGTTTTCTTTTGGAATGCCTCTGTCCGGTCATTGGAAAATGGTACTAAACATAGGCCCCTGTGTATTTTGGCGCAAATGTATATGCAAAAAAAAGACCTGCAATAGGCGCAGTAAAAGCTTAACGGGAACTTCACGGAAAAGAAATGTAATCGTTAACGTCTGTGAAAAATGTAATGCCTTTGTAAAGTGTGAGTGTCCTTGTAAACGGACATGAGTTGTTTTGTCTGTGTGGAAATAAAAAAGAAATGGATAGCCAATTTATGCGTTGCAGCATAAAATTGACTATCCATTTCTTTGATTGAGTTCCTCTTTATTTAAGAGGCTTTCTTCTCTTTTACATCACTGCTGGCTTCTACCACATTCACTACATAGTCGCCCAATTTCTCACATTCGGCGATAATATCCATATAATAGACTCCCATCTGATAATCATATTCCTTGTTGTTGACATCCAGAATATTCTGATTTTTCAGTTGGTTACGGTAGTTATTGATTTCGTTTTCGATGTTGAAAGACTTGTTGATATCAATGCTTTGGTGTTCCGGTTTCTCTACCACCACAATCATTTGTGCGAGGGCATCATCGGTCAGCTTCATCATGAAGTGGATGTGCTCGTATTGCTTTTCGGTAAAGTCCTGATTCGTCTGGCGTTTCCGGTTGATGGTGCGTGCCAGGTTGTAACAGCTGTCGCCGATACTTTCGATTTCCGTCACTTCGCGCAGCATGGCACGTATCTGCAACTTACTTTCAGAACTCAGACGCCCTTCGGATACCTGATTCAGATAATTGGCTATTTCAAGTTCCATGTTGTCGCTGATGTTCTCGTACTTTTCTACGCGGCTGAACAGCTTGTTAAAGTCATCGTCCTTTTCGGTGTGCATCAAGTCCTGCACCATTCCGAACATACGGTGGGTACGTTCTGCAAACAGGTGGATTTCCTTGCGTGCCTGCAGGATAGAAAGCTCCGCAGTAGAAAGCATACCGCCGGTGATAAACCGAAGGCGAGGTTCCTCGTCTTCCTCTTTCGGGTGGATTAATGCGCATACGGTGCGTTCGATCAGTTTCACTCCCCATATCAGGATACATACGTTACAGATATTAAAGATAGAGTGGAAAGCGGACAGTTTATAAGAAATGGCTACTTCCGGATTATTGCTCTGGAAGAAGGTATCCACTACCCAGTTGACCAGTTCCATGAAAGGATGGAAAATGATCAATACCCAGATCACACCGAACACATTAAAAACAAAATGGGCCAATGCTGCCCGCTTAGCCTGTGTGTTGGCTGTTAATGCGGCAAGATTGGCCGTGATGGTAGTTCCGATGTTTTCGCCCAGTACGAGCGCTGCTCCCAGTTCCAGACTGATCCAGCCGTTGGCGCACATAATTAATGTGATTGCCATCGTGGCGGCTGAGGCCTGTACGATCATAGTCAGTATGGTACCGATGAATAAGAACAGGAGAATGGAGAAGAATCCCATATCCGTGTAGTTCTGTACGAAGGCGAGCATTTCCGGATTGGCGTTCAGGTCGGGAGCATTTGCTTTCAGGTAAGAAAGTCCCATGAAGAGGAAGGAAAAACCGAAAATGAATTCACCGATGGACTTGCGGTTGCTCTTGCCGGAGAAGATGAGCGGAAGGGCGATGGCCAGAAGTGGAAGAGCGAAAGCGGCCATATCAACCTTAAATCCGAAAATTGAAATAATCCATGCCGTAACCGTCGTACCGATATTGGCACCCATGATGACACTGATGGACTCGGCCAGTGTAAGCAAACCGGCGTTGACGAAACTGACGACCATTACTGTTGTCGCCGAGGAGGACTGGATAAGGGCTGTGATCAACACTCCTGTTAATACCCCCGTTACCCGATTGGTGGTCATAGCTGTCAGGATACTTCGTAGCCTGTCACCTGCGACTTTTTGTAAGCCCTCGCTCATTATCTTCATGCCATAAAGGAAGAGCCCTAACGAGCCTATGAGCTTTAAAAAATCATAAAAAGAATATTCCATCTATAATAATTTTAGTGGTTGTTTGTTCTCTATCTGATTACTAAGTATATTTAGTCCCATGTTATTCACCTTATTAAAAAGACTACGATGAAACAGATGTTACAAATATGTTGCAAAAATAATAATATTTATAAAGAATTCCCTATCGGAAGCTCACTTTTGGATATTTATTACGGTTTTAATCTTAATTTTCCTTATCAGGTAGTCAGTGCCAAGGTGAATAACCGTTCCGAAGGTCTCAATTTCAAAGTATATAATAACAAGGATATAGAGTTTCTGGATGTACGCGATTCATCCGGTATGCGTACGTATGTGCGGTCACTCTGCTTTGTCTTGTTCAAGGCTGTCAGTGAGCTTTTTCCCGAAGGGAAGCTGTTTGTGGAACATCCGGTATCCAAAGGTTATTTTTGTAATCTGCGGATCGGTCGCCCTATTACATTGGAAGATGTGACGCGTATCAAACAGCGTATGCAGGAGATTATCGCAGAAAATATCTCTTATCACCGCATCGAATGCCATACGGCTGAGGCTGTACGGGTGTTCAGTGAACGCGGGATGAATGATAAGGTGAGGCTGCTCGAAACTTCCGGTTCACTATATACCTATTATTATATGCTGGGCGATACGGTCGATTATTATTATGGTAATCTGCTCCCCAGTACCGGATATATCAAGTTGTTCGACATCGTGAAATACTATGATGGCCTCTTGCTGCGCATTCCCAATAAAGAGAATCCGGATGTGCTGGAGGAAGTGGTGAAGCAGGAGAAGATGCTGGATGTATTTAAGGAGTATCTCAACTGGAGCTATATCATGGGACTTAATAACGCCGGCGACTTTAACCTCGCCTGCGAAGAAGGGCACGCTACGGATTTAATCAATGTAGCGGAAGCATTGCAGGAAAAGAAAATAGCCCAGATTGCCGATACGATCTTCCATCGTGGGGAAAACGGTGACCGGGTGAAACTGATTTTGATTTCCGGTCCGTCCTCTTCGGGAAAGACCACGTTCAGCAAACGTCTTTCCATCCAGTTGATGACGAACGGGCTCAAACCCTTCCCGATCTCCTTGGACAATTATTTCGTAGACCGTGAAGAGACACCTCTGGATGAAAACGGTAACTATGATTATGAGTCTCTGTATGCGCTCGATCTGGAATTGTTTAACCAGCAGTTACAGGCTTTGCTGCGCGGTGAGGAAGTGGAGCTTCCGCGTTTTAACTTCTCTCTGGGGAAGAAGGAATATAAAGGTGATAAACTGAAAATTGAGGATAATACGATTCTCATTCTGGAAGGTATTCATGCGTTGAATCCGGAACTGACACCGCATATCCCGGATGAAAAGAAGTTCAAAATTTATGTCTCGGCATTGACCACTATTTCTTTGGACGACCATAACTGGATTCCTACAACAGACAATCGTTTGCTTCGCCGCATTATCCGCGACTTTAATTATCGGGGATATTCGGCCCGCGAGACTATCTCCCGCTGGCCTAGTGTGCGTGCCGGCGAAGATAAATGGATATTCCCTTATCAGGAGAATGCGGATGTGATGTTCAATTCGGCGCTGTTGTTTGAATTTGCAGTGCTTCGCCTGCATGCGGAACCTATTTTGATGGGTGTTCCGCGCAATTGTCCGGAATATTGTGAGGCGTACCGGTTGCTGAAATTCATTAAATATTTCGTTCCGGTGCAAGATAAGGAAATTCCCCCGACGTCTTTACTCAGGGAGTTTTTGGGAGGAAGTAGCTTCAAATATTAGATAATAAATTTATTTAAGAGAATTATTTTGGAATTTATAGTTATTGTATAAATATAAGTTCGTAACTTCGCGCCGCAAAAAACAAGCGTGGCAATATGTTGTTGTATTCCAGGGAAAGGAAATAACTGTAAGATTAGACTTAAATAATGAACATTTGTACGTTCTTTCCGTTTATGTTATTACACAGCAAAAAAAGGGTATATGATATTTTATAACAATTTACTAGCGAAATGCTTTTTAGGGAAAAAGAAGCATTATTTTATGATAGGAGGGTTATTCTTTACTCGGTACAAGTATTTGGAAGTTTGGGAAGAAATGGAGTTAAGAATACATGCACGGCAATTCTGGGAGTGTTTTTTATTGACTTTAATCCCAGCATTGGGTTTGTCACTATTCATGGTGGTGGATGGTGCTTCCGTTCATGACATATCACTTGCTTTACTGGTTTGAAAAAGCAATTAGTTCTCATTCGGTTTTTAACTGGGAGGCATTGACCTATTGTGGTGATGCCGTTTATATGAGAAAAAGAAAATCCTATGCCTGGATGAAATGGTATGGGAAGAAAACTTTTCCGAAATCGGAATGGGAAGATTAAAGGAATAGAGAGACGTTAAAACTCTCTTGCGGATTTATTCAGGCACGGCTTACACAGATTAATATGGTTTCGATTAAAACAGAACCATAAAAACTCTGTAAGCCGTGCCTGAATAATGATATGATAACAGTTATTTCTGCTTTCGGCGGTTTTTCCTTTTCTACTGCTTTTATTTCAGATGTTTCTTTATCCAAAGCAGATGTCCGTACTCTGTGTCACTGGAGGTCCAATGTTCATTAATAGGAGTGATCAATGCTTCTTTCGGGCAATTCAATACATTATATACAATGTAGCTGGTAGTCGGTGGACAAACGTCATCATTGAATCCCCATGTCATATAAGTATCCGCCCTGATTAATTGGGCAAAGTTCACCACATCATAATAAGCCATTGTTCTGATCTTTTCGGGAGTATCCATATCTACGGTATTTCGGAAGAAATGGGGGTAACCTCCGGCACGACCGGCTTTGTAACCTGCCATATCGCTTAGAGCCGGATGATTGGCTACGCAGGCCGTTACCCGCTGATCCAGTCCGGCGGTGACGAGTGCTAATGCTCCTCCCTGGCTGCCGCCTTGAACGATTACATTCTTTCCGTCCCATTCCGGTAGTGAGGTCAGTAGGTCGATGCTGCGGACACAGGCCAGATATACCCGTTTCATGTAATAGTTGTCGCGGCTGTCCAGACCGTTGGACAGGTAGCCATTTTCTCTGCCGTTGAAAGCGGCACTGATTTCTTTGAATTCTTCTTCGCTCATTTCCGGGTTCAGCCCGTGAATCTCTATTTCAAAACGGATGCAGCCTTGTTCGGCGTAATACTTATGTCGCAAAGGTTCCTTGATTGTTTTGATTCCTGCGCCCGGAGGACATAGTACGACAGGGTATTTGCCTTCTTTCTTCGGATAGAACAGGTAGCCGTAGATACTTTGTCCGCGTTGGTTCACCTGCAACTTGATAAGATAGCAGTCTATTTGGTCGGTCGAGTATTTCTTTACGTGCTCTTTGGTGTATGTTAGCGGAAATTTGGCCAGTTCCGCCTTTTCGTTCTCCCAGAATTGCTGAAAGTCGGCAGGCATGGTGGTATACGGACGGAGCTTTTCCGGCGAGAAACCCACTTTGACGTGATGGGAGTATTTCTTTCCGTCTACGGTGGTGGTCAGGCGGCAGTCTCGGAAGCCCGGTTTCTTCATGGTGCCTACGGGGATTGTTGCCTTTCCTTTTCTCATGATGACTGTTCCTTTGGTATCGGCAGGCATCATTTCTCCGCCTATTTCGAAATTAATCGCTATGCTATCTCCCGGAATGCCGTATTTGTAAAACTGTACTTCTACATTTGCCTGTTCTCCAGTTTTGTAAAGCCAGTCGGCATGATCGGGTACGGTTACCCAAAATACGTCACTCCGGTAGGGATTATTTTCGGCAACCGCGAGCAGCGTTGTCAGTAACAACGCTGCTGATACGTAAAATCTTCTCATATTCATTTTACTGTTCAATATAACTGTCATTCGTTTTCTCATTCTATTTTCCATCTGATCGGTTTGTTAATTACGCCGCAATATTAGGAAAGATTAGAAAAACAGAGGTCGATAAAATGTTCTATTAAGTGTAAATTTAGAGCAACTTCCACTCGAATGTATGTTTTCCGGCTTCTAACTCTATGACACGTTCTCCTTTCACAGTATCGGGCACGTATAAAGTGGCACTGCTGTTGGCAGGAATCGTCACGCTGTACACAACACTTTTTTTCTTACGTTCCCATTGGGACTGAATCTCTCCGTACGGAGAACGGTGTCTGGCCTCAAACTGCTTTAAATCACTGGGGAAGTTGGGGCGCAGGAGGATATGTTTAAAACCCGGCTGCTGTGGGTCGGGGAAGATACCGCCCAAGCCTTTATAGAACCATCCTCCGATTTCTCCGAACATCATGTGGTTGTCCGAAATGTCACGTGTAGCATTCAAATCCCAGTTTTCGAGCAGGGTGGTGGCTCCGTTGGCAATCCAGCAGCCCCATGACGGGTAGGTGTCTTGTGCAGCTACTTTATAAGCGGTTTCGGCTTCTCCGTTTTCACTCAAGGCGTTCAGTATGGCTTTGGCTCCCAATACACCCACATCCAGATGGAAACCGGCTTCTTCCACCTTCTTCGCCAGGTTGCGGGCTACTTTTGCTTTCATATCCTTGGGGACAATACCCCACATCAGCGGTACACTTAGTTCCGTCTGAACACCGCTGGCGTATATACCGGTTACCCTGTTCAGATATTTGTCATTGATCGCTTGTCTGATCTTTTCCGCAAGCGCCTGATAATGTTCGTAATCTTCCTGTTTGTTGAACAGCTTTGCGGCATTGGCCAGTATTTTAGTATCTACATAGAAGTATACCGATGAGGTCAGTTCTTTGGACGAATGCGATTTCACAGGAACCCAGTCTCCTCTTCCCCATGAAGTCAGTCCGCTTGGGCTGGTACGGTCTACGTAGTCTATATATCGTTTGATGTTTTCGTAGCAGTCGGCTAATAATTTGCTGTCTCCGTAGAACAGATAAATATTCCAGGGAATAATGGCGATTGTACTCGTCCAGTCCAGACCGTTGTCCGTGCCGTATCCCCATCCTCCGGTCGGAATGATGTCGGGTAATACTCCGTTGGGTTGCTGTTCGTCACGGTGGTCGGCTAGCCATTTTTCGTAGACTGTGATGCCGTCATAATTATATAGTGCTGTTTCTATCGCAAAATGTCCGTCTCCCGTCCATCCGTTTTTCTCCCGTTGGGGGCAATCGGTGGGATACCCCATCAGATTGGACAGATAGGCGTTGTTGGTAGCCCACCACAACCGGTTTACGAGTGGGTTTGACGTGTTTATCTCTCCTTTTTGCGGAACGTCGCTATGAACGAAATAAGCAGTCAGACTGTTTTGATCGAGTGCGACAGGCTTACTGCTTGTCACTTCTACGTATCTGAAGCCTTTGTAGTTGAACCGTGCCATAAACTCGTCTTCTCCCTTTCCGCTCAGGATGAGAATATCCGTCTGGAATGGGTCTTTGTCATCTACCGGACGATGGTATACGTCAATGTTTGACATATTCACCCGTCCGTTGTCATAGATGCGTTCGCCGTGTTTGAGCCTTACTACCGTTCCTTCTTCTCCGGATACCTTGATGCGGGTCACTCCGGACATATTTCTGGCAAAGTCGAATACATACGTCGTGTCGTTCACTTTCTTAAGCGCTTTTGCCGGTATTGTTTCTACGATACGAATCGGTTGTACCTGCTGGGATACGACGTTTTGAGAAGGTACAGCTCTGTAACCAGCTTCCTTCCATTTCGAATCATCAAAATCTGCAGTATTCCAGCCTTTCTGTTCCAGGCGGGCGTCATAATGTTCCGCTGTATAGATGCTGTTGAAGATCAAGGCCCCCGAAGAAGTCTTCCAGTCTCTTTCGGAGCGGATTACTTCTGTAGTGCCGTCTTCGTAGGTAATTCTCAGGTCCATGCAAAAAGCGGGGCGGTTACGCCACGGTGCGCGGTCAAAGTCCCAGACTGCTTTTGACTGATGGTTGTACCAGCCATTCCCCAGCAGTACGCCAATCGCGTTTTTACCTTTCTGAAGTTGGTTGGTCACATCATAAGTCACATAGAAATTCCGTCTGTCGAAACGGGTATACAGCGGGTCTAGCCGATGGTTTCCGATTTTCTCTCCGTTGATGTATAATTCGTATAAACCGGCGACGGCGATGTACGCTCTGGCGGATTTGACTTTCTTTTGAGTGTCGAATGTTTTTCTGAAATAGGGGGCGGGCTTATAGTTGATGTCTCTGTTGTCGCCAATCCATGCGCCCTGCCAGTTTTCCATTCCCATCATTCCGGTCTCGAAGCTGTTGATGTCCGAAGTAGCCTTTTTGCCGTCCTTATCCCATACATTCACTTTCCAGTAATATTTGGTAAAGGGTTGAAGATTCTTTTCCGGATAGGTGACAAGGATTTGATCCGATTCTTTTTTCCCCGAGTTCCATATTTCCCCGTTTTCGTTGTTTGCTTTCAGTGAGTCTGTGCTGACTATTATCTGATAAGCAGTCTGCCGGGCTCCTTGTCGGGCATCGTTCAGCATCCACGACAATCTGGGATTGGCATTGTCGATGCCCAGCGGATTGATCAGGTGGTCGCAATGAAGGTTCACGGGCTTGCATTCTTCTTGCTTTTGTGCAAGGGTGGGTTGCAGTGCACAACATGCAAGTGCAGTCACTAAATATATTTTTTTCATTCTGTCTATTTGTTTTCCTTTTTAACCACAAACTGATATGTACCGGACTGTAGTTCTAATACTGCCTTTCCATTCATGAAAGTAACCGAAGAAACTCCTTCTGCTTTCACGGCAGCTTTTCCGCTTTCTTCTACTACATAGTCGAGAGTAGGTAATAGTAAGTGAAGAGTGGCGGTGGTGTTGGCAGGTATCGTCACTTGGTAAGAAACCGTTCCGTCATTTTCTTTTTTCCAGCTGCTCTTGATATCTCCATAACAGGAAGGGAACGAAGCATTTACCCAGTCAATCCGTTCCTGACCGGCGGCAACTTCCGGACGGTTGTCCGGAATCGGCTGTAATACGATGTGCTTGAATCCCGGACGTGTTTCGTCGATATCTATACCGCCCATTGTGCGGTACATCCATTCGGAGACTGCTCCATACGAGTAATGATTGAACGAGTTCATCGATACGGGGCCAAAACCTTTCTCTTTGGTATACGAATCCCAGCGTTCCCAGATAGTGGTTGCTCCCTGGTCTATGCTATACAGCCAGGAAGGGTTGTTCCGTTGCAGCAGTAGATCGTAAGCCGTATTTGATTCTCCGAACTGGCTTAATGTCTGATTCAGGATGGCTGTACCCACGAATCCTGTGCTCAGACGGTTACCGTTGCCGGTAATCTTGCGGACCAGTGTTTCCACTCCTTTCTTCCGTGCTTCTTCTGTCGGGAATAAATCCAGTTTCAAGGCAAGCAGATAGGCCGTCTGGCTCTTTTGCTTCAAGTCTCCGTCTGCATCGACGTAGCGTGTCTGGAATTCTTTCTTGATTTCCTGTGCCAGCTTTCTGTAAGCCTTTGCTTTGGAAGCGTAGGCATCACAGTCGTCCGTTTTCAATGCTTCCGAAATTTTGGCCATCAATTGTGCCGTATATGCGTAGTAGCATACACTGACATAGCGGCGTTCGGTATCTTCGTACGATAGCCAGTCGCCATAATTTGTTCCGGCACCGTTATAGTTATAACCGTCTCCTTTTTGACGGGACAGGAACTCCATGTATTTCTCCATAGATGCATAATTGTCCTGCAATATCTTTTTGTTGTCGTACATCAGATAGATAGTCCAGGGAACGATGACACCGGCATCAGCCCAGGCTGCCTGTCCGTAGCCTACCCATGAGTGTGGAGCTACATCCGGATAGGCGCCGTCACTTCGCTGACCGTCACGCATATCTCTCATCCATTTTTCGAAGAAGGCGGATACATTCGCATTATAAGAAGCGGCACGGCAGAACACTTGCGTGTCTCCGGTCCAGCCCAGACGTTCGTCTCTTTGCGGGCAGTCGGTAGGGATGCTCAGATAGTTGCCTCTTTGTCCCCACATGACATTGCTGTATAACTGATTGATTGACCGGCTGCTGGTGACAAACGAAGCTCCCTCTTCGGTAGCGGAACCGACCACTTCCCCTATCAGGGAAAGTACCTCGATGTCTTCACTTGCCGTTATCTCACAATACTGAAAACCGAAGAAGGTCATGGACGGATGGAATGATTCGCCTTCCTTGCTTCCTTTCAGGATATACTTCAATGTTGCTTTTGCACTTCTGAGGTTGGCGGTATATATACTTCCGGCAGGGCCGTCGTCTCCGCGTGATTTATCTCCCGTGTCGTTCAGCATCTCGCCGAAACGGAGTTTCATCTCCGTTCCCGATGCACCTTTTACTTTGAACCGAACCCAGCCGACCATGTTCTGACCTAAGTTGTAGACGGCCGTTTCACCTTTCTTTAGCCGGATAGGAGCCGGTTTGTCCGTAATACTCACTACATTGATTTTACCGTCTTTTTCACCTTGGTAAACAGTAGTGGACAAAGGGATACGGCTCAGATGCGGACGTACCTGAACGGTGGGACCGGCAAAGGCGATTAACTCTCCTTTGAAATGAGGGTTGACAGCCGTCTTGTTCCAGTTGGCAGTATTATATCCGGGCTTCGTCCATGCACTTTCTTTTCGGGCGTCATAAGTTTCTCCGTGGTAGATGTCTCCCATTCGTATGGCACCGTCCATGGATGACAGCCAGGAAAGGTCCGTTACTACCGTTTCCGAAGTGCCGTCCGTATATTTCAGTAATATCTTTGCGATGAATCCTACTTCGTGACTGCCATACTCTCCGTGGCAGACGTCACTGTTCCACCAGCCGGAGGATACTTGGGCGCCGACTGCGTTTTCTCCTTTCCGGAGCAAATCGGTGATGTCATACGTCTGATAGTGGGCTGTTTTGCTGAAATCCGTCCATTCCGGCTTCAATTCGTCATAGCGTATGCTGCCGTCTTCCATCTTGTTTCCTACCCGTTGTCCGTTGATAAACAAATCATAGACGCCCAGAGCCGAACTGTAGATGCGGGCGGATGCAATCTTCTTTTTTGCCTTGAATTCTTTACGGAACATGGGTACTCCGCTCATGTCAACCTGCAATACCCGATAATCGCCGGAACCGGAAACCATATTCAGTTTACGATTACCTCCCACAGATACGATTTCTCCGCCTTCAAAAGCGGACTGAGGTTTCTCGAAATCCTCTTTCAGAACGACTTTGGCTTCTTCCTTGTCGCCTTTCTGTTCGTACTCTGTCAGTACGATATTGTCAAACATGGCCGTTTCGTTGGTGTTATTTCCTCTGAATGCCCGGAAGCCGATATATCCATTCGATAGTTTGGAATCGGTGTCGGTATAGGTATCCACCAGTACCTTGTCAATATAAGTCTTGACCACTCCATCTTTTGCTTCGATTGCCAGATGGTGTTCTTTATTCAGCAAGTCGGATTTAGTGAAGAATTTGCCGATCGGAGTATCCGAACTTTGCAGGCGTCCCCTGTCATAAATATGTCTTCTGATCAAAGGTTCTTTTTCATTGTCCAGCGTATTGACAGACCACATGAATACGTTGGAAGCATCGCGTGCGCCGAAAAGAACGGATGCGTTGCCGGAAGTCAGTGTGACATCCATTTCCAGCAGCATTCGTGCCTTTGTCTGTTTCTTGTCTTCCGGATTGATTTTGGAATTCTTGTTTATTTGAGTTGCCTTGATCCATTGCGCTCCCGACCATCCGTCGGACAGCAGTCCTGTTTCGAAGAAAGCCTTTTCCGTTGAAGTCTCTTCTCCGGTTTTGTTGTTCCACACGGTTACTTTCCAATAATAGCGGGTGGAAGGGGTGAGAGCCGGTCCTGCATAACAGATGTGCAATGATTCGTCAGATGTCACCTTTCCGGAAGTCCAGACCGGATTTTGACAGGCTGCGTCGGTCGCTACCGTGATTTGATAGGCTGTTTGTCTGACTCCTCTTTCCGCTGACGCTAGTTGCCAGCTGAATCGGGGAACTGTTATGTCCAGCCCGATCGGATTGGTCAGATATTCGACTTGTAGTTTTTTGATTGCTGCATTCGTGGGCAGCAGAAAAAGAATAGATAAAAGTAACAAAGTAGTTCGTGCCATTAGTTTAAAGTATTAATAGTTTGTTATGATGGGGGATACTTGCAAATATAGTGCTTATTGTCCTGCATAGGCATAAGAATTTTGACACTAATACTTAAAAATATGACCGTCCCCTTGAAATAATAAATGCCTATACTTGTTGTAGTACAGGCATTTATCGTTTTATGTGAATTCCGGTGCCTTATCCTTTAAAGCAGGGGTTATCTTAAAGCTTCCACTTCTTCGGGTGTCAGCGGAATTTTCTTGCCGAGTCGGCGGGCACCTGTCTCCGTGATGAGATAATCTTCTTCGTTACGGATACCGCCGAAGTCTTTGTAAGTTTCCACTTTGTCGTAATTGATAAAATCGGTGAACTTCTTTTCTGCTCTCCACATATCAATCAGTTCGGGGATGAAGTAAATGCCCGGTTCTACGGTATGTACGAATCCCGGTTCCAGTGGAATGGCGAGGCGTTGCGACTTGCGTCCGAACTGCGTGCTCTTCGGCTGACCGTTGTATCCTACCCATATCTCACCCAGATTTTCCATATCGTGAACATCCAGTCCCATCATGTGTCCTAATCCGTGCGGATAGAACAGGGCATGCGCGCCTTCGCGGACAGCATCTTCCGTATTTCCTTTCATTAGTCCGAGAGTTTTCATGCCGTCTACCATGACGCGGGCGGACAATTCGTATACATCCATATAAGGAATGCCCGGACGAAGCGCCTTGACAGATTCCAGATGCATCGCATTCTGAATTTCGTAAACTTCGCGCTGGCGGGTTGTAAATTTCTTATCCGCAGGAATCGTGGACGACATA
>OGHR01000695.1_pt1 | contig 26288 bp, 26 predicted proteins | sample 1571621 | NCBI WGS metagenome assembly OGHR01 (sample SAMEA2582038, study PRJEB24529) | metagenome | biome: Human gut stool | place: China | collected 2011
TTAAAAGTATTTTGTTGCTTGCCCAAGTTTTGTTGCAACTGTTCATCATTAATTTGTAACGGCAAATTCGCCACGAAACGCATATCATTCTGCGCTTTCAAACCGAATTCCGTTTGCTGATTAGGCTGTCCGATGAACAAATCTACCGCCGCTTGAATCGCATGCGTTTGGTAATCCAAGGTTTCAAATTGAAGTTCCATTTTGCCTCCTTAAAGCACAAAGAAGGCAATGCCTGCATCATTCATTTGCAACTCGGCATTTTTCTTTAAGGCATCATCGCCATTAAACAGCGAATCTAACGTCACGACTTTTTTCGGCTGGGCAGAAATCACCTGATCCAATAAATCCGCACTCAGGGTTTCAAGCAACAAGGCAAACTGTTGCCCGCTTTCATCACTCACCCAAAACACCTGATTTTCCGACCGCACTTTTGCCGTCAATTTCAATCCTAAACGCAACAACATTTCATAAAGCATGGCGTCAGGCATTGCCTCTTTCCGTACAGGATCGACAAATAATTCGATTTGTTGCGCTAAATTTTCTGCCGACGGCGATTGCCATTGTTTAAAGTGACTGTTGGTCAGCTTAAATACTTTAAAACCGGTATCTATTCGCTTGTCTGGGTGATTTTCAGCAATTTGTTTACCGGCCCGACGGATGCGTTCTTTGGAAATTTCGGCGATGTTTGTAGATAACTTATTCGATTTACAAAAATCATATGCTATTTTTTGTTCTTTATCTTTGGGATCTAATTGCTCAGGTAACTGAACAACAATAAATTTTCTATTCCCGCCATCTTTATTTAATTCCATTATTGCATGGGCTGTCGTACCTGAACCACTGAAAAAATCAAGGATAATATCATTTGAATTTTTTTCTGTTGAAAGACTTAGAATTCGTTGCAACAACCCAATCGGTTTCGGATTACTAAATACCGCTGTTCCATCAAACATTTTCTTTAATAATTGAGTACCATTAGTTGTTGTTTCTACATCATCCCAAATAGTCTTAGTGACTTTCCCTCGTTCTTCAGCTTCCCATTTGAAGCGTTTTCTTAATGGTGCACCATCTCCTGTTTTTCCAAAAATGATTCGATTATCTTTTACAAGCTCTTGGTATTTTTCATAATCGTTTTTCCAACTTGCACCTTCATTTGGGGTATAAACTTTCCCCGTTTTAGGATTGACAATCTCATATTGTTGATTTGGTCTCCAACCACCGACTTGGAAAGGGTCGGCTTTCCATTCTCCCCTAGGATCATTATCTGGATTTGAAAATCCTTCCCCATCTTCAGGTAATCTGAATTTCTCCCGATTCTTGATGTAATAGTCAATATTTTTTGCATAAATTAAAGTATATGTGTGAGATACAGAAATTAATGCCGTATTAGTCACTGATTTTGTTGAATTCCAAATTACATCAGCAATGAAATTTTCTTCACCAAATACCTCATCACACAACAACTTTAACTGAGCCTGTTCATTGTCATCAATGGAAATAAAAATCACACCGTCATCTTTCAGTAAATTCTTTGCCAAATGCAAACGAGGCAACATCATATTTAGCCATTTGCTGTGGAAGTGCCCGTTTTCCTTGCTGTTTTTCTTGAAAGCCAGTTTGAGTTTGCCTTCGTCATCCAATTCGCCGCTTTTTTCCTGGTAATCTTTAAGATCCTGCTTGAAATTGTCGTTATAAACAAAATCATTACCTGTGTTATAAGGCGGATCGATATAAATCATTTTGATGCTATTGAAATAGGATTTTTGTAACACTTTCAACACATCCAGGTTTTCCCCTTCAATAAATATATTTTCAGTGGAATCAAAATTGACACTTTCCGCAGGTTGCGGTGTGAGGGTTTTGCAAGTTTGTGCTTGTAATACGCGATAGGCTTCCGATTTTCCCGCCCAGTTCAACATATAACGCTCGGGCTCGGTGGTGATGTGTTCAGAAAAAAGTTGTTGGAATTTTTGAAAATCAATTTGCTCTTCGCAAAAAATTTCAGGTAGAAGTAATTTGAGTTGCGTTAATTTAATGGATAGGTTATCCAAGTGCTGTGCTGTGCTGTGCTGTGCTGTGCTGTGCTGTCAGGCATTATGATTCTCCTTTTAAATATGTCAATAATAGAATATAAAACAACAAATTTTTATTATTTACCACTTCTCTAACGCTTCTGTATCGCTCTCTCTTGCTTCAATCCAACGTTCACCTTGATTAGTTTGTTCTTTTTTCCAGAACGGCGCTTTGGATTTTAAAAAGTCCATAATAAATTCATTAGCATGGTAAGCATCGCCTCGGTGAGCAGAACTGATACCGACTAAAACAATTTCATCGCCAGTATGTAAAAGTCCCACACGATGAATCACCGACACTCGTTGGATATCCCAACGGGCTTTCGCCTGTTCTACAATTTCACGTAAGGCTTTTTCTGTCATGGCGGGATAATGTTCTAAGTATAAGCTGGATACCTCATCGCCTAAATTAAGATCGCGCACTTTACCTACAAAAATAACCGTTGCACCAACCGAATGTTGCTCAGAAAGCCATTGGTAAACGGCATTTTGATCGAAAGGCTGTTCTTGTACTGAAATCTGAATATCCGTCATTTAGCCCCCTGTTACTGGTGGGAAAAACGCAATTTCATCGCCATTTTTGACCGCACTTTCTAATGGCATCAAGGTTTGATTGATAGCGACTAAAAGCTTCCCTTTTTCTAACGCTAACGCCCATCTATCACCTTTTTGAGCAAGATGTTCACGCACCGCTTCTGCTGTCGCAAAATCGCCTTCAAGCTGAATAGAATCTTCCCCAATTAATTCGCGAGTTTGAGCAAAAAATAAAACATTTAACATCTTATTTTTCCTCCGCAATAAAATGACCAGATTTTCCACCGCTCTTTTCTAACAGGCGAACGTGCTCAATCACCATGTCTTTTTGTACGGCTTTACACATATCGTAAATGGTTAAGGCTGCTACGCTTGCTGCCGTTAATGCTTCCATTTCTACGCCGGTTTTTCCGGTTAATTTACAAAGGGATTGAATACGAACTTGATTGGTTTCAAGTAACGGTTCTAAATTTACTTCCACTTTAGAAAGTAATAAGGGATGACAAAGCGGGATAAGTTCCCAAGTACGTTTCGCGGCCTGAATACCTGCAATACGTGCTGTAGCAAATACATCGCCTTTGTGATGTTTGCCTTCCACGATCATGGAAAGCGTTTCTTTTGACATAGTCACAATGGCTTCAGCTCGAGCTTCACGAACAGTTTCTGCCTTTGCAGAAACATCCACCATATTGGCTTCGCCTTGAGAATTGATATGCGTAAATGTAGTCATAATAAAATAAAGTGCGGTTAAAATATTGAATGTTTTACATGTGTGACAAAAGCAAAATAAGTGAATAGCAAAATTCACCTATTTTCTTTTAGCCACCGATAGAAGCTAAATGATTTCTTACGCCACTATCACCGATATGCAAATAATGATGTTCACGTTTGCCTTGGAGTGCAGAAAAAATACGTGCTTGCAAAATATCTTGCTGTTCATGGGATTGCAATAAATCACGTAATTCAATGCCTTCTTCGCCGAATAAACAGAGATGAAGTTTGCCCTTCGCTGATACTCTGAGACGATTACAGCTTGCGCAGAAATTCTTCTCATAAGGCATGATTAAGCCAATTTCGCCTGCATAATCAGGATGCGTGAATACTTTAGCTGGACCATCAGTATGGGATTTGTGTTGTAATTGCCAACCGTTTTGCAGCAATTTATCCGCTAATACCTGTCCTGAAAGATGGAATTTATCAAAGAAACTATCCATTTCGCCCGTTTGCATGAGTTCGATAAAGCGCATTTGAATTGGGCGATCTTTCACCCAAACAAGGAATTGCTCAAACTCTTTGTCATTCAAATTTTTCATCAAAACTGAATTGACTTTGACTTTGTTGTAACCCACTTCAAATGCACGATCGATACCACGCATCACGTCATCAAATTTATTGATGCCTGTAATTTGATGGAACATTTTCGGATCTAAGCTATCAACACTGACGTTAATAGACGTAATTCCTGCTTTCTTCCAATCAGCCACATCTTTTGCCATGCGATAACCGTTTGTTGTAACAGCTAATTGACGAATGCCATCAATGTTAGCGATGCTTTCTGCAATAGAAATAAAATCTTTGCGTAAAGTCGGTTCGCCACCCGTTAAACGGATTTTCTCTGTGCCCATTTCAGCAAATGCTTGGGCAAGATGGGTAATTTCTTTTAACGTTAAGAAACTTGGCTTGTTAGCTTCGGGTTGATAACCATCCGGCAAACAATAGGTACAACGAAAATTACACTGATCGGTAATCGACAGTCGTAGATAGTAATATTGGCGTTGGAAAGGATCGACTAAGCGAGACTCTCCTACGTTTTTAATAGGAATGGATTGCATTTTACACCTTTCTAAATATGGAGAGGATAAACCGTTTCCAGCGTATCCCTGAATAACGTACCGCGTTATTGGCTTGCCACCGTATTTCTTGTGAAACTTAGGCTAAACAAGCTCGGAGTTATGCGTTAAAAATAAATTGTGTTGGTATTGTAATAAAAGCAAGCGGTTAATAGCAATAATTTGATAGAATAACCCGACTATATTGATAAAAATAACAGCATTAACTTATATAAAAAAATATATAACATTATTTTTTATAATAATTTATAGGTAAAAAAGGAAGAAAAATGTCTGATTTATCTCGTCACAGCCGTCATGAACATTTAGACGAAATCAAACATATTGTTGCCATTGGTGGTGGTCATGGATTAGGGCGTGTATTATCGGCGCTTAGTTTTATGAAAGAGCGTTTAACCGGTATTGTCACCACCACAGATAACGGCGGTTCAACGGGTCGTATTCGCCAAGAACGAGGTGGTATCGCATGGGGCGATCTACGTAATTGCTTAAACCAAATCATCATTGAGCCAAGCACGGCATCTGCATTATTTGAATACCGCTTTACTGGCGCAGGTGAACTTTCTGGGCATAATTTAGGCAATTTAATGCTCAAAGCTTTAGAAGATATGCATATTCGCCCTATTGAAGCCATTAACTTAATTCGTGAATTACTCAAAGTAAAATCTCACATTATTCCCATGTCAGAAGAACCAGTTCATCTTGCCGCGAGTTTAGGCTCAGGCTCCAGTATTGTAGGTGAAGTGAGCATTGATAATTTAACAGAATTACCCCAATCACTTTTCTTAGTGCCCATGGTTAAAGCCGCACAAGAAGCCATCCAAGCATTGGAGCAAGCGGAAGTCATTTTACTTGGTCCAGGAAGTTTCATGACGAGCATTATGCCACCATTATTATTACCTGAATTAGCTACTGCCCTGCGTAATAGCAAAGCGAAAGTGATTTTTATTGATAATTTAGGGGTAGAAATTGGCGCTACCTCTCAGCTTTCACTAGCAGATCGTATTCAGAAAATTAATGAAATCGTCGGAGCCCCAGTCATTAATGGCGCCATTACCCCTTATCGTGAAAAAAGTGCGGTCGATTTGTCTGCCATTTCTTCCGTTAAAATCTTAGCTAAACGCTTGAATGCAGATGATATTAGCTATCGTCATGATCGGACATTACTTGCCCAAGCTATCGATGAATTAGTGGGTGAATTAGATTACGAATAAAAAACCGCACGTTAAAGTGCGGTCATTTTTTGCTTATTTTTTACCGAAAACTCTCACATTCGTGAAACCATTTTCTTTTAAATAAAGCGCTTGCAGTTTACTCATCACGCCTCTTTCACAGTAAAGCACATAGTTTTTACTTTGATCTAATGAACCGAATTGCGAAGATAATTTGTAAAACGGCAACTGCATTACTTGATGCTCGTCTGATTCAAATGGATTTTCATCTGTCTCTTCAGGGCTACGAATATCTAAAATAATATCGTTTTCACCAAGCACTGAAATGGTATCCACTTCTACCACTTCTTTCTCTGTTTCTTCTGCAATTTGGCGAATATCTAAATATTGTGCATTTTCAACCGCACTTTCCAACACGCCAAAATCAAAGTGATTTTCTTCTTCAAGAATTTTTTCACGTACCGCTTTAATCGTTGGATTTTTAGAAATCACCCCACAGAATTCCGGCATAGATTTGGCAATATCATCCGTGCCGATCTCTTTCGCCATCGCGATAATTTGTTCTTTATCATGAGTAATGAGTGGACGTAATACTAAGGCATCGGATGCTTCATCAATTAAACGTAAATTGGTTAAAGTTTGGCTAGATACTTGCCCGAGTGCCTCACCCGTAACAATAGCTTGAATATCAAAACGTTGTGCAACTTTACTTGCAGCGCGCACCATCATTCGTTTTAATACTACGCCCATTTGTCCGTTATCGACTTTCTCTAAAATCTCGCCCACTACGCCTTCAAAAGGAATGGCAATAAAGCGAACTTTATGGGATAAACTATAACGATTCCAAATATGGTAAGCCATTTGTTTCACGCCAATTTCATGGGCTGCCCCACCTAAATTGAAGAAACAATAATGCACACGTGAACCACGGCGAATGAGCATATAACTGGATACGCCTGAATCAAATCCACCCGAAATCAATGAAAGCACGTCTTCTTGCGTCCCAATTGGATAACCACCAAGGCCAACATGACGAGCTTTCACCAGCATCATTTTGTCATCTTCAATATCAATACGCACCGTCACATCAGGATTTTTTAAGCGTACTTTTGCACTTTCAATATGCTGATTTAAACCACCACCGATATAACGTTCAGCTTCAATGGAACTAAAATCATGTTTCCCTTTGCGTTTTACACGTACACAAAAGGTTTTGTTTTCAAGTTGAGCTGCAACATCCGCTAAGGTCAACTCAAAGATATGATGTAAATCGGTAAACGGTTTTTCTTCCACTTCTAAAAAATGATGAATCCCTGGAATGCGTTGTAAAAGCGCAATTAATTCTTCACGGTTTGCTTCATTTTTTGACCGCACTTCGATGTAATCCCAATGACGAACAACCGCTGTTTCTTCATCATATTTTTGTAAAATATTGCGGATATTAGAGGTCAAAATTTTCGCGAAACGCTTACGCACGGTTTCGCTTTTAATCATAATTTCAGGAAAAAGTTTAACGATAAATTTCATAATAATCTGTGAATAATAAAAAATGGCCGTATTGTACGCTAAATTCCAGATCCCACAAAGTTCAAATTCTCACGAAAAACTGACCGCACTTTGAAATAAGTTTTTAACATCCCTATAAAAATCAAGTACAATACGGAGCAATTTATTCATCTGAAAAGGATAATTTAATGGCGCGTAAACCAGCAAATGCTGAACCTGATTTTGAAACAACGCTTGCACAATTAGAAACCATTGTGACAACACTTGAAAGCGGTGAATTACCATTGGAAGATGCACTGAAAGAATTTGAGAACGGCATTAAATTGGCTCAACTTGGTCAAGAACGCTTACAACAAGCAGAACAACGTATTCAAATTTTGTTACAAAAAAGCGAAACCGCCCCATTAAGTGATTATCAAGGGGACGAGTAATCCATGAGTTATCAATTCGGCACTGAACTTAAACAAGTTCAAGATCGCATTAATCAGTTTTTAGCCAATCAATTTGAAGAAATTGACTCTTATAATGCCCCTTTGCGTGATGCCATGAAATATGGTTTATTACTAGGCGGCAAACGCGTTCGTCCTTTCCTTGTCTATGCAACGGGAAAAATGCTGGGCGCAGAAATGTCCGCTTTAGATTACGCGGCCGCAGCCATTGAAGCTATTCACGCCTATTCTTTAATCCATGATGATTTGCCTGCAATGGATAACGATGAACTTCGTCGCGGTCAACCAACATGTCATATTGCTTTTGATGAAGCGACGGCCATTTTAGCTGGCGATGCATTACAAGCTTTTGCCTTTGAAATTCTTACACAAGCCCCTTCTCTTTCAGCAGAACAAAAATTGCAATTAGTAAAAGTATTGGCTCAAGCATCTGGCGTTCAAGGTATGTGTTTAGGGCAAAGCTTAGATTTAATTTCTGAGCACAAACAAGTTAATTTAGCCGAATTAGAGCTTATTCATCGCAATAAAACTGGTGCTTTGCTAACGGCCGCATTAAAACTGGGTTTTATCTGTTCGCCTCACTTTAAAAACAAAGAATTAGAGAAACAACTAGAACGTTATTCACAAGCTATTGGTTTAGCTTTCCAAGTACAAGATGATATTTTAGATATTGAAGGTGACAGTGCAGAGATCGGTAAACCGGTGGGATCTGATTTAGGCTTAGATAAAAGTACTTATCCAAAATTGTTAGGATTAGAGGGCGCGAAACAAAAAGCGCAAGAACTCTATCAAACCGCCTTACATGAATTAGACAATTTACCTTTTGATACCACTGCATTGCGTGCATTAGCTGAATTTATTGTCAATCGTAAAAGTTAATGGTGACAGCACAGACTCTAATTTCTCAAAGTGCGGTCACTTTTTTCACATTTTAGGACTAACGAATATATGAACAACTATCCTCTTTTATCCTTAATTAATTCGCCGGAAGATTTGCGTCTTTTGAATAAAGAGCAGCTTCCGCAGCTTTGTCAGGAGTTACGGAGTTATCTGTTGGAGTCTGTTAGTCAAACCAGCGGCCATTTAGCATCTGGTCTTGGTACCGTTGAATTAACGGTTGCTCTACACTACATTTTCAAAACTCCTTTTGATCAATTAATTTGGGATGTAGGCCATCAGGCTTATCCACACAAAATTTTGACGGGTCGTCGAGATCAAATGTCCACCATTCGCCAAAAAGGCGGAATCCATCCTTTCCCTTGGCGTGAAGAAAGTGAATTTGATGTATTAAGTGTTGGCCACTCTTCTACTTCTATCAGTGCGGGGCTCGGTATTGCTGTTGCGGCTGAACGTGAAAATGCGGGTCGTAAAACCGTTTGTGTAATTGGTGATGGTGCAATCACTGCGGGTATGGCATTTGAAGCTTTAAACCATGCGGGTTCTTTGCATACTGATATGTTGGTTATTTTAAATGATAATGAAATGTCTATTTCTGAAAATGTGGGAGCATTAAATAATCACCTTGCGCGTATTTTCTCGGGCTCATTATATTCAACCGTTCGTGACGGCAGTAAAAAAATCTTAGATAAAGTACCGACCGTTAAAAACTTTATGAAGAAAACTGAAGAGCACATGAAAGGTGTGATATTCTCGCCAGAAAGTACGCTGTTTGAAGAACTCGGTTTTAACTATATTGGACCAATTGACGGGCATAATATTGATGAATTAATTGCCACCTTAAGCAATATGCGTGATCTCAAAGGACCGCAATTCTTACACATCAAAACGAAGAAAGGAAAAGGTTACGAACCTGCAGAAAAAGACCCAATTGGTTTCCATGGTGTACCCAAATTTGACCCAATCAGTGGACAACTGCCTAAATCAAACGCCAAACCAACCTATTCAAAAATCTTTGGTGATTGGTTATGTGAAATGGCGGAACAAGACGATAAATTAGTGGGTATTACCCCGGCAATGCGTGAAGGTTCTGGCATGGTAGAATTTTCAGAACGATTCCCACAACAATATTTTGATGTTGCTATTGCAGAGCAACATGCTGTCACCTTTGCGGCAGGTCTTGCAATTGGTGGTTATAAACCTGTTGTAGCCATTTATTCTACCTTCTTACAACGTGCTTATGATCAGCTTATTCACGATGTTGCTATTCAAAACTTACCTGTTCTCTTTGCCATCGATCGTGCTGGCATCGTAGGTGCTGATGGTCAAACTCACCAAGGTGCTTTTGATTTAAGTTTTATGCGCTGCATTCCGAATATGATCATTATGACACCAAGTGATGAAAATGAATGCCGCCAAATGCTTTATACTGGTTATAAATGTGGTAAACCTGCTGCGGTACGTTATCCGCGTGGAAATGCAATCGGCGTAGAATTAACCCCACTTGCTGAATTAGAAATTGGTCGTTCAAAAATGGTTCGTCAAGGTGAAAAAATCGCGATTCTGAATTTTGGCACACTCTTACCTGCTGCTTTATCTGTGGCAGAAAAACTCAATGCGACTGTTGTCGATATGCGCTTTGTGAAACCAATTGATGAAGCTCGCATTCTTGAAATGGCGGATACACATGATGTCATTGTGACATTAGAAGAAAATGCGATTCAAGGTGGTGCAGGTTCAGCGGTTTCAGAAGTACTAAATTCTCATGGAAAAACAACTGCACTTTTACAACTTGGTTTACCTGATTTTTTTATTCCTCAAGGCACACAACAAGAAGCGCTTGCAGAAATTCAATTAGATGAAAAAGGGATTGAAGAGCAAATTATTGCCTTTATAAAGGGCTAAATTCGTTCATTTTGGTTTAATTTTGATATTTTAAAAATTTTTTTCAAAAATATCGAACTATTTCAAAAATAAACAGTCTGATACATTGCTAGTGCACTGCATATTGCAGTTATCTTTTGAAGTTTCTTATAAATTAAGACCTCCCCGCTATTCAAGTTTTGAGTAGCGGTTTTTTCTTTTTTGGAGGTCATAAAAAAGGACGCTTTTCAGCGTCCTAATTTTTTGAATCTAAACTTTAAAAAATTAAAGTGCAGATTTTGCTTTTTCAACTAATGCAGCGAACGCCACTTTGTCGAATACAGCGATATCAGCAAGGATCTTACGGTCGATTTCAACAGACGCTTTTTTCAAGCCGTTGATGAATTTGCTGTAAGATAAACCATTTTGACGAGCCGCAGCGTTGATACGTGCAATCCATAATTGACGGAATTGACGTTTACGTTGACGACGGTCACGATATGCGTATTGACCAGCTTTGATCACCGCTTGGAAAGCAACGCGATACACGCGTGAACGTGCACCATAATAACCTTTAGCAGCCTTAAGAACTTTCTTATGGCGTGCTCTTGCAATAACACCACGTTTTACACGAGCCATTATTTAATCTCCTATGTAATATTTTTAACTAATTTAACTAATCGTACGTTTTGCTTAAATAACGGCTTATGCGTATGGTAAGCAAGCTACTACTAAAACTTGGTCTGCTTTCGCAACCATTGATTTATGACGTAAATGACGTTTACGTTTAGTTGTCTTTTTAGTCAAAATATGACGTAAGTGAGATTGTTTACGTTTGAAACCGCCAGAAGCTGTTTTTTTGAAACGCTTAGCAGCACCACGTACTGTTTTAATTTTAGGCATTGTTAAAAAACTCCGCATTGTTTTTGGTTTAAATGAATAATCAGGCGAATTCTTGCGAATTACTTGCTAGCACTGATCACACTACTTTGCGACTTGCATCGCAATCTAAAAAAGCAACTCAGGCTGCTGAGTTTGCCTGTTTGCTTTAGTTTTTCATATTTACAAAGAAAAACTGTAGAATTATACTTTGTCGTTTTTTTTTTCAATATAATTTTGATGATTCTTCTTTATAGAGAGTACAGTTTATGAAAACTAAATTTATGATTGTAGCTTCTTTGGGGCTATTATTTGCACTACCAAGTCAAGCAGATCCTATTCGTGCAGGTATTTTGATGGGCGCTGGTGTCGCAATAGGCACAATAAACAAAGCAAAATGTAGCTTTGCTGATGAAAAATTTAATGCGATGGAGGTTAAAGCACCTTATGTTAATTTATCCACTTCCACTATTAACCAAGCAAAATCAGCTCCTAAAGGAACAAAATTAAAGGTGGCTGGTGAGGCGTCCTACAGAGAAGCAGGAATAGTCGAACACTTTATTATGGATGAGTTTTTTTTAAAAGATAAGAAAGATATGCTCCAAGTGCAACTTAGCAATGATGTGTATTGTGGTGTAAGTCCTCTCCCCGTTGAAGGTGAGAAAGTCTATTTTTATGGTGAGAAAAATACGAATGGTGGGCTGGATGTAAAATATTGGGAACCTCAAAATCCATTAGAGCGTCAATCTTGGTATTATAGGACAGAGTATGATTACCCGAGCTTCCAAGTGTTGCAACAAACAGCTGAACAAACAGATTCATATTATGCACAATTTTTACTTGCCAAAGCCTATTATGATGGAAAACTAACCACTAAAAATGATAAAAAAGCCTTTGAATGGGCAAGAAGATCCTACGAAGTACAGGGAGCAAAAAATAATTTTTATAGAGTGGTTTCTCCTTTACTGGGGATACTATATGCAGAGGGCAAAGGAACAACACAAAATTGGGAAAAAGCAAAGTATTTACTGGATAACGCACATCAACAAAATTCTCGAGATATCGTCGGGTTTGAAGAATTATATGGCAAAGCAACCTATTATTATGGCTTAATGTATTATCAAGGCAAGGGCGTAGTAAAAGATCATGATATGGCACTGGAAATCTTACATATTATGATGGATACAAAACAAGAGACAAAACGAGAATCAGAAGAGGCAGAGGCACTTTATCGTAAACTCTATGAAGAAAAATATAGAATGCCATATTCCTCTGACCAAATACATATTAGCCAGTATTTTAGCGTCGCCGAAAAATACTTTAATAACGGTGAACATCAAAAAGCCTTAGAACTCTTTGAAAAATTAGCCAAGGCAGGTGATACCGATAGCCAAGTTATGGCTGGGCTAATTTATTATGAAAGTGATCAGGTTCCACAAAATGTTGCTAAAGCAAAAGAGTGGTATTTAAAAGCCATTGAATATAAGCACCCGGTAGCGGCTTATAATTTAGGCGCAATTTATGAAGACGAGAATAATCATAAAAAAGCAAAATTTTATTATCAAAAAGCCTGTGAATGGGGAAGAAAAGAAGGCTGTGAGGCATTAAAAAAGCTAAAATAAAGACATATCCAAGTAAACAACGTAAAAAAAGCAACCTTCAGGTTGCTTTTTTATTGTTTATTACTTCTTCTTCGGTGCTAACACCATTACTGCTTGGCGACCTTCTAATTTACCCGGTGCTGATTCCACCACAGAAATGTCAGCCAAATCGTTTTTAACACGTTCTAATACGTCTAAACCGATATCTTGGTGAGCCATTTCACGACCACGGAAACGTACAGTAATTTTCGCTTTATCACCATCTTCTAAGAAACGGATTAAGCTACGTAATTTAACTTGGTAGTCACCTTCGTCAGTACCTGGACGGAATTTAATTTCCTTCACTTGTACAACTTTTTGTTTTTTCTTCTGTTCTTTTGCCGTTTTGCTCTTCTCATAGAGGAACTTGCCGTAGTTCATAATACGACAAACCGGTGGTTCGGCATTCGGACTGATCTCAACTAAATCAAGCGCTGCTTGTTCTGCCATATCTAAGGCCTGTTGAATTGATACAATCCCCGCTTGTTCACCATCTTGGTCAATCAAACGAACTTCTTTTACTCGAATTTCATCGTTAATGCGATTCGGGCGGTTAGCTGCCGGAGCTTTTTTTACGGTTTTGATAATGTTATTCCTTCTATTTATTTAAGATAAAACCCACTGCATTTAAAACAGAAGATTTCTTCAATCATTTGCTATAAAAACAAACAAAAAACGGGCAAAATTTTATAGTATTTGCCACGTTTATGCAACAAGGATTTCTATTCCTTTAAATATCAGCGGGTAAAGTACTTATTTCAGCAGAAATACTTTCACCAAATTGAAGTAATTTCTCTAATCTTGCGGTTTCAATACACACCATATTTCGATATCCATCTGCTTTCATTGCACTTGGCGTTTTTTCCCAAGGATTCCATAGCACTATTGAATCGGCATGATGATGGGTAATTTGAATACGTCGATTAAATGCTTTATCCACCAAGAATGTTTTATTTTCTTCTAATGAATAAATACAATCCACACCTTGTTCTATTTTGCGTGTTGAAGGAACATCAGTATGTTTACCTTGTAATGAGTCATAACAACTGCTTGGTAAATTTTGGACTTCAATTTGTGAAATATCACCAATATTAAAATAACTGTGTAATGCTGCTTGAGCTGGTTCTTGGCCTAAATGCGTTAAAGTCATTGTGCATTTATCGGTAAATTCCATTTTCATTTTGGCTTCAATCACACCATATTCAGAAAAGAGCGAAAATTCTAACCGCACTTTATTCGCTTGCAGATCATAATCACTCAATTTCCACAAACGTAAACGCGCTGTACCGTGTGAAGGTTGTTTTACGCCACCAAACCAAGGGTAACAAAGCGGTACACCGCCACGAATCGCGACACCTTGTGTAAAAGGTTCAATCTCACTTAGCCAAAAGATATCCTGCTCAGCCCCTTTAGGCTGCCAATTTAATAGCTGTGCCCCTTGTAATGCAATTCGAGCTGAACCCACAGGGTGATTTAAGGTTAAAACAGGGATTTCATTGATACGTTCTAAAGTTAATTCTGATGTTAATTGTTGAATTTGAGCTGTCATATTCGCCTCCTTGTGATAAGGCTATTATATAGAAGAAAGGGATATTTGAGTTTATTTTTATGCCGTGAATATAAAAAACCGCACATCAAAGTGCGGTCATTTTTAATTAAGATTTTAAAGAATTAACTACTCTTCACCCAACAATTTCAACTCACGTTGTTTAACTTGGGATTTTAAGATTTCAGCAAATTCTTCAATCGTGAAAGTACCTAAATCTGCACCTTTACGAGTACGTACAGCCACTTTTCCTTCTGCGATTTCTTTATCACCGCAAACTAGCATATAAGGTACGCGACGTAAGGTGTGTTCGCGGATCTTGAAGCCAACTTTTTCATTACGTAAATCTGCTTTAACACGTAATCCAGCATCAGAAAGTTGTTTCACGACTTTTTGCACGTAGTCTGCTTGGCTATCTGTAATGTTCATCACAATCGCTTGAACTGGTGCTAACCATGCAGGGAAGAAACCCGCATACTCTTCAGTAATGATACCGATGAAACGTTCAATTGAACCTAAAATCGCACGGTGAATCATAACTGGTGTACGACGGTCATTGTCTTCAGCTACATAAGAAGCATTTAGACGACCTGGTAATGCAAAGTCTAATTGGATAGTACCGCATTGCCATTCACGATCTAAGCAGTCACGTAATGCAAACTCAATTTTCGGACCATAGAATGCACCTTCACCGGCTTGAATTTCATATTCAAGACCGTTATGCGCTAATGCTGCTGCAAGACCTGCTTCTGCACGATCCCACATATCATCAGCACCGATACGTTTTTCAGGACGAGTAGATAATTTCACCTGAATATTTTGGAAACCGAAAGTGCTGTAAATGTCGTAAACCATTTTGATACAGCTAGTTACTTCACTTTCAATTTGATCTTCAGTACAGAAAATGTGGGCATCATCTTGAGTGAAACCACGTACACGCATTAAACCGTGTAAAGAACCAGATGGTTCATTACGGTGACAAGAACCAAATTCCGCCATGCGGATTGGTAAATCACGGTAAGATTTTAAACCTTGGTTAAAGATTTGAACGTGACCTGGACAGTTCATTGGTTTAATCGCATATTCACGGTTTTCTGATTGTGTAGTAAACATCAAATCGCCGTAATTTTGCCAGTGACCTGTTTTTTCCCATAACACACGGTCCATCATAAACGGACCTTTCACTTCTTGATAATCGTATTCTTTTAATTTAGTACGTACGAAGGTTTCCAATTCACGGAAAATTGTCCAACCATCGTTATGCCAGAACACCATACCCGGTGCTTCTTCTTGCATATGATATAAATCTAACGCTTTACCGATTTTACGGTGGTCACGTTTTGCCGCTTCTTCTAAGCGAGTTAAGTATTCCGCTAATTGTTTTTTATCAGCCCAAGCCGTACCGTAGATACGTTGTAACATTTTATTTTTGCTATCACCACGCCAGTACGCACCAGCCACTTTCATTAATTTGAAGTGTTGGCAGAAACGCATATTTGGCACATGTGGTCCACGACACATATCAATGTATTCTTCGTGATGATAAAGCGCAGGCGTTGCGGTACGTTCGATATTTTCATCTAAGATAGCCATTTTGTATGGCTCGCCGCGTTTTTCAAAAGTATCTCTTGCTTCTTGCCAGCTTACCGGAGTTTTGATTACATCATAATTGGTTTTTGCCAATTCAAGCATACGTTTTTCGATAGCATCAATGTCTTCTTGCGTTAAAGAACGGTCTAAATCCACGTCATAATAGAAGCCATTTTCAATCGTTGGACCGATTGCCATTTTGACATCGGGGAATAATTGTTTGATTGCGTGACCAAGCAAGTGTGCGCAAGAGTGACGAATAATTTCTAAACCGTCTTCATCTTTTGCTGTAATAATTTCAAGGTTGGCATCTTCATTGATGATGTCACAAGCATCATGACGTACGCCGTTTACACGGCCCGCGATAGTTGCTTTGGCAAGACCGGCTCCGATATCTTGAGCCACTTCTAACACAGAAACTGGACGATCAAATTCACGTTTAGAACCGTCCGGTAAAGTAATAATAGGCATAATTTTTCCTTATACAGTGGTCGCCCATACGAAAGGCAACATGCAAATAATGATTAAAAACAAACCGCACTTTCATTCACTCCCACTATCGAGCAAACCAAGTGCGGCGGAGAATTTTAGCACTTTCCACCACACTTGTTAATATCTCGCTGAATTCTTTCCAATTAGTAAACAATGATTTTCCTTATAGTTACTTTATCTATTCAAAATTTCCGATAAAATGACCGCACTTTTGATAAACACAAATTAAAGGAAACTCTATGAACGTATTAGTATTAAAATCAAGCATCCTTGCAGATAACTCTCAAAGCAATAAATTAGCCGATTACACCATTGAAAAATTAAAAGGTCACAACATTGTGGTACGTGATTTAGCAGCACAACCCCTTCCCCATTTTGATGCAACGGCGGCAACTGCGGTACGTGGCGAACCTAAAACTGCAGAAGAAAATGCACTTTTAGCCTTATCTGATGAGTTAGTGGCTGAATTAAAAGCAGCAGATATCATCGTAATTGGTGCACCTATGTATAACTTAGGCATCCCAACACAACTTAAATCCTATTTTGATTTTATCGCGCGTCCTCGCGTAACATTCCAATACACCGCAAATGGCCCTGAAGGTTTACTTCAAGGTAAAAAAGCGATTGTATTAGCAAGCTTTGGTGGCATGTATGATGAAAATAACAATGTGACAAATTACTTAAAAGCGATTTTAGGTTTTGTTGGCATTACCGATGTTCAGTTTGCTTATGTAAAAGGTATCGGATTAGGTGCTGAAGCGATTGAAAAAGCACAACGATCAGCAAGAAATAAAATCGATGAGATCGTTGCTTCTCTCTAATCTCTTAATCTATTCCCTCTATTAAGCCATTTTGAGATATGACTCGAAATGGCTTTTTTCTAATCAACTTCCTCTATTTTTTATATCTTTGATTAAAAATTAAAAAAATATTGTAAAATTACGCCAATTTTTTGATTATTCTCTTGACTTATGCGTCTTGTACTAGTTTAATAGTACAAAAGTTCAAAGTACAGGATTGATTATGAAAAATACCCCATTTATTGCGGTAACCTCTCAACCGGTTCCCTATCATGCCGACACCACCGCAATTTTTAATACATTATGCCAACAGAACTCAAATTCTCTTCTTCTCGACTCTGCAGAAATTGGTAGCAAAAATAGCTTACAAAGTCTTATTCTAATTAATGCGGCCGTTAAAATTACTTGCTTAGGCAATCAAGTGACTTTTAGAGCGCTAAATGCGAACGGTAAACAAGTGTTAAAAGAAATTCATCCCGTATTAAGCCAACTTGGTACCGTAAGTGCGGTCAATTTTGACAATGAATTTTCTGTACAATTTGCGCCACTCGATAATCAATTAGATGAAGACAGTAAATTACAAGCTGCAACAATCTTTGATGGTCTTCGTGTAATTTCTAACCATTATCAACATAGCAGCACGCCAGTCTTTTTAGGTGGTTTATTTGCTTATGATTTGGTGGCAAATTTTATTCCAATGCAAGGTGTTGAATTAAAAGATGATGGTATTCACTGCCCGGATTACAGTTTCTATCTCGCGGAAAACTTAATTACCATCGATCACCAAAGCCAACAAGCCACATTAAAAAGCTTCTGTTTTAGTCAAGAAGAACAAGTGGAAGTCGCGAAAACGGCACTTTCTATTGCACAAAAATTAAAAAATATTGATGGCGTACTTTCCATTAAAGCAGCAAGTGATGAGGTCAGTACCAACTTTGAAGATCCTGAATTTATCGGCATTGTCAAAGCATTAAAACATCATATTAATATTGGTGATGTATTCCAAATCGTGCCATCCCGCCGTTTTTCATTAGCTTGCCCGAATACCCTTGCGAGCTATGCACAATTAAAACATAACAATCCAAGCCCTTATATGTTCTACATGAACGATGAGGATTTCATTTTATTCGGTGCATCACCAGAAAGTGCATTGAAATATGCACCAGACAATCGCCAATTAGAAATTTATCCAATTGCGGGGTCTCGCCCACGTGGTTTTGATGCGCATGGTAATATTGACCCAGAATTGGATGCACGCTTGGAATTAGAATTACGTCTTGATCATAAAGAACAAGCTGAACATTTAATGTTGGTAGATTTAGCACGTAATGACATTGCTCGTGTTTGCCAAAGCGGTACACGTAAAGTCGCTGAATTAATGCAAGTGGATCGCTATTCGCACATCATGCATTTGGTTTCTCGCGTGGTGGGTAAACTTCGTCCTGAACTTGATGCCTTACACGCTTATCAAGCTTGTATGAATATGGGGACGTTAACTGGTGCGCCTAAAATTAAAGCCATGCAGTTAATTTATCAATTTGAACAGCAAAAACGCCACAGCTACGGTGGTGCGGTCGGTTATCTCACCTCTGACGGCCGTTTTGATACCTGTATCGTGATTCGTTCTGCTTTTGTACAAAATGGCATTGCCCATATTCAAGCGGGTTGTGGTGAAGTGTTGGATTCTGATCCTCAAATGGAAGCGGATGAAACTCGCCATAAAGCAGCTGCAGTGCTTAAAGCAATCAAACAAATCAATACCCAAGCAAAATAAGGACGATAAATTATGGCTAATATTCTCTTTTTAGATAATTTTGATTCATTCACTTATAACTTAGTGGATCAATTCCGTGTGCTTGGGCATAACGTAAAAATTTATCGTAATGACACCAATTTAGAACAAGTGGTGCAAGAGGCATTAAATACACCCGATACAATTCTTGCGCTTTCTCCAGGACCAGGTACCCCGGCAGAAGCTGGGATCTTACTCCCACTCATTGAACGTTTAAAAAATGATGTGCCAATTATTGGTATTTGCTTGGGCCATCAAGCGCTTATTCAAGCCTTTGGTGGAGAGGTTGTACATGCAGGCGAAGTATTACATGGTAAAGTATCGCGCATTCAACACGATAACCAAGCTATGTTTAAAGATATTGCCAACCCAATGCCAGTGGCGCGTTATCACTCTTTAATGGGTAAAAATCTACCTAACGAATTTATTGTCAATGCCGATTACAATGATATCGTGATGGCAATTCGTCATAAAACCTTGCCAATCTGTGCTTTCCAATTCCATCCAGAAAGCATCCTTACTGTGCAAGGTTCGAAATTATTACAACAATCTGTGGAATGGTTATTAAACAGAGATTAAGGAAGAAAAATGATTACCGTATATGGATTAAAAGAAGTGCTTGCACCTCGTCGTCAAGATATTGCTGAAGTAATTTATAACTGTTTAAACCTTGGTTTAGACATTCCGCGTGGAAAGCATGCGATTCGTTTTTTATGTTTAGATAAAGAAGATTTTCTTTATCCTATCGATCGTAACGATGATTACACCGTTATTGAGATTAACCTCATGCAAGGTCGTATGGAAGGTACAAAAAAACGTTTAATCAAAATGCTCTTCAGCGAACTGGAATACAAAATTGGGATTAAATCTCACAACGTTGAAATTACGATTAAAGAACAACCTGCACACTGCTGGGGTTTCCGTGGTATGACTGGTGATGAAGCACGCGATTTAGATTACGATATTTACGTATAAGGGACGAGATTATGCAAACGGCTCAATTATTAGAACAACTTTACAACGGAAAAACACTTAACAAAGAAGAAAGTGCGGTCATTTTTAATGCCATTATGCAAGGCGAACTGAATAACGAACAAATCGCTGCCATGCTGATTGCGTTAAAAGTACGTGGTGCCACTATTGATGAATTAAGTGGTGCGGTATCTGCGTCTTTGCAAAATGCCAAATCATTCCCTCGCCCTGACTACCCTTTTGCGGATATCGTGGGTACTGGCGGTGATGGTCAAAACACGATTAATATCTCTACGGCGAGTGCGATTGTTGCTGCCTCGATGGGTGCCAAAGTAGCCAAACACGGTAACCGCAGTGTATCAAGCAAATCAGGTGCCAGTGATGTATTAACTGCTCTCGGGGTGAATGTCAACGTCACGCCAGAACAAGCTCGTCAAGCGCTTGATGATATTGGGGTATGTTTCTTATTTGCTCAACAATATCACAGTGGTTTTAAACATGTTGCCCCTGTTCGTGCGGCATTAAAAACGCGTACGCTTTTTAATATTTTGGGTCCATTAATTAATCCAGCTCGACCAACTTATCATTTACTTGGCGTGTATGCCCCTGAATTAGTAAAAACCTATGCCGAAACGGCTGTTGCATTAGGTCATCACCATACTTTTGTAGTTCATGGCGCGGGTCTCGATGAAGTCGCGGTGCACGGTGAAACTCAAGTGGCTGAAATTAAAAACGGCAAAATTGACTACTTCACCTTAACGCCAGAAGATTTTGGTTTAAAAACACAATCTTTAGAAAGTTTACGTGGTGGCGAACCGCAAGAAAATGCCCAATATCTGACCGCACTTTTACAAGGTAAAGGCAAAGCGGAACATGCTAATGCGGTAGCCGCGAATGTCGCATTATTGTTGAAGTTATTTGGTCATGATGACTTAAAACAAAATGTTCAAAATGTATTGGCTCATCTTGCATCAGGCAAAGCGTTTGAGACATTACAACATTTGACTAAATATTAAGATAAAGGCTGATTTGATAAGCCACAATAAGAAGAAAGATTATGATCACGCAAGATTTCACTAAACCAATTGACTCTGCGACGGTGCTACAAAAAATCGTCTTAGACAAAGCACAATGGGTTAAGGCAAAGGAAGCTGAATTTCCGCTTTCACAATTTAAAGAAAACATTCAAAAATCTGACCGCTCTTTTTATGATGCGTTGGCTAAAGGGACACATCAAAAGCCGGTTTATATTTTGGAATGTAAGAAAGCGTCCCCTTCTAAAGGATTAATTCGTAATGAATTTAATTTAGATGAAATCGCCAATGTGTATAAGCATTACGCCTCAGCTGTTTCTGTACTAACGGATGAGAAATACTTCCAAGGTAAATTTGACTATTTGCCTCAAGTACGTGACGTTGTCTCACAACCTGTATTGTGCAAAGATTTTATGATCAGCGAATATCAGGTTTATCTCGCGCGCCACTATCAAGCTGATGCTATTTTATTGATGCTTTCGGTAGTAAATGACGAAACCTATCGCATACTGGCTGATCTTGCACATTCTCTCGGCATGGGCGTATTGACAGAAACCAGCAATGAAGAAGAATTTGAACGAGCTCTTGCATTAGGGGCCAAAATTATCGGTGTTAACAATCGTAATCTTCACGATCTCACCGTTGATTTAAACCGCGTAGTAGAACTTACACAAAAATATGCCGATCGCATTCCTGCTGATGCACGTATTATCAGCGAATCAGGGATTTATAATCACAGTCAAATTCGTGATTTGCAAAAAGTGGCACATGGCTTTTTAATCGGCAGTAGCCTAATGGGCAGTGCAGATTTAAATAATGCTGTGCGTGAAGTGATTTTTGGAGAAAATAAAGTATGCGGTTTAACTCGCACGCAAGATGTCAAAGAGGTTTACGCAAACGGAGCATTATACGGCGGCTTAATTTTCGCCGAACATTCAAAACGCTGTGTGAGCCTACGTCAAGCCCAAGAATTAGTGACAGCATCACCTCTTCGTTTTGTGGGCGTGTTCCAGAATCAAGAAATTGATTTTATTGTAAAAATTGCTAAACAATTGCAGCTTTATGCCGTTCAGCTACACGGTTCAGAAACCGCTGAATTTATTACTGCACTTCGTCACCAACTGCCTGAAGAAATACAAATTTGGAAAGCCATTTCGGTGAATACTGAAGCACAAAGTGCGGTTGATTTTACGGATGATTTAAATATCACTCGCTATATTTTCGATAGCCAATCCGCTAATCAACAAGGTGGCACAGGAAAAACCTTTAATTGGTCACTCATTCCTGAAAACTTGAAACACAAAATTATTTTGGCTGGTGGCATTTCACCTGACAATATTGAACAAGCCATTAAGCAAGGTTGCTTAGGGGTTGATCTCAATTCTGGTGTAGAAACTGCCGCTGGCGTGAAAGATAGCGAAAAAGTGCGGTCAGTTTTTAAGACGATTTTGTCAAATTAATCTGATTGCTAAGGGGAAGCATTATGCAAAGAACAGCGTTAGTAACCGGCGCAACTGCCGGATTTGGTACGGCAATTTGTCGCACACTCATTGAAAATGGCTATCGTGTAATTGGCACGGGGCGGCGCGTAGCTCGTTTAGAACAATTACAGCAAGAATTAGGTGAAAACTTCCACTTTCTTGCCTTTGATATTTCAGATCGCCAAGCAACAGAAGATGCGTTCCATTCACTTCCCGCTAGTTGGCAATCCATTGATTTATTAGTGAATAATGCAGGATTAGCATTAGGCTTAGAAAGTGCAGATAAAGCGAATTTAGACGATTGGATGCAAATGATTGATACCAATATTAAAGGTCTCGTCACCATTACTCGACTTGTTTTACCACAAATGGTAGAACGCAATTCAGGTCACATTATTAATTTAGGCTCAATTGCAGGCACTTATCCTTATCCAGGCGGAAATATATACGGTGGCACTAAAGCTTTTATCAAACAATTTAGTTTAAATCTTCGTGCTGATCTTGCAGGCACACAAATTCGCGTGACCAATGTTGAGCCAGGTCTTTGTGGTGGAACTGAATTTTCGAATGTTCGCTTTAAAGGTGACGATGCCCGAGCAGAAAAACTCTATGAAAATGTGGAATATGTCAGTCCACAAGATATTGCTAATATTGTGTTATGGCTCAATCAACAACCTGAACATGTCAATATTAATCGCATTGAAGTGATGCCAACTGCTCAAACCTTTGCACCACTTAATGTCGCAAGAATTCAAAAATAACAAGGAAATATTATGTCAGAAACCCTTTTAAATCCTTATTTCGGTGAATTTGGCGGAATGTACGTACCGGAAATTCTCGTACCGGTACTACAGCAGCTAGAAAAAGCCTTTGTTGAAGCAAAAGATGATCCTGAATTCCAACGTGAATTTCAAGATTTACTTAAAAATTATGCGGGCAGACCAACCGCACTTACCCTTTGCCGTAATTTAACCAAAGGCACAAAAGCAAAAATTTATTTAAAACGTGAAGATTTACTTCACGGTGGTGCCCATAAAACCAACCAAGTATTAGGTCAAATTTTATTGGCAAAACGCATGGGTAAAACACGCATTATCGCGGAAACCGGTGCGGGCCAACATGGTGTTGCGACAGCCCTTGCTTGTGCAATGTTAGATATGCCTTGCCGTGTTTATATGGGGGCAAAAGACGTAGAACGTCAATCACCAAACGTATTCCGTATGCGTTTAATGGGTGCGGAAGTGATTCCTGTACAAAAAGGTTCTTGCTCATTAAAAGATGCATGCTGTGAAGCGATGCGTGATTGGTCAGCCAACTATGAAAATACCCATTATTTATTGGGTACAGCGGCAGGCCCTCATCCATTCCCGACGATTGTGCGTGAATTCCAAAAAATGATTGGTGAAGAAACCAAACGTCAAATCTTAGAAAAAGAAGGTCGCTTACCGGATGCTGTTATTGCTGCAGTAGGTGGTGGTTCGAATGCGATTGGTATGTTTACTGATTTTATTGATGAAAAAGGTGTTCGCTTAATTGGTGTGGAACCTGCTGGTCATGGTATCGAAAGTGGTGAACATGGTGCACCATTAGGCCATGCAAAAGTGGGTATTTATTTCGGCATGAAATCACCTTTAATGCAAACTGAAGATGGTCAAGTGGAAGAATCCTACTCTATTTCTGCTGGATTAGACTTCCCTTCTGTAGGACCTCAACATGCTTACTTGCAAAGCATTGGTCGTGCTGAATACCCAAGTATTACAGATGATGAAGCATTAAACGCTTTCCAAGAATTAGCAAAACATGAAGGAATTATTCCTGCATTGGAAAGTTCTCATGCATTAGCACATGCGCTAAAAATGATTCATCAAGAACCGAATAAAGAACAAATTTTAGTGGTGAATCTCTCTGGTCGTGGTGATAAAGATATTTTCACCGTTGATAAAGTTTTAAAAGAAAAAGGAATGCAATAATGAGCCGTTTTGAAACTAAATTTGCAGAACTTGCAGCGAAAAAAGAAGGGGCTTTTGTACCTTTCGTCACATTATGCGATCCAACATTTGATCGCTCTTTTGAGATTATTTGCACGTTAGTCGAAAATGGCGCAGATGCTTTGGAATTAGGCTTTCCATTTTCTGATCCACTATTAGACGGTCCCGTTATCCAGGCGGCTAATAACCGTGCGCTCAATGCGGGCCATAGCACTGAGGATAGCTTTAAATTACTCGCTAAAGTGCGGTCAAAATATCCAGAAATTCCGATTAGCTTACTCCTTTGTGCGAATTTAATTTTTGCGAAAGGCTTAGATAATTTCTATCAACGTTGTGCAGAAGTCGGCGTAGATGCGGTTTTAGTGGCAGATATTCCACTATTGGCAAAAGAAGACTATGTTCAAGCCGCTAAAAAACATGGCATTCAACCTGTCTTTATTTGCCCACCAAATGCTGATGCCAAAACGGTACAAGGCGTTGCTGAAAACAGCGAAGGCTATACCTATTTAGTGTCTCGTGCAGGTGTAACAAGTGCAGAGAATCAAGCTCATGCCGCAAACTTAGATACACTTGTAGAACAACTTAAAGCCCACAAGGCTCCACCAATTCTACAAGGTTTTGGTATTGCTCAACCTGCTCAAGTGAAAGAAGCCCTTCAACTGGGTGCAGCTGGCGCAATTTCAGGGTCTGCGACCGTAAAAATCATTGAGCGAAACTTAGATAATCAGGCTCACTGCTTATCTGAACTCGCCGAGTTTGTTCGCAATATGAAAGCAGCAACAAAATAATTAATAGAAATTTTTATATTACAGCTTAAGGAACCCCAAAAATGTCTTTTCTAATGCCTTTTCTGAGGAAACAATTCGCTTTCTGGCGTATTTTTCTTTACTTTCTAGCTTTTACTACACTTTATGCTAGATTGGTATCTCAATTCTTATTCTCAAACTTGGCTCTCCCTACTGGGGTAGGCGTCTTAAGTAATGCAGTTTGGCTATGCTGCTTTTTTTTCTGGAGGCATGTTTTTTTTAATTTACTTTATGCTGATTTGGGGAATATCCACCGGATTTATTCTCGGATTATGTCAATTTAGGAGAAGCGTTAAAGGCATTCTTAGTGCAACCATTATCGGAACACTCACCGCTGGAATTTCTTTTTATATCACAACAAATGATATTAACCTTTACCTCTGCCTTTTCCATGGTGCATTAGCTGCAATTTTTGGCCTAATCGCTTTTCCAAATAAAGCGGGAATTCTCTTAGAATCCCAAATCATGCATAAAATACTGCCTAAGGCAGTTTCAACGGGAGTAAATCTAACTGACCAAGTCATAGAAAAAAAAGGCTTTGCCTCTTACCGTTGGTTAATTCCTCTTGTATTTACTTTGCTTGGCACTATTATTTTTGGAATCACATCCATATTATTAACACAAGTGACAGATCTAGATAGCATCGTAGCATTAATGCTTTTAATGATGGTTATTGCTGTGTTACCGATGTTATTCACTGGTCTTACCGTCATGTTTGCACGATTCCACAAGAATTTTCGCCATCTTGCCTTTAGCGTTCTGATTGGTGTGTTATATTACAGTTTGATAGCTTCTTTATTTAATGATAGTAATATTGAAATCATCAGATTATTTGCAATACAAAACTACATGCCCTTAATTATTGCCATTATTTTATCTGCATTGATTTCATTTAAAAAGATTACACCAATTAACAAAATCCAAT
>OGHR01000699.1_pt1 | contig 26134 bp, 19 predicted proteins | sample 1571621 | NCBI WGS metagenome assembly OGHR01 (sample SAMEA2582038, study PRJEB24529) | metagenome | biome: Human gut stool | place: China | collected 2011
TTTACGCGCTGCAGCGGCCGGCTGCGCAGGATTCGGCTGATTCGGCTGCTGCTGGTTTTGCCAGTTCTGCCGCCGAGACGGGCAATACCGTTTCAAACAATGCCGAGGCGGAAGCTACGCGCCTGCTGGTCAATCTGTACATCGATTCCACCTTCGACTGCCCGGAGCAGGGTCTGCGCATCACGCAGCGCGCCGCTCGCATTGAGGATGGCGTCGATTACACGGTGACGTTCACATTGGAATCCACGGCCGAGCATGTTCCCGATACTCCCGGTGGTTTGCGGGAAACCACGCTGTTTCTGCGCCGTCCGTGGTGGGCGGAGCATTACGGCGTCATGGAGGCCACATGCGCCGTCTGCACGCTTGATCCGGCACGCACCAACGATATTCCCGAAGGATATCTGCCGTTGCGTCTGCGCTGGAACGGCGTTGCGGAAGTGGTGATGCGGTTGCGGCCGCGGATCACCGTCGAGCGTATGCCGGACGGTTCGCCTTGGGTCAGTTTCATGAAGGGGCCGAAGGTGATGGCGCTGGCTTCGGATAGCGACGATATGGACGGCGAATTCGCGGACGCCGGCCGTATGAGTCATATTGCCACCGGTCCGTTGCGTCCGCTCGTATCCATGCCGATCATCAACGGCAATCCGGTCAAGGCGTGCGCGCAGGTTTCCAGACCGTACGTGCATGGCCTCACCGTTGCCGCGACGGACGTTTCCGGCCGTACCATGCTGTTCGACATGCATGAGTTCAGCAGTATGCATGGCTGCCGGTATTCCGTGTATCTGCCGGTTGCCGACGATGGCAACGTGTGTGCGTTGCGCGCGCAACTGGCCGATATCGATGCGCGTCAGGCCGCTAGCGAGCAGACCGTTGTCGACACCATCGCATGCGGTCAGCAGCAATCGGAAATCGATCATCGGTATTCGGGCGATAACGACATGATGGGTGCCGACGGCACGTTGCATTGGCGTCGCGCGTTGGCTGGTGGCGAATTCCAGTATGCGATGCGCGGGCGTGGTCAGGCGCATCGTTTGGAAATCGAGGTGATTGCCGATTCCGCGGAAAGCGACGGTGAAAACGCGGCGTATGAAGTGACGCTCGACGGCCTGCCATTGCAGCGTGGCGAGCATCGTCGCATCGACGGCGATCCCACGGCAATCGACGTGTATCCGCTGCCGGATGCCGCAGAAACTGCGGAAACCGCGGAAAATATTGAGAATACCGGAGAAAACGACAATGCTGACGACGCTGCGATCGTACGCATCTCGGCTTCGGCGCATGACGGCGCGAAAATCACCGCCCTACGATTGCATAAGTAGGATTGCAGCGATGAAAATCGCGATATGGCAAGCGATGAAAATCGCGATATGGCAGACGACTGACCGTCCGGGGGCGTCTGCCATATCGCGATCCGGTGATTGGAGGATGCTGATACGCATTGTGGCGGCAACGATGGTATTCGTTGCCGCCACAATGTTTTTTGCGGTTGCTTTGCCGGTTGCCGTTCCGGCTGGCGTCGGTTGCCGTCAATGAGTGGGTGCCTTGCCTGCCGCCGACGGTTGTTGCGACGGTTATTGGGCTCCGTTCGACTGGTCGTCTCCGGAGTTGTCGCCACTGCTGTTGCCGCCGTTGCCGCCGTCCCCGGAGTTGTCTCCGCCGTTATTGCCGCTGTCTCCGCCGTCTCCGCCGTCTCCGGAGTTGCCGCCGTCTCCGTTACCGCCGCTGTTCTGATCGCTGTTTTGCGTAGGATCGGGTGTGGTCTGCTCGGTGTTCTCTTCGGCCTTCGGCATCTCCTGATTCTGCCGTGTCTCGGTCTTCTGCGCGCCGGTGCCCCATGTGCCGTCCGGGCCGCCGATCTTGCCGTTGTCGGTCGGTTCGGTGAAGGTCAGCACCTCCTGATTCTGCAATGCGAGCGACATGAACTCCTCGAACAGATGCGACGGGTAGCCCGTGGAGGAAACGCCATAGCCTGCGAACGATGGCACTTCCTGCGCGCTGCCGTCTTCCGCAGGATTCCAAATGGCCCACACATTGAGCAGCTGCGGCGTGTAGCCCACGAACGAAGCGGCCTTCTCGTCGTTTGCGGTACCGGACTTACCGGCCACCTGACGTCCGAGACGTGTCGAAACGCCAGCCGCGGTGCCATACGTGGTGGTGCCCTGCATGGCCTTCTGCACCAGATGGCAATCGTTCGCATCGAACACCTGCTGGTTCTCCTGAGCCGTCTTGTACAGCTCCTTCGAACCGTCGGACGTGAGCACCGTGTCGACGATGTGCAGCGTGTTCTTCACGCCATCGTTCGCAATGGTGGAGTGGCCTTGCGCCAGATCCCACACGGTAATGCCGTTGATGCCCAGAATGTTGTAGGTGGTGTCTTCGGCGATGTCTTCCTCAATGCCCGCCTGATGCGCGATCTTGGCGAGATTCGCGGCACCGAGGTGCTTGTTGACCTCCATGAACACCGTGTTCACCGAATTCGCGGTCGCCTGATAGAGGTTGATATACCCGTAATTGGTGTTCAACGCGTTCGGCACCTGCGCGGTGGTTCCCGGCGTCGTTTCAAACGTCAGGCCGGAATTGCCGTTGAAGATGGTGTTGAAATTCACACCCTCCTGCGCGGCTCCCAGCAAGCCGAACGGCTTCATGGTGGAACCCGGTTCGAACGTGGCCTGCGTGGCGTTGTTGAGCTGCTTGGTGAGGTAATCGTTGCCCGCATACATGGCTTTCACGGAACCGGTCTTCTGATCGACCGCAATACCGCCCACCTGAATACTTTCCGGCATGCCCTCCGGTCGGGTGTCGCCGACCTGCTGAATCTCGTCCTGCATGTCCTTGTCGAGCGTGGTGACGATCTTGTAGCCGCCGGTTTCCAGATCATCGGCGGTGAACGCCTTGGAATTGACCAGTTCGTTCTTCACCGTGGTCAGCAGATACCCGTTCGCGCCGGCCATCTGGTTGCTCTGCTGTATTTCCGCCACGGCAGGGAACTGCGCTTCCTTCTTCTCCTGGGCGGTGATGTAGCCGTCTTCCTTCATGATGCTGAGCACGCGGTCGTATCGCTTTTCGGCCTGTTCCTGATTGACGGCCGGATCCCATGAGCTCGGCGCCGGAATGATACCGGCCAACATGGCGGCTTCCGACAAGGTCAGATCGCTGGCGTTCTTGTTGAAATACGCCTTCGCCGCCGCCTGAATGCCATACGCGCCACGACCAAGATAAATCGTGTTCATGTAATTGCACAGCACCTGGCTCTTATCTTGTGCCTGCGCGATCTTGATGGCCAGGAACGCTTCCCTCAGCTTGCCGGAATACGACGTGGTTTCGCCCAAATAGTAGCGTTCCGCATACTGTTGGGTGATGGTCGAACCGCCCTGACGGCTGCCTGTGGTCAGATTCGTATACAGCGCTCGCGCGATGCCATACAGATCGATGCCCTTGTTGGTGTAGAAGGAACGGTCTTCCGACGCGACGATGGCATTGCCCACATAATCCGGCAATACCGCACAGTCGATGATTTCGCGGTTCTGTTCCGCGTAGCTGCCAATTTCCGTAGTGCCGTCGGCATAGTAGACGGTGGTTTTTTCGGCGAGGGCGAACTTTTCCGGTTCGGGGATTTCCGTGGTGATATACATGTATGCGAACAGGCCGATTCCTGCCGCGAGCAGCGCTGCGAAGATGCCGAGTGCCCACTTCAGCACGAGATGCTTGCGCTTGTTCTGCTTTTTCTGAGGTCCGTTGGCGCGGTGCGATCCGTGGTTCTGCGGCTTGGGCGCGCTATGGGATGCGTTGCTGCGATTGCTGCCGGCGCCGCCGCTGCGGGCGCTTCTTGAGCGTGAGCTTACGCTTCGTGTATGTGAAACCATAGGTTCCACCGTAGCTGATTGACTTGAGAAATCAGGTGAAAATGGGGTGAGTTTGCCCTTGGGAGGGCATTTTTTGCGCAGCTCTTTTACAAATCGACAGTTTGTGGATCGTTGTCTCAATATCGGCTTATTTTCAGGGTTTTATCAGTTTTTCAGGTGCCTTTTCGCTGTTTCGCAGGTATGCTTGAAATTTGGTACCTGTGAAACGCATATATGCATATATATAACAGAGGAGTCGTTTACAGATGAGCATTCGTGTAGCTATCGCTGGCGTTGGCAATTGCGCTTCTTCGCTGGTGCAGGGCGTTGAATACTACAAAGACACGAAGGACGAGGATAAGATTCCCGGTCTGATGCACAACAATTTCGGCGGATATCGCGTGCGTGACATTGAATTCGTCGCCGCATTCGATGTGGACGCGCTGAAGGTCGGCAAGGATCTGTCTGAAGCCATCGAAGCGTCGCAGAACAACACGATCAAATTCGCCGACGTGCCGAATCTGGGCGTCGAAGTGCTGCGCGGCCCGACCAACGATGGTCTGGGTGAATACTATCGCCAGATGATCGAAGAGTCCGACGCCGAGCCGGTCGACGTGGCCCAGGTGCTGCGCGACAAGAAGGTCGATGTGCTCGTTTCCTACCTGCCGGTCGGTTCCGAGCAGGCCGACAAGGCATACGCCCAGGCCTCCATGGACGCCGGATGCGCATTCGTGAACTGCCTGCCGGTGTTCATCGCATCCGATCCGGAATGGGCTCAGAAGTTCCGTGACGCCGGTGTGCCGATCGTCGGCGACGATATCAAGTCCCAGGTCGGCGCCACCATCACGCACCGCGTGCTCGCCCGTCTGTTCGAGGATCGTGGCGTGCGTCTGGACCGCACGTACCAGCTCAACGTGGGCGGCAACATGGACTTCATGAACATGCTGCAGCGCTCGCGCCTGGAATCCAAGAAGATTTCCAAGACCCGCGCCGTCACTTCCGTGGTGCCGCACGATATGGATCCGCATAACGTGCATATCGGTCCGTCCGATTACGTGGCATGGCTTGACGACCGCAAGTTCGCGTTCGTGCGTCTTGAAGGCACTACGTTCGGCGATGTGCCGCTGAGCTTGGAATACAAGCTGCAGGTGTGGGATTCCCCGAATTCCGCCGGTATTGTGATCGATGCCGTGCGTGCCGCCAAGATCGCGCTCGACCGTCATCTGGCCGGCCCGATTCTGGCTCCGAGCTCCTATTTCATGAAGTCGCCGGCCGTGCAGCACGAGGATGGCGAGGCCCGCCGCTTGGTGGAGGAGTTCATCAAGGGCGAGGTCGAAGGCAGCGAAGAGCAGCTTGACGCCGATGTCGCCGCCGCCAAGGCAGCTGGCAAGGATGTGTGGCGCGCCTGATTTTTAGTTCGCCTGATATGAGGAATCCCCAATCTACCGTCGGTGGATTGGGGATTTTTAATTACGATTTGGAAACGATGCGTATCGTCACTTCTTGAGAAGGGGTTCGACCTGTTCCTCGTACGCGGTCAACGCGGTGTCGATCACATTGTGCATGTCGTAGTACTTGTACGTGCCCAAACGGCCGCCGAACACCGTCTTCGGCTCGGCCTTCGCGAGCTCCTCGTACCTCGCGTACAGCGCCTTGTCGGCCTCGGTGTTGATCGGATAGTACGGCTCGTCGCCACGCTCGGCGAAACGGCTGTACTCCTCCCATACCACGGTCCTGTCGGGATTCTGCGAGGCGGCGCGCTCCGGATTGAAGTTCTTGAACTCGATCGCGCGCGTGTACGGCACGTCCGCGTCGGAGAAGTTCATCACCGGGCAGCCGAAATGGTCGCCCTCGTCGTAACGCACCTCCTTGAAGTCGACCGTGCGCCACTTGAGCTCGCCCAGCGAGTAGTCGAAGTAGCGGTCCACCGGGCCCGTGTACACCACCGGCACGCCGGCCGCGGCCAAAGCCGCCTTGTTGTACGGCTGGGACCCGTCGAAGAAATCGGTCTCCAGGGTCACATGGATGCGCGGATCGTCGATCATGCGCTCCATCCACGCGGTGTAGCCGTCGGCCGGCAGGCCCTCCCACGTGTCCTTGAAATAGCGGTTGTCGTAGTTGAAGCGCACCGGCAGGCGGTTGATGATGCCCGCTGGCAGGTCCTTCGGATCGGTCTGCCACTGCTTGCCCGTGTAGTTCTTGATGAACGCCTCGTACAGGGGGCGGCCGATCAGCGAAATGCCCTTGTCGTTGAGGTTCTGGGGATCCTTGCCCGCCAGCTCGCCGGCCTGCTCGGCCACGAGCGCCTTGGCTTCGGCGGGCGTGTAGTGCGCGCGGAAGAACTGGTTGATGGTGCCCAGGTTGATCGGCAGGGGGTAGACCTCGCCGTCGTGCGTGGCGTACACGCGGTGCACGTAGTTCGTGAACGAGGTGAACCTGTTCACGTAGTCCCACACGCGCTTGTTGGACGTGTGGAACAGGTGGGCGCCGTACTTGTGGATCTCCGCGCCGGTCTCCTCGTCCATGTAGCTGTACGCGTTGCCGCCGATGTGGTCGCGCACGTCGATGATCTCCACGCGCACGCCGAGCCTCTCCACGGCCTGCTGGGCCACGGTCAGGCCGAACAGGCCCGCGCCCACGACCACCAGATCGGGATATTCCACCGCTTCAGTCATAAGAACAACCTTCCGAACTTAAAACAAACACACAATATTCGTGTGCGATTCCTCATCAAGCATACCCGTCCGCCCTCCTTAACGCGGGATGCTCATGGGGAAGCGGCATTTTGACGTTTGATTTCCCTGTGTCGCTGGTCGTGGGGCTGGCTGCTTCACGGATCATGGCATGGTCTGTGTGGTTCGTGCGCGGCCTGTGGCGCGGGTTGCGCTGCGATTCGTGCGGCTTGCGGCGCGGTTCGGTCCGGGCATGGTGTACACTGGTCTTTGCCTCCGCGTGGCGGTACGTCACCCAACTCCCCCAGGGCAGGAATGCAGCAAGGGTAAGTGGCCTCTTCCGGGTGCGTGGAGGTTTTCTTATATCTTCATGCCATTCGCGCATACCGTAGAGCCAATGCCGTATTCTCGATGATTATGACCGACGAATTCAAGCCAATCATCCGAGACCCGCACAAGTCCGCGAATATGCTGGAACAGCCGGTCGCGCCCGTTCCCGTGCCGCAGCCGCCGTCTGATCCGATCGAACAGGTGCTTTCCCCACGTGAAGTGAGCGAAGGGCTTGCCAAAGCCGATCCGCTGACCCGTCATCCGCGCGCGTCGAGCATTATGCTCAGCGTGGTGTTCGGTCTGCTGCTGCTTGCCGCCGCGGTGGGCGTCTGGTGGTTGGGCGTGCGCACGATGGAAGGCCAAAGCTATGAAGACATGGTCTGGTCGAAATTCGATGCGGCCCTGCCGGGATGGCTGGAACCGGTCGTGCATGTTTTCACCATTTCCACCGTTGTAATCGCAACAAGCGCGATTATGTCGATAATCGCCCTCGCCGTACTTATCGTAAGAAAACGATGGCTGTTGATTGCTCAACTGGCGGTATTCGGCGGAATCTGCTTTGCCGCAGCAGAGTTGCTGAAGCCGCTGCTGCCACGTCCGTACTTAATCAATCTGGAATCAAATCCCAATAATTCCGCGCCTTCCGGGCATGTCATACTCGCCGCCGCGGCAGGAATGATCCTACTATGCGCCGTGCCTCGCGTATGCCGTGCGCTCGTTGCCGTGATCGGCTGGCTGTATGCGGTACTCGTCGGATTGTCGGTGATTGCGGGACAGTGGCACCGGCCGACCGACGTGATCATGGCGTTGCTGATCGTCGGCGGAGTGGCAATGATCACGCTTGCCGCGACGTTTGCGAACGGCATGGATGAGCCCGGTTCGCGTGCGTCGTCGCCTTCCGTGCAGATCGTCGGCAGCGTGCTGTTGACGTTCGGCGTGCTCGGCACCCTGTATGGCGCATACATTATTTGGCAGATTCAGCCGGGACTTGCGATGAGTGCGGAATGGACGAATTCCGGCGCGCACCTTTCCACGGTGATTCTGACGGCTTCCGTTGCGTCGTTGGTGTTCGGGCTGGTGTTGACCATGCGTCAGCTGACCGCCTCGCCATTGACGAAACTTGGGCTTGTCGGCGCACCTCCGGCCCCTCCGAAACGCTGACGGCAAAACGTACGATCACGCCGAAAATTTCCGGCACCGGTCGCTCGCGCCACACGGACGGTTTGCCAACTGCATACGGTCAGTGAGTATTATTGCGTTGCAAACGCTAGTAATAAGGAGTGGCTATGGCTACCGGCAGCAAGCTCGTGATTGTGGAGTCTCCCACCAAGGCCAAGAAAATCGGTGGGTATTTGGGCTCCGAATATACGGTGATGGCCTCGGTCGGCCATATTCGAGATCTTGCGCAGCCGAGCCAGGTGCCGGCCGCCGACAAAACCAAATTCGGCAAGTTCGGCGTTGACGTGGAAGACGGATTCAAGCCGTACTACATCGTCGATGGCAACAAGAAGAAAACCGTGTCCGAGCTGAAAAGCGCGTTGAAAAAAGCCGACACCCTGTACCTCGCAACCGATGAGGATCGCGAGGGAGAGGCCATCGCCTGGCATCTGGTACAGACGCTCAAGCCGAAAGTGCCGGTTAAGCGCATGGTGTTCCACGAAATCACGAAGGAAGCCATCAAAGCGTCGCTTGACAATACTCGCGACGTTGACGACGACATGGTCGACGCCCAGGAAACCCGCCGTATTCTGGACCGCCTGTACGGCTATGAGCTTTCTCCGGTGCTGTGGCGCAAGGTTGGGCCGGGTCTTTCCGCGGGCCGTGTGCAGTCCGTCGCCACGCGTTTGATCGTGGAGCGCGAGCGCGAGCGTATGGCGTTCGTGCGTGCCCCGTATTGGGATGTCACCGCAACGTTGGAGGCGCCGGATGCCGATGGCAATAATGTTGCGTTCGAGTCTCGTATGGTGTCGTTGGGTGGCCGTCGTTTAGCTGGTTCCAAGGATTTCGGCGCCGATGGCAAGCTGACTGCGGCCGGTGCGAAGGATCAGGTCGTGCAGTTGGACGAGGCGCAGGCTTCCGCGATTGCGCAGGCATTGGAATTTGCAACGTTTACTGTCGCGTCGATGGAAACCAAGCCGTACCGTCGCCGTCCGGTTCCACCGTTTACCACGTCCACCTTGCAGCAGACCGCCGGCAATCGTCTCGGCATGAGCTCGCGTCAGACCATGCGTGCGGCGCAAGGATTGTACGAAAACGGCTATATCACCTACATGCGTACCGATTCGGTGACGCTGTCGCAGGAAGCGATCGCAGCCGCTCGTGAAGCGGTCGTCAAGCATTTCGGCGAAAACTATCTGTCGGACGCGCCGAAACAATATGCCACAAAAACCGCGGGCGCGCAGGAAGCCCACGAATGCATTAGGCCGGCGGGCGCGAAATTCCGTGACCCTGCGGAAATCGCAAGCAAAGTGCCGGCCGACCAGCTCAAGCTGTACACGCTGATCTGGCAGCGCACGCTTGCCTGCCAGATGGCAGACGCAACCGGTTCCACGGCGACCGTGCGACTGTCCGCACCGACCGAATCGAATGGGGAAGCCATGTTCCAGGCTTCCGGCACTGTCATCGAATTCCCCGGCTTTATGAAGGCGACCGGTGAAGGCCGCCGCGCATCCGCCGAATCGAAGAAGGGCGATGCTGCTGGAAGCGTTGAACAGGCTGCGCAATCCGGTAAATCCAGCAAAGCGGATAAGAAGTCGGATGACAATGTGTCGCTTCCGCCGATGAATCCGGGCGATGCGCTCGCCGCGGTGGCGGTTGGTGCCGACGGACACGAAACTCAGCCTCCGGCGCGTTACACCGAAGCGTCGCTCGTGAAAACGTTGGAACAGAAGGAAATCGGCCGCCCGTCCACGTATGCGAGCATTATTTCCACGATTATCGATCGCGGGTACGTGTATGAGCGCGGTCGTGCGTTGATTCCGTCGTGGCTCGCGTTCTCCGTGGTCAAATTGCTGGAAACGAAGTTCCCGCGGTATGTGGATTACGAGTTCACTGCCGATATGGAAAGCGGTCTTGACCAGATCGCGAGCGGTCAGGAGACCGGCAGGAATTGGCTGACCCGCTTCTATTTCGGTTCCGGTGAGGGTGCCGCGCAGTCTGCGGACGAGGCACATGCCGGCTTGCAGCAGCAGGTCGCGCAGTTGGGTGAAATCGACGCTCGCGAGATCAATACGATTGAGATCGGCGACGGTTTGCATGTGCGCGTCGGTCGATATGGCCCGTATTTGGAGGATATGAACCATCTGGATGATGAGGGCAATCCGAAGCGTGCCTCGCTGCCGGATACGCTCGCTCCGGATGAGCTGACGGTGGAAGTCGGTCATGATTTGATCGAGAACCATTCCGGCGGTCCGCGCGCTCTTGGCGTCGATCCGGTTTCCGGGGGCACCGTTGAAGTGCGTAATGGTCGTTTCGGGCCGTATGTTGCGCTGGTGATGCCTTCTGCCGATGCCGGCGATGCTGGTGATGCTGCCGGTGGCGCTAGTGAGAAGCCGAAGCGCGGCAAGGGTGCGAAGAAAGCCGCTGCCGATCGCCCGAAGATGGCGTCGTTGTTCAAGACGATGAGTCCGGAATCGTTGACGTTGGATGATGCGTTGCGTCTGCTGAGCTTGCCGCGTGAAGTCGGTTCGTATGAAGAGGTGGATGCGCAGACCGGTGAAGTGCAGACGGTTACCGTGCAAGCCAATAATGGTCGTTACGGTCCGTATTTGACGAAGACCGGTGCCGATGGCAAGTCGGATACGCGTTCGCTTGCTTCGGAAGATGAGATTTTCACGGTTGATTTGGATAAGGCGAAGGAACTGTTCGCCCAGCCGAAGTATGGCCGTGGGCGTGGCCGTGGTGCTGCGAAGCCGCCGCTGCGCGAATTGGGCGTCGATCCGGAAACGCAGAAGCAGGTGACCATCAAGGACGGCTTCTACGGCGCGTATATCACCGATGGTGAGACGAATCGTACGTTGCCGAAGCAGTATGCTCCTGAGTCGATCGAACCGGCCGAGGCGTTCCGTTTGCTGGCTGAGAAGCGTGCGCAGGGCCCGTCGAAAAGGCGTGGACGTAAGACCGCCGCCGGCAAGGGCGGGGCTAAGAAGGCTGGTGCTGCCAAGGCTTCTAAGACTTCCAAGGCGGCTTCCGTCGATAAGGCTCGTGCCGATCGCCGTGCCAGGGTGCGCGAGTTGGCCGATAAGGGTTGGGCCAACACCCGCATCGCCAAGGAGATCGGTTCCACGCCGACCACGGTGAAGGCCGATGTGGAATGGCTTGCCGCCAACGAAGGCTACACCCGTCCCGCCGTAGTTCCCGCCCGGTGATGAACAGTCCGGTGGACTGTTCGTAGCAGTGAGCAGCGGTAGCGTTGCGAACGCCGCAATGTAGAGTGATGAATATGCAAGGCATATTCATCTCCTTTGAAGGTGTAGACGGCGTCGGCAAAACCACGCAGGTTGAACGGTTGCGTGCGTACGTTGAGGCGCAGGGGCGCGAATGCGTGGTCACGCGCGAGCCAGGCGGTACTGTGCTTGGCGTGGCGATTCGCGAGTTGCTGCTTGGCGGCGTGGAAGGTTCCGATGCGGATATCGCTCCGCGTGCGGAGGCGCTGCTGTTCGCCGCTGACCGTGCCCAGCATGTTGCCGAGGTGATTCGCCCTGCACTGGAACGCGGTGCCGTGGTAATTACCGATCGGTACCTTGATTCTTCTCTTGCATACCAGGCTGGCGGCCGCGAATTGACGGCAGGTGAAATCCGCGACTTAAGTATGTGGGCAACGTGTGAGCTATTGCCGAATCGCACGTATCTGCTGGATCTTGATCCTATGCAATCGCATGCACGACTACAGCATGATGAAGATCGCATGGAATCCGCGGGAGACGATTTCCAAAATCGTACGCGACAGGCGTTCCTTGACTTGGCAAAGGCGGAATCGCAACGTTTCCGCGTGATTGATGCCAGCCAATCCATTGAAGAAGTATGGTCGCATATCCAATCTGATTTTGCGCAAATCGGCCAATCGGAAGCTCTTCAAACGGGGGCTAGCCGATGAGCGTGTGGGATTCGATCGTCGGCCAGCAGCAGGTTGTCGAACAACTCAAAGCCATCGCAAGTGGCGATCCGAAAGCCATTGCGCAATCCTGGCTGATTTGCGGCCCTCCCGGATCGGGGCGTTCCAATGTGGCGCGCGCGTTCGCGGCGGCGTTGGAGAGCCCCGATCATGGTCTTGGCGACGAGCCGACCAAAGCCGCGCAGCAGGTGCTTGCCGGCACTCACCCCGACGTGACCGTGCTTGCCACCAACAAAGTGACCATCGGCATCGACGAGGTGCGAGACATCATCACTACGTCCGAGCAGATGCCAAGCACTGCGCCGTGGCGCATCATCATTATCGAAGATGTCGATCGCATGCTGGAACGCACCACCAACGTGTTGCTCAAGGAGATTGAGGAGCCGAGTGAGCATACGATTTGGCTCTTGTGTGCGCCGAGTGCGCAGGACGTGTTGCCGACGATTCGCTCGCGCACTCGCATCGTCAATCTTGCCGTGCCCTCCACGCAGGCGGTGGCTGCATTTCTGGAGCAAAATGGCGGATTCGAGCCGAAAATCGCGGTGCGTGCCGCACGTCTTGCGGAAGGGCATATCGGCATCGCCAATCTGTATGCGAAAAACGAGCAGGTCATGTCTGACCGCGACGAGCTGATCGTGGGCGTGCTGGGATTGCGCCGCGCGTCGGATGCGGTACTGCTTGCCGGCAATCTTATCGACAGTGCGAAAGCGCAGGCCGAAGCGGAGGTGAAGGTCAAGGCGGCGGAAGCGGAAGCCGATTTTCGTAGGGTCAATGGGCTTGGTGCGAAGGATCGTATTCCTCCGAAGCTACGTGGCGCGTACAATGCGATCGCCAAAAAAGACGAGCTGAAGCGTCAGACCACGCGCCTTACGCGTGACGTGCTTGACCGTGCGTTGAATTCGATCGCCAGTATTTACCGCGATGTGGCCGTGTTGCAGAACAATGCCGAAGATTCGGTTGGCTTGATTAATTTGGAGAATCGTTCGTCGATCACCGAACTGTCGGTACGGCTTACGCGTGGGGGAGCGGTGCGGCGGCTGGAGGATATTGCCGTCGCACGTCGCCGTCTGGCCGGCAATGGCAATCCCGTACTGGTCTTTGAAGCTCTCTTCTGCTCCCTCATCGCCAGCTAGGGCTAGCGGCGTTGGCACATACTGTTTTCCGAGGGCAGATTCTTCCAGCGGGTGGGGAAATGGTTGTTTGGCTGTATGATTCTGGCTTGCTATCGTGCGATAACTGCCGGCAAAATTGCAAAAATTGCGATTCAGCGCTGGCAGTTGGTGGATTCGCGGACGATGAGTTGCGGCGCGAGTGAGATGTGCGCGGGGCTGCCGGGGGCGTCGTTGAGCAGGCGTAGCGCTTCGGAGACGATTTGTTTGAACGGCGGGCGCACGCTGGTCAGCGCCGGCATGGTGGTGCGTGCAATCGGCGAATCGTTGTAGCCAACCACCAGCACATCTTGAGGCACGCGAAGCCCGAGCGAATGCAACGCCACCATCACACCGAATGCGATCGCATCGTCGGCACACACCACTGCCTCCGGCTGCACGAGCGGCTCGGAAAACAGTCGCATGGCGCAGTCGAATCCGCGCTGCACGCTACGGTCTCCGAACTTGTTCCATTCGGTTTCGGTGGCAAGATGGTGCGCTCGCATCTGCGTGTGGAACATGGCGAACAGTTCCGCCGATTCGAAGGAGATTTCCTTGCCGGCCATGTATGCCACGGATGCGATGCCACGTTCGGCCAAATGCCTGATCACGATTTCCATGGCTGTGTTTTCGTCGACGCTCACCATGGATGTGCGGGATGAGCATCGACGGCCGCCCACCTGCACGATCGGCAGTGTGGAGGCGTAATGTTCAAGTTCCTCGGAAAGGTAGGCTCCCCAGGCGGGCAGTACGATCAGCCCGTCAACATGGCGGTCCACCAACGATTCGATGCGTTGGATCTGCGTGGCCTGATCGCCGCCGATGCCGAGCAGCAGTTGCTGCGAATCCACGTCGATGACGGGTTCGATTTCGTCAAGCAGTTGCGCGCAGAACGGGTCGGTGGCGGTTGGAATCACCAGTCCGATGGTGTTGGTGACGGTGCTGCGCAACGCGCTCGCCGCATAATTGACCGAATAGTTGAGGTGTGCCGCGGCGGCTCTCACACGTCGTGCGATGTCGTCGTCTTTGGTGCGTTTTCCGGAAAGCACGCGGGAGACGGTGGCGATGGAGACGTTGGCCAGCGCGGCGACGTTCGTGATTGAACTGTTCGCCGAAGTAGCCGAAGCCGAGGCGTTGTCGGTTGTGCGTGCCATGCTCTCCTCCCAAAATCATTCGAAGTATTGGATTATTCGAATTGCTGCCGTGTCTCAATCGCGTATTCAGGAATAAAACAGCCACCCGTCGAATGCGGCAGGTGGCTGAAGCAAGTATCGCAATCATGCATATGGAATTGCGATTGCATTGCGATTTCATAACTGAAGATTGTTGAATATCTTGCGAAATCCTCGAAAATCTTCAGAAAAGAAGATCACTCGGCGTTGACGAGGATGTTCAGCAGGTTGTCTGCCACGGTTTCGTCGTCGGCGCCCTGCACGTCGATGACCACGGAATCGCCCTGCTTGATGCCCAGGCCCATGATGGACAGGATGGAGCCTGCCGGAACCGGGTTGCCGCCTTCCTTGGCGATGGTGACGGTGCAGCCGGAGGCGGTGACGGCCTGGGAGAACTGTGCGGCCGGACGAGCGTGGATACCGACGGGATCGTTGATGACGGTGGTGCGGGTTGCCATGATGGACACTCCTTTGAGTCGTTATTGTTGATTGTTTTCTGTTGTGTTATTTGAAAGTCGTGCTGCTTGCCGAGCGAAATGCATCGGTGCGCCGCTGGTGATTACTATAGCACTTTTTCCACGAAACGCAGAAAACGTTTACCGGTTGTGTGTTGCGGTTTAAAGCGTGTATACTGTGGGCAGGCTGAAAATGATTTACCGGCAAAGACGGTGGAAATCATTGCGGTAACTCAACGCGCAAGGCAGGCGCGGAAATCACAAGAACACGTTCGGCTCGCGTTCCTTTCGCGAGCAAACAACAAACGCAAACGACAAAACAAGGAAACAGGTCAAAGGAGTTCACATGATCATCAAGGGTGTTGGCATTGGTCGCGGCGTTGCAGTCGGCCCGGTCATCCGTATGGCGCAGCCGCTGCCGGAACCGTCGGACGCCCCGCGTGCGGAAGGCATTGCCGCCGAAAGCGAAATCGCCCGCGTGGAAAAGTCCCTCGCACTGGTGAACGCCGACCTGAACCGTCGCGCCGAAGAGGCCGCCAATGGTGACGAAGGCGCCAAGCAGGCCGCTCCGATTCTGCAGGCCATCGCCATGTTCGCTTCCGATCCGTCGCTGGCCGAATCCATCAAGGGGCTGATCCAGCAGGGCAAGACCGCCGAACGCGCGGTGCTCGAAGGCTTCGCCGCGGTGGAAGACATGTTCCGCGCCATCGGTGGATATCAGGCCGAGCGTGCCGCCGATCTGCATGATGTCGGCCAGCGCGTGATCGCCGACCTTATGGGCGCTCCCGCACCGGGCCTGCCGCAGAGCGAAACCCCGTTCGTGCTCGTTGCCGAAGATCTTTCCCCCGCCGACACCGCGGCGCTCGACATGAGCAAGACCCTCGCCATCGTCACCTCGCAGGGCGGCCCGACCTCGCACACCGCCATCCTGGCCCGTGCCCGCGGCATCGTGGCGGTTGTTTCCGCAGCCGAAGCCGAGAATCTGACCGACGGCACCACCGTGGTCGTCAATGCGGCCAAGGGCGAACTGGTCGTCGACCCGACCGAAGAGGAGATCGCCGCAGCCGAAGCCGCCAAGTCCCGCGCGGCCGCAGCCAAGGAACTGCGCGGCAATCCGGGCTCCACCAAGGACGGCCACCTCATTCCGCTGCTCGCCAACGTGGGCAAGCCGGCCGACGCAGCTAAGGCGCTGGAATATGGCGCTGAAGGCGTTGGTCTGTTCCGTACTGAATTCCTGTTCATCGGCAACTCCGAGCCGCCGACCGTCGAAGAGCAGACCCGCGCTTACACCGAGCTGTTGAGCCAGTTCCCGGGCAAGAAGGTCGTGATTCGTATGCTCGATGCCGGCGCTGACAAGCCGCTGCCGTTCCTCACTCCGGAAGACGAGCCGAATCCGGCTCTCGGCCTGCGCGGTCTGCGCACCCTGCGCGCCCACATGGACGTGCTCGAAGGCCAGCTCAAGGCGCTCGCCGCAGCCGATGCCGCCACCGACGCGAACCTGTGGGTCATGGCCCCGATGGTTGCCGACCAGCATGAGGCTGACTATTTCGTGAAGCTTGGCAAGAGCTTCGGTCTGAAGTTCGTGGGTGCGATGGCTGAAGTGCCGTCGATCGCGCTTATGGCCGATAAGGTGGCCGACGTGGCCGACTTCGTGTCGATCGGCACCAACGATCTGACCCAGTACACGCTGGCCGCCGACCGTACGCTCGGTTCCGTTGCCAACTATCAGACCGCCTGGCATCCGGCGGTGCTGCGTGCCATCAAGATGATCTGCGACGCGGGCAACGCCAAGGGCATGCCGGTGGGCGTGTGCGGCGAGGCCGCTGCCGATCCGGACTTGGCTGTAGTGCTGGCCGGTCTTGGCGTGAACTCCCTGTCCATGACTCCGGTGGCACTCGACGACGTGCGTGCCTCCCTTGCCGAAGTCACCTTCGAAGAGGCTCAGGCCCGTGCCGAAGCCGCCCTCAACGGCGACTTCTACCACCCGGCCAACTGAGCCGTACTAGCTGTGCCTATCGCCTGTAACGCCTTGTTTTTCAAGCGATGTGAGGTCTGATAGGCCCTGTTTCCCGGACCGACCCCTGCCCGCGTGCCCCACAGGCTCGCCGCAGGGGTCGTTTCGTTATGTTTCGTTATGCCGTCAATTGAAACCTTGTATGAGTCAGACGCTTGAGGGATACTGGGTGCATGAAGATTTCCGCAGATTTCACCGTCATTCCCGACGCGTTTGCCAAGGCGGCGCCGCCTGAGAACTGCATCGACGGTACGCCGATTGTTTCCTTCCCCTTCTACATTGATGCGCTTGATCCTGCAGTGCAGTTCCTGCATTGGGAATTCGTTGATCCGGATTCAATTCCGGTATGCGGTTTCCAGTGGAATCATTGGTCCCTCGCGAACCTGCCCGTGGAAGCGCTGATGTACGATTTCAACGATTCTCACGCGCTCGCGATTCCGGCTGATTTCTCGCGCACGGTTTCCGCGATGATTCCTGAAACGGTTCAGGGACGCACGTCCGCCGCCTCGCCGTTGCTGCAGGGCCGCAGCAGTGATCCCGCAGTGACGATGCGTTACAACGGTCCATATCCGCCAGATCAGGATCATGACTACTATCTGCATGTGTGGGGTACCACGGCTCCTCTCGCCGGCCTCAATCAGGGATTCTGGCTCAACGAAATGGAACGTGCGCTGCGTACTTCCGGTACAATCGTTGATCAGGGCGCTATTTTCCTCACTGGAAAAGCCTGATTTGTGAAAGAGGATCTCAAGTAAGGCCAGAAATTTGATTTCCGCAGCAATATAACGATATCAAGATGCGGAAATCAGAAATATATCCGACGAAAACGTATTGACAATAATCGAAAGGATTGCTGAATAATTATGGCGTGCACCACGATTTTGGTTGGCAAAGACGCAAGTTATGACGGATCGACCATCATCGCCCGTAATGAAGATAGTGCGAATGGTGAGTTTTGCCCGAAGCGCTTCATCGTAGTCAAGCCTGAAGATCAGCCGCGCAAGTACAAGAGCGTGCTTTCGCATGTTGAAATCGATCTTCCTGACAATCCGCTGCAGTATACGGCTGTGCCGAATGCCGATCTGAAGGAAGGCATTTGGGGCGAAGCGGGTGTGAACGAGGCGAACGTTGCCATGAGCGCCACCGAAACGCTCACCACCAATGAGCGTGTGCTCGGTGCCGATCCGTTCGTGGAACTCACGCCGGCCAAGGGCAAGGAAGGCGAAGAAGGCTTTGAGCCGGAAGTCGCCGGTGGCATTGGCGAAGAGGATTTCCTTACTCTCGTGCTGCCGTACGTCACCACCGCCCGTGAGGGTGTGGAACGTTTGGGCGCTCTGCTTGAGGAGTATGGCACGTATGAGATGAACGGCGTTGCTTTCTCCGACGTCGACGAGATCTGGTGGCTGGAAACCGTTGGCGGCCATCATTGGATCGCCAAGCGTGTGCCGGACGAAGCGTACGTGACCATGCCGAACCAGCTGGGCATTGACGAATTTGATCTTGAAGATGCGTTTGGCGAGCAGGAGGACCACATGTGCTCCGCCGATCTGGCCGAGTTCATCGAACGCAACCATCTTGACCTGTCGGTGGAGAATTCCACTCCGTTCAACCCGCGCGACGCGTTTGGCTCCCACTCCGATTCCGACCACGTGTACAACACTCCGCGTGCCTGGTACATGCAGCGTTTCCTGAACCCGTACGACGAGCAGTGGGATGGTCAGGATGCCGATCATAAGCCGGTTTCCGACGGTATTCCGTGGGCTCGCCAGCCGGAACGCAAAATCACCATCGAAGATGTGAAGTATGTGCTGAGCTCCCACTATCAGGGCACTCCGTACGATCCGTATGGAAAGCTTGGCGACCAGCGCACCCGCCACATGTTCCGCCCGATCGGCATCAACCGTCAGAGCCAGCTTGCGGTGATGCAGATCCGCCCGTACCGCCCGCAGGTGAGCCGTGCGATCCAGTGGATCGCCTATGGTTCCAATCCGTTCAACACGCTCGTGCCGTTCTTCCCGAACGTCAACTCCACGCCGAAGTATTTGGAAGACACCACCACGCGCGTCACGTCCGAAAACTTCTATTGGGAGAACCGCATCATCGCGGCCCTGTGCGATTCCAGCTTCGCCGACACCGCCAACGCCGTGGAACGCTATCAGGAGAAGACCGGCGCGATGGGCCACCGCATGGTTGCCTCTACCGACGAGCAGATCGAACGTTTGGTGGGTGACGTGACCGACGAATTCGATGCGGAAGACGAAATCGGCGATGTTCAGCCTATGGAACCGGATGAAATCATCGAAGCCGTACGCAACGGCGAAGCCCGTGAAATCCTTGCCGCAGCCAACGAGACCATGGCCGCGCAGCTCAAGGAGGAAACCGACAAGCTTCTTGATTCCGTGCTGTACACCGCCAGCATGAACATGAAGAACGGCTTCCACATGTCGGACTTCTAAAATCTCACTATTCGGCTCTCGTGACCACGTTGCGGGAGCCAATTATTTTCCGCAATACAACATCGTTAGAATGGCGTGCATTCCAATTTGAAGAAAGGAAACCCCAGTGACCAGCATTGAGGATTTCACCAGCCAGTACGGCTTGGTGCAGAAGATTGATGCGTTCGGCTATCTCGATTATTTGAAGAATGATCCGGATGCTCCACGCAAGCATGGCAAGGTCGTGCTCGTCACCGCCGATACTCCGCTGAAGGCGTCTCGCGGCGAGGGCAAGACCACCACCACGATCGCGCTGATCGACGCGTTGCGTGAGCGTGGCATTGATGCGGCCGCAGTGCTCCGTCAGCCGAGCATGGGCATTACCGCTGCCGGTTCCAAGGGTGGCGCTTCGGGCGGCGGCAAGGCTTCCCTGACCCACCCTGAGCTGATCGACTGGGGTCTGTGCGGCGAAATGGGCGCTATCGAAGCGGCCCAGAACCTGCTGGTTTCCTTCGCTGAGAAGGCCATCGACGACGGCAAGCTCGACGATATCGCCGTGCCGCGCGTTTCCGAAGTGCCGTCCCGTTCGCTGCGTCAGATCGCGGTGGACCGCGGCAAGGGCAATGTGGCCGAGCGTGTGGTGCTCACTCCGACCTGCGAGCTCATGCAGATCGTGGTGCTCTCCCGTTCCATGGATGAGATCGCCGAGCGCGTTGCCAAGATGATTGCCGGCACGAAGGACGGCAAGGCCGTTACGTTCGGTGAATTCGTTGATTTGTGGCGCATTACCGGCATTCTTTCCGATGCGGTGAAGCCGGCGAAGACGGAAACGGTGAATGGTTCTCCCGTGTATGTGCACGGCGGTCCGTTCGCGAACGTGTCGATCGGCATTCCGACGCTGGTTTCCGTGGAAATGGCGTGCGCCCTGCATGATGTGGTGATCGTCGAGGCCGGTTACGGTGCTGACGCGGGCGCTCAGAAGTGGCTTGACATTGCTTGCCGCGAGTATGGCGCACAGTGGCCGTCCGCCGCGATTGTGGTGACCCGCGCTTCCACCTGGCGTGACGATCCGGCGCTTGCCTGGCGTTACCCGTTCCACGTGCAGCGTTTGGAAGGTCTTGATATTCCTACGTTCCCGCTGATTAACCTGTGGGATGGCGAAGACGATCAAATTCCGGCGTTGCAGCAGACCGCCAAGGATCTGGAGTTCCGCGAGCCGATTATCGGCAACCTGTATCGCGATGGCGGCGATGCGCTCGTCCCGCAGCTTGACGCGTTCGTTGACGCGGTGGTGAATGGTTCCATGCCGGCCACGCCGCACAGCCACAAGGGTATGGCTCTGGTGGAGAACGTGCGTTGGGTTGCCGAAAACGCGTATGGTGTTCCGGCAGATCGCGTGATCCTGAAGGACGGTTTTGCTGAATCGCTTAATAAGGCGGTGGACCTGTGCGCCAGCGCCGGTATTGATTTCGGTTCGCTTGCACTGGTTGCGGTGAAGTCTCCGGCCACGATGACTGACAACGATTCCGCTCCGGCTGAAGAGCGTACGGTGACGTTGAAGAAGGTTGAAGTGCATTCCGGTGCCGGTTTGGTGCATGTGAATCTCACCGTTTCGCTGACCACGCCGATGCCGAAGATCGTGTGATAAACGAGTCGTAGCGTTCTGATCGCAACATTTTAGGGCGGTCACTTGCGTATATGCGTAGGTGACCGCCTTTTTGCACCTTAATTTCGGCGGTTTCTAGCGAACGTCGCACCGCCATGACCTCGAAGGAACGGTAGAAACTTCGTCAGAAGTTGACGCCCCGAACCGTGAAGCGGGAAACACGGTGTGTTTCCCCGTAGGTGAGGTGAGAGGTTCGCAATATGGGCGAACCTCGAAGGAACGGAGGTGACTTCGTCAGAAGTTGCCGCCGTTCCAGCCCCAGTCGGTGGTGGCGGTGTAGCGGATGTACGTGCGGTCGGCCGGGATGCCCAGTTCCTTCTCCAACGCGGCCATGATCTGCTCGGTCAGCTTCTCCCAGGCGGAACCGGGCACGGAACGACCGAACACGTTCACTTCGACGTATGCGGCCGGCTTGGAATCGTCACCGCCGAAATAAATCGGCATATTGTCTTCAAACGGGCACATCAGCCAGCCTTCGGACTTGCCGGGAACGGCGGTGATCGCCTTGCCGTATGCGGACTTCAGCGCCTCGCGTTGCTCGGGAGTGGTGGAAACGGAAACATGAGTGTGGATGACTGGCATGATGCTCTCCTTAAATTGTTGGAATCAGCCTTTGCGTGTTCATCTCCAGTCTAGGCGTCAAACGGCTCAGACGGGGTGTCTGTGTGAGAAATTTTGGGCTTTGTCTGGATATCCGCCAAGGTGGTCTGCGTGCGCGTGTTAAATATTCGTTGTGAGAAAACTGATTGAACAGCTTATGAAATTTGGCCTCGTTGGCGTGATCGCCTTCATTATCGACTGGGGCATTCTGAATCTTCTCGTCGGCGTGTTCCATATGCACAACGTGCTCGCCGCAACCATCTCGTTCATTATTTCCCTGATTTTCAACTACATTGCCAGCATGAAACTGGTGTTCAAGCACCGTGATGACATGGCCCGTTGGATGGAAATCCTCATTTTCGTGGTCGGCGCGGTCATCGGCCTGTTCATGAACGACGCCATTATCTGGATCTCCACGTATGGCATGAACCATGATGCCTACGTGTCGCAGAGCACCGAATACCTGATCCGCACCAACGTCGGCAAGCTCATCGCCACCGCCGTGGTGATGGTGTGGAATTTCCTGACGCGCAAGTGGCTGCTCGACGATACGCACACCAACGCCATGAACCGTTTGCGCAAAGCCGACAACCGCCTCACGCCGGAAGAGCTGGAAGCCAAGTGGCAGAACAGCTTCTCGCACAGGCTCGGTGTATGGTCGCTGGAGCACACCCCCAACGGTTGGCCCAAGTAGTCCTGAATTCGGAAAATCTGTCTGCACAACCCGGAAATCTGCCCTGATCAAATCTGCCCTGATTCCCGACTCGCGCAGACGGCCGGACAGTCCTGAATATGAAAAGGCGGTGCCTTACACCTATAAAGGTATAAGCACCGCCTTTTCGTATGCTCTGCATGCTTTACGTGCGAAAGGTCACACGCTTACGGTGGTAAGCATGGGCTGCTCGGTGGAGTCCTTGATCTGCTTGAAGCCGAACAGGGCGATCGCCAGCGAGGTGAGCGCCAGAGCCGTCACTACAATGAAACCACCGTGTGATCCCATACGGTCGATGAACTGGCCGGCAATCGCCGAGCCGACGGAACCGCCGATTGAGTTCATCGCACCCATCCAGGCCATGCCTTCGGTGAAGCGTGTGGGCGGCACCAAGTGCAGCATCAGCTGGTTGCCGTTCACCCACGTCGGTGCCTGGCATACGCCGATGAACAGGTAGATGATCATGATCACCCACAGATGTTTGGCGAACATGAACGAGCCGATGCCTAGATCGACCACGGCAAGGCAGAAGTAGAAACGCTTCCACAGCGGAATAGTCCAATTCTTTGCGCCATACACGAGCGCGCCGATCAGCGAGCTGAACGAGAAGCAGGCGAACACGAAACCGGTGTACTGCTTCATATTCGCTTCCGTGGCGAACGCGACGATCGAAATGCTGGCGGCCGACTGGAACGCGCCCAAACCGAACCACGTCACGCATACGGCGATTAGGCCCGGCCCCCAAATCGATTCCTTGCGCCCGGCATTCACATCGGCGGCGGCCTGATCCATGGCGGCCTGCACTTCCGCAGCCGTTTTGCCTTCGGAACGTGCGCGATCGCGAGCGTACTCAATGGCCGCTTCCGCCTGCAACGCCTTGGAACGGGCGGCTTCGCGCTCACGGTATTCCTTGCGGGTCATGCCCGCTTCGCGAGCCAGCTGCGTCTGCGATTTCGGCTCGGTGGAAAGTTCGGTGAGGAACATGAGCGCGCCGACCACCACACACACGCCAGTGAATGAGAATGCCAACAGCCCGGAAATCACGGCCAGTGTGGAGGCGAGCGGATTGCCGATCACCCACATGCATTCGTCGAACACGCCGGAAAGCGAAAGCGCGCGGTTGGTTTTCTCCGTGTCACCTTTAAGCAGCGTGGTCCAACGCTGACGGCTCATCGCGCCCCACGGCGGAATCGCCGCCATGAACGGTACGATACAGAACAGAATCCACGACGGCACTCGGGCGGTGATGCAGGAAACCAGTGCGGTCGCCGCAATCATCCACACGATGATTGTCGGAATCGACACCTGACGCTGGCCGAACTTGTCAACCAGCTTGCCGAGCACCGGGCTCGCAACGGCCAGCGCGATCGCCTGCACGGCCGTCAGCGCGCCTGCCAGCGAATAATTGCCGTAATAATGCTGCACGGAAATCGTAATCGTCATGCCGACCATCGGGAACGGCATGCATGCGATCACTGAACCGACCGAAAATCGGGCGGTGTGCGGTATGCGAAGAAGCTCCGCGTACCCTCCGAAAAGATGTTGGCCGATGCTTTTGGCGCCGGCGAGGACTGAATTGGTCATGTTTTGCCGCTCCTTTCTGCTCACGGTTGGTGCTTGCGTCCGCTGCGTTGCGTTGCCGCGGACCGCTTGATATACCCTCGTTCTGTCTTGATTGTTTTCTCTCCAGCCCCAGTCTCTCACTTCAACCTTGCTTGAACGTCAATCGATTGACGTTCAAGCGTGTTGCATAGGGGGTGGAGACTGGTTGTGTGCCATTTTCTTGAACTAGACAACTTTATGCGGAGGTACTGTCGCAACACGCGGTGCATTGAGGTTGGCAGACATAATTCGATTGGCTATTTTGTAAGTACTCACCACACGTTCACTTGGTGGACGAAAAGATGTCCGGCGGGCGAAAGACGGTTGTTGCAAAATGGTTGCGCAACGCTTCCAAAGCTTGCGATTGCAGGATTTTCGTTCCATCGGTCAACGTCAGCAGTCCGGCAGCATCTTGCGGAAAGGCGGTAGGGATGCCCGCAACAACCATCCATTTCGTACGTCACGGCAAAGTCGAAAATCCAGGGCATTTGCTCTACGAACGACTGCCCGGATTCCACCTGTCGGAAGTGGGTGTGCGCATGGCGCAGGCGACCGCGCACTACATTGCCGTCAGTCCACAACTCAACACAGTTTCCGCCATCTACTCGTCGCCGCTGGAACGCACGCGCGAAACGGCCGGCGAAATCCTCACCGCACTCAACGAAGTGCGTGAAACCCGTGGCGAGGAGCCGCTGGAACTCACCACCGACGAGCGCATCATCGAAGCGCGCAACGAATTCCGCGGCACGCGCATCGGCTACGGCGAAGGCGCACTCTGGAAAAACGGCAACTGGAAGCTGGTACGCAACCTGTGGAAGCCAAGCTGGGGTGAAAGCTACCAGTCGATCGCGCATCGTGTGCAAGCGTTCGCCCTCGAAAAAGTGGGGGAGCATCCGGGCGAGCAAATCATTGTAGTCAGCCACGAATCGCCCATCTGGAGCTACAGGCACATGCTGGAAACCGGGCACCCGGAACATAATATGCTGCTACGCCATACGGCACTCGCCTCCATCACTTCCATTACGTACGATTGCGATACACGCAAAGTATTGTCGATCGCTTACGTCGATCCCGCGGCCGACGTGAAATAGCGCATAATGCGGCATGGAATCGCCGGATTGGAAACTTTTGACCGAGACACGCGACAATGAGTGCGGCGGTTGTTGAAAGAACGGGGATTCCATGCAATCATGGAAGGGCTGGATGCTGTTGGGTCCAGTGAGGAAAACAAAATGTCGAAGCTGCAAAGGGGCACGCATGGCTTTCACTATCAACAACGGAGCGCTTTATCAATTATTCGATAGGCCTCATATGAAAATTGCCATCGAAAGCTGTGTTGGAGTGGTGGAATTATGGCCGCTGCAAACCGTTCAGGAGATGGAGAATGACGCAAAGTACACGGAAGATCTGCAAGTAAGATTCTCCTGCACCATGGCAAGGGCAATGCTGCGATTGTCCCACGGGATTAACCCGTCCGTGGCGGAAGCCGTGTACGAGGGAATGGACGAGATTCCGGGTTGCGATCCGGAAATTGTGCAAGCGCTCACGCGGGCCAATCAGGCATACGATGTGATGCGCAATTATTCCGAAACCAACAATGCCGACCTGTTCTTCGAAGCGGCCGACATTCTGGGCATCTTCATCGACGCCCATGTCGAGACGGAAGTCCGCAATATACTGCAAAAGATCGTGGAGTACATTCGGCAGAGCGTCAGCCTGGGCTTCGACGGCGGAGCGCTGGAAGATGTCAACTACTGCTACGCTTTCACCACGACCCCAAGGACGCTCACCGGGCGATTCCTCGCGGCGCTCGCGGTGGGTGACGGTCTGATGAATCTCATGTGCGAAGGCATTGACGATGTGGACGAACAGACCGTGCGCGTGCTGCCGGTGATGCTGTACATCAACGAGTTGTGCGAGCAGATGGCTGTTCCGCCGATCTATGTCGGCGACGTGACCTTGTCTCGAATGGTTGCGCTGCGTAATGCTGTGCGTGAGGCGGGCAGGGCAACGCCACTCGAGGAGAATTCCTTCTGCGACAACACATTCACCATAACCGCGGACAATGTCATTCCGTGCGCGGGTATGGAGTGGGATCATCATGCGGAGTGCCTGCGTTGGGATCCGAAGAGGGCCGAGCAGGAAGCCAAAGATGAGGATGAACGTAAGAGCAAGGAAGCGCTCGCTGAAAAGTTCAATTTGATGACGGACGCTATGAAAAGTATGAGCTACATGGATGATTCCGATGATTCGGGTGATTCAGGCGAAGGTGCGGATGCTGCGTGACGTGGGCAATCCGAGATAATCCGAATTAGTGGGAATTATCGATATAGGAATAAGAAAATCCCGGCACTTGCGATTGTGAACCGCACC
>OGHR01000731.1_pt1 | contig 24960 bp, 26 predicted proteins | sample 1571621 | NCBI WGS metagenome assembly OGHR01 (sample SAMEA2582038, study PRJEB24529) | metagenome | biome: Human gut stool | place: China | collected 2011
AGAGCTTCTTGGATGGCCCATACTGATGGCGAAGAAGAAAACTGCCAGTGTGCCCAGAATAATCAGGGGCAGGGCGATAGCTGTGTACCAGCCGTTGCCGGGATGGAGCCAGGCAATGATGCCGAAGTACATGGCGATGCCCAGACCGTCCAGAAGCAACGTGATTCGAAAGACAGCCTTGGTCGGAAAGAAAATCGGCAGGCAGAAAATCCACAGGACGATACAGGTGCCGATGACATAGAAGGACCAGTGGGAAAATGTGATAAAAAAAAGGTTCAAAAGTCCGCAGACAACTGCTGTTGCGGCCAGACAGACGGCCATGAGAATGGCGGTTTCCTTGCGGATGCCTGAATCCACATAGCCTTTGTCCACAGGATAGGGCTTTGGTGAAACGGTATCCACCGGTTGGTTGGGATTGATAACCTTGGTATTACACAGCGGGCAGACGGAGCAGGTTTTGTCCAGTTCCACACCGCAGTTGACACAATATGACATTAAAATTCACTCCTGTTCATATCACGGTTGGTTTCAATTTTGACATGCAGGCCTTCTTGGACTAATTTCCTGAAGAAAAAGCGTTCCACGTCGGTTTCGATAATAGTACTTGTAAAGTTGATGCTCAGGGTATCGCCGAAACTTCCTACAGCGCAATTGGTTCTCAGGGAGAAAGGTTGCCCCATCAATACGTCAAAATAATCGACAAATTCACGCATTTCTTCCGGCACATCAATGACACCCAGATTCGTCAGGCCGGCGGTGGACTGTTTGTCCTGCACACGGATATAAAACTGTTTCACAACGATATCTTTGACAAAAAGCGGCACAATACGGATCAGCGGGCTCTGCTGGGTAGAGGCGTTGGTGGTAATGTCGGCATTTAGAAACTTGTCATTAATGTAAAAACGCATGTAGTTGTGGACATGGGTGACGATTTCCTCAAAGGTATAGTCCCCCATGCGCGGGTCCACAGAAGGGTAAACCATGGCAATAAAATTCCGCAATGTGTCTGATGGAAAAATATTGCGCAAATTCACGGGAAGCGCCAGTGCCACGGGATGTTCCCTGAAAACATGGTCCGCTTTCTGTTTTTCTAATAAAGCATACAGAAGTACCGCATTCAAATATTCCGTCAGGGTTACATGATAACTGCGGGCTTTCTGCAGGACTTCCTGTACAGACAGCAGGCCATGGATGATATTCAGTGTGTAAAAGGGCTCCCTGTGGCCGCGGATGCGGTAGGCTTTGCCCTGACTGCGGGGGCGTTTGACTCTGGAGGAAGCATATTTGATATAGGCATCCTCCATTTCCTCCGGCCGAGGCGGTTCGTTGATATCCAGAACGCCGCAGGTGTTGGAAATCTCATGCCCTTTCAGACGGAGATAAACGGCTGTGATGGTTTTCAGCAGTTTCAGGGCACCGCTGCCGTCGGAAAGAGAGTGAAAGACTTCCAGCGAAATCCGGCATCTGTAATAGTAAATTCGGATTAAATATCTGTTGTTAGATTTAAACAACATTGGCATGCAGGGATTAATGATATCCGGCCTCACAAAGGGACCGGGATGGTCATTGGGTTCCAGATACCGCCAGAAAATACCCTTATGAAGGGCAACTTTGAAGGCCGGAAATCTCGGCAATGTCAGATCCACAGCCCTCTGCAGTGTGTCAGGGTCTATTTCCTCCTTTAAAACAACCGACAGACGGAACACATTGGAGAAGTTCCGGCGCTGAAGGGTCGGGTAGACATTGGCGGATAAATCCAGTTTATACCATGTTTTATGCTGTTTTTTTTCGGAATGATTCTCAGATTTATTGATTGTTTTCATAATTTTTATTATAATGTTACTCATCATCAATAGCAAGAGCAAATACGTATAGATGTACAGGAATTAAATGTTTTGCATATAGAGCGGGAAGGAGAAAGTGAATGGCGATAAGTGAAAAATCCAATCAGGGGCTGATGAAAGCCATTAAAAGAATGCATACCCTTGTGGAGAGTGATGACCTTGAGAGAGTCCGGGCGTCCCAGGAGAATATCAGCGCCCTGTTGAAGCATAGAGAGTTGAATTATGAGCCTTTTCAGGTGGGGGAGATTCCGTCGGAATGGGTCAGTGTGAAGCGCAGCCATATGCGGAAGTTTGTGATTTTCTATTGTCATGGCGGCGGTTACAATACAGGCAGTTTTCATTATGCCAGAAGCATTACCAACAAATTGTCGAGTACCACTTCCATGGATGTGTTGAGCTTTGACTATCGGCTGGCGCCGGAACATCCTTATCCCTCAGCCACGGAGGATGCCATGGCAGTGTGGGATTATCTAATGCATCTGGGTTATGGTGCCAGGGATGTCATTGTAGCCGGGGATTCTGCCGGAGGCAATCTGGCCCTGTCCCTTGTCCTGAAGCTGAAAGAGCAGAAACGAATTTTGCCAAGGGGACTGATTCTTTTTTCACCGTGGACAGACCTGACAGGCAGCGGCAAGTCTTATGAGACAAAGGTGGACGTGGACCCGATCCTGAACCGGGAATATCTGGACAATGCCATTGCGGCCTATGCTTCAGGACAGGATTTGAAGAATCCGTTGATTTCCCCGCTTTTCGGCAATTTCACGGGTTTCCCGCCAACTTATATCCAGGTGGGGAGCAACGAACTGCTTTTGTCAGATTCATTATTGCTCAAAAAAAATCTGGAAAAATACCATGTCCCAGTACGTCTTGAAGAGTACAAGGGAATGTGGCATGTTTTCCAGATGTCACCTTTTAAAACTGCTTATGATGCTATGGATCAGGTTGCGGAATTTATCTTCGATATCTGTCGTTAGTACCATCGGACAAGAGCTATCTCCTGTCCGATACAGGCGGTTTGGCAAAAGTGTATGCGCAAACAAATTCTGCGGCTAATCTTTGATAGTGTGAGCGTCGTCTAACAACCGGTTCTTCAGGTCGTACAGCTTGCGGGAAAGGTCCACATAGACTTCCTGGGGATTGATAAGTCGTTTGGATTCATCCCAGAGAGTGGCCTTTTCCTGTGTGCAGTAAGCCTGAATGTCCATAACAGACGGAGATTCATAGACACACTGACCGTTTTTGAATATCGGAACAAGCAGTTCACGAATCGTATAAGTGCCGGCTTCCAGTCGGGTACGCTTCCATGTGGCCAGCGGATCGAACAGAGTCAGCGGCTGATCTTCTGTGAAGACCTCATCTTCCAGGGTGATCAGATCGGCTTTGATCTTTCCGCTGGTTTTGTCATAGATACGAAGAATTTTCTTGTTGCCCGGATTTGTGACTTTCTCAACATTCTCGGAGACTTTGATCTTCGGTATTTCTGTGCCGTTTTCATCGATAATGCAGGCCAGTTTGTAAACACCGCCGAAGGATGGGCAGTCTTTGGAGGTGATCAGGTTTGTGCCGACACCCCATGAAGTGATCTTGGCCCCCTGATTCATCAGACTATTGATCAGGTATTCGTCCAGATCGCTGGATGCGGAGATGATAGCATCCGGGAATCCGGCTTCATCCAGCATGATACGGGCTTTTTTGGTGAGATAAGCCAGGTCACCGCTGTCAAGACGGATACCGAAGAGCTTGGAGCGGATACCCTTTTCACGCATTTCCCTAAAGACCTGGATGGCGTGTTTGACACCGGAGTTCAGTGTGTCATAGGTGTCCACCAGCAACAGGCAGTTGTCCGGGAAGAGTTCTGCATACGTCCGGAATGCTTCCAGTTCGGATGGAAAGCTCATGATCCAGCTGTGGGCATGGGTGCCTTTGACCGGAATATCAAACATCTGTCCGGCCAGGACGTTGCTGGTGCCGATGCATCCGGCGATCACGGCGGCTCTTGCACCGTAGATACCGGCATCCGGACCCTGGGCACGGCGAAGACCGAACTCCATGACTCCGCCGCCAGCTTCCTGAACGACACGGGCGGCCTTGGTGGCGATCAGGCTCTGGTGATTGATGATGTTCAGCAGAGCGGTCTCAACAAGCTGGGCTTCCATGATTGGCGCGATGACTTTGACCAGCGGTTCCTTCGGGAAAATGATTGTTCCTTCGGGAATGGCATAGATATCACCTGTAAACCGAAAGTTTTTCAGATAATCAAGGAAATCTTCCTGGAAAAACCCGGTGCTTCTCAGATAGTCAATATCTTCCTGTTCAAAATGCAGGTCTTTGATGTAATCAATAGCCTGGTCAAGACCGCAGGCAATGGCATAGGCACCGCCGCACGGATTCTGGCGATAAAAAACATCAAAGACAACATGTTCTTTGGAGTGAGTTTTAAAGTAGCCCTGCATCATGGTCAATTCATATAAATCTGTCAATAAAGTCAAATTTCTGCTATTCGTATTCATATCTCTTCCTCTATTTATTCACATGCTGCATGCCAAACCGCTTTCCGGGATCAAAGAGAGTGCGGTGCAGCAGGATGCTTATTTATTCCAGTAACCTTCGTGAACTTTGGCAGCGGCAGGTGCCAGTTCAGGGAAAGGTCCTGTGACTTCGATGGCCTTCTGACCTTTGGCGAAGACGTCGCGGCAAGGCAAATCGAAGGTCGGGTTCTGAGGATCGGCACCTGTCAGGGAGAGCAGATCCTTCTCTGTCATAGCATACACAACATGGCCGATGTTGCCCCAGTAAATGGCACCGGAACACATGGCACAAGGCTCTGCCGTTGTGTAAAGTGTGCAGTCCCAGAGAAATTCTTTGCTGTAAGCGTGGGATGCACGTTCTACCAGCTGTGTCTCTGCATGACCGGTACATTTATGCTCTGTTATCTCATTATTCATCTGTTCCATAATAATATTCCCGTCTTTATCAACAAGGAGAGCCGCAAAAGGTGTATTGCCGGATTCTCTTGATTTGACGGATAATTCAATTGCGCGTTTTAAGTAAGCTTCATGTGACTGCATGAGGTACCTCCCGTATTTTATTAATTGAAACTAGTATACTGCAATTTCAGGAAAAACGCAAATTTTGTACTTTTTCTAGTCCATTTTTGGAAAAAGATGGCAGATAATTAAACGAATATAAATGGAAAAAGAAAGGATATTTGGTTATAACTGGAATATTATTGAATAATTGCGGAAATATTTATGAATTTTTTTGAAAATTCATTTGATTTTCCTTTGGAACCGTGCTATCATGGCGACATAATAGATTGCTGTTTGGAACAGGACCTTATGGATGTCAATACCGGACATTTTGTCAGGCGGATCCGAACAGCTGCCAGACAATCAGGAAAGGGCAGGGTGAATCTACAGGAAGAAACGGGTGAAGTAAATGAAAGGGTTAGAGGTGATAGGTTCCTATCTGGATGAATGGAACATCGTGACGATTACTGTCAGACTGATTTTGGCGGTCGTATGTGGAGGTGCCATCGGTCTGACCAGAAGTGTCAAGCGTCGGGGAGCGGGTTTCAAGACTCATGCTCTTGTCTGCCTTGGCTCGGCACTGGTCATGATGACGGGTCAGTATATCTATGTGGACTTCGGTGCCATATCAGATATTGCAAGACTGGCGGCTCAGGTTATCAGCGGTGTTGGTTTTCTTGGGGTTGGAACGATCATGGTCACAAGAGATAATCATGTCAAAGGATTAACAACTGCAGCAGGGTTGTGGACTTGTGCAGGCATCGGGCTTAGTATCGGCATTGGCTTTTATAGTGGTGCAGCGATCACGACGATCCTGGTACTGGTGATCTATCGGTTTATGGGAAGGGTCGATGAGATTGCCTATGAGCATTCAAGGGTTCTTGATATTTATATTGAATTTGAATCAAGACGCTCAATCGCGCCATTTATCAGTGTTCTGAAACAGAATAACTACAAGATCGTGCAGATGGAACTGAACAAATCCAAGAAGAATAAGGAAGAGCTTGTGAATGCGACACTGGTATTGGAAGTACCGGAGAAGACGAAACACGGGATTGTGATCGATCTTCTCAGGGAAATTCCGGGAATAGAATATGTAGAGGAGATTTAATTTTACTGAAGCCGGTTTGAATTGACAAGCTGGTCAAAGTTTTATCAATTTATTGAAATTATTTTGAATTTTACACATTCTTTACAGGAAATTTACTAGTTTGATGTTTACAGAATGACAAACTCATGGTATCATTTTGTTAAAACATAATGCTTTTAACGATGCTATTTGTTAAAAGTGCACAATTTATTCTTTGTATTCATCCGCGGGGGAGAATCTAAAAAGCTTATGGGCCTGACAGCAGTCATTATGGGCGTTGTGATGGCAACAGCAGCCTGCGGCAGTTCAGGCGGCGCAGCAGAGACAAAGGCAGCTGATTCAGCAGCTTCAACGGAAGCAGCAACAGAAGCAGCCGGCGGCGATACTTCTGCAGCAGGTGATCTCAACAGCAAGACCGTTGATGAACTGACAGAAGCAGCCAAGGCAGAAGGTGAAGTCGTATCTGTTGGTATGCCTGATGAATGGGCAGACTGGGCATCCCTGTGGAAGACAATGTCTGATACATACGGCATTTCCCATAACGATACAGATATGAGTTCTTCTGAGGAACTTCAGATGTTTGCGACAGAAGGCGAAAAGGGAACCAAGGATATCGGTGATGTTGGTTACGGATTCGCAGGACAGGCTGTATCTGAAGATCTTGTTCAGGGTTACAAGACCTCCTATTGGAATAGTGTTCCTGATTGGGCAAAGGGCGAAGATGGTAAGTGGATGGTTGCTTACACAGGTGTAACAACATTCCTTGTTAACACAGATCAGGTTGATAAAGTGCCGACATCATGGCAGGATATCAAAGACGGCGACTACAAAGTTGCCCTTGGACCTCTGACAGGTGGTAATGCTCAGGCTGCTTTCATCGCTTCCGCATATGCATTCGGCGGCGATATGAACAATCTGGATCCTGCTTTCGAGTTCTGGACAGAACTGGCGAAGGAAGGCAGAATCAATACACTTGATATCACTCAGGCGAACTTCGAATCCGGTGAAATTTCTGTTGGTGTTGTATGGAGCTTCACAGGTATCCCTTACAGCAAGAATATCAGCCAGTACAAGATGCAGGCCGTTGTTCCTTCTGATGGATGCTTACAGAATGGTTACGCTTCCGTTATCAACAAATATGCACCTCATCCAAATGCAGCAGCTCTGACAAGAGAGACAATGTTTAGTGATGAAGGTCAGACATACCTTGCTCTGGCAGGTGCAATCCCTACAAGAGAAGACTTCACAATCGCAGACGAATACAAGGATCAGGTTATCTCCAAGGATGATATTGCCAATGCAGTTCTGATCAGCGATGCAGATGCTTATTCAGCAGCATGTGAAACAGCTAAGACACGTTGGGAAGAAGAGGTTGCGCCATTACTGGTACAGTAATGCAGAACAGATAATTTCAGTCGAAGATGACATATGGATATTCGGCTTGAACTGAATGAATTTCAGGGGGTGCAAAGCCTGCACCCCCGTTTTTCGATTCTATTTAAGTCTCGCGCGCGCCCGACTTGAATTGAATAACAGGGTCTGATGCACCCGATGAATCAGAAGAACAGCATCAGACAGGGGTTGAATTTAATGAAGAAAAAGACATACATTTATTTACTTGCCCTGGTTCCATTCCTGATTGTGGCTATGCTCTATGAAATTGTACCTTTGATCACAGTGATCGTGAAGAGTTTTCAGCCGGATGGTGGAACAGGTTTCACACTTGAGAATTATCAGTCTGTTTTCTCGAAGCTGCTTTACCAGAAGGCGATCATCAACAGTATCAAGATTTCTCTGACATCTGCTGTTGCCGGTATTATCATTGCTTTCCTGGGTGCCCGTGCGGCACATCAGCATCAGGGCAAACTGAATCATGTTTTTATGACAGTTCTGAATATGGTATCCAACTTTGCAGGTATTCCGCTGGCTTTCGCTTATATGATTCTTTTGGGCAATGCCGGACTGGTGGTCAATATCGGCAAGGAATTGGGCATCAATGCTTTATCCACATACAATCTGTACACGATGAACGGCATGAGCCTGATCTATATTTATTTCCAGATTCCGCTTTCCACACTTCTTCTGATCCCGGCCTTTGACGGTGTGCAGAAACAGTGGAAGGAGGCCTGTACACTGCTGGGAGGTACACCGGGAATCTTCTGGAGAAAAGTCGGTATCCCGGTACTGATGCCGAGTATCCTCGGTACGTTCAGCGTTTTGTTTGCTAATGCTCTGGCAGCATACGCAACGATTTACGCATTGATGATGGACAATATCGCACTTCTGCCAGTTCAGATTGCGGGATGCTTCACAGGTGAAGTCAAGATCCGTGCAGGTCTGGGCGGTGCCTTATCTGTTGTGATGATGGCAATCATGGTTATCATGATTCTGATCACCAACGGCCTGAGCAGAAGATTCCAGAAGGGAGGCAATAGAAAATGAAAAAGAAAAGCGCAGGATCTGTAGCGATTATGCTGCTTGTCATGATCTATCTGCTGATACCTCTTGTAATCTCTATTATTTATTCTGTATTCCATAAGTGGACAGGGGTTATTCCTGAAGGATTTACCCTTCACAACTATGTGGACCTGTTTATGGACAGCAATTTCCTTGCATCTGTTGGACGATCTATCGCAATGAGTATTATTCCGATTATTGTGACGATCGTGATCGTCCTTCTGGCATTATTTGTAACGGCGATTTATTTTCCGAAACTTGAGAAATATGTACAGATCATCTGTATGATCCCTTATACGATTCAGGGTGTTATCCTTTCAGTCAGTATCCTGTCTCTGTATGTCGGTTCCAGTTCGATTCTGAGCAACCGTCTGGTCATGCTGATGGGTGCGTATTGTATCGTGATTCTGCCATATATCTATCAGGGTATCCGAAACGGTATGCGTGCGGTGAATATGCCGACACTGATCGAGGCAGCGGAGATGCTTGGTGCATCCAAGATCTATGCATTTTTCAGAGTTGTCGTACCGAATATTCTTTCAGCGATTATTGTATCGTCACTTCTGGCAGTCGGCATTATTTTCGGTGATTATGTACTGATTCGAAATCTTGCCGGAACATCTGCGCCGAACATGCAGATTTTCCTGTATCAGACAATGAAGAGCGACAGTACAAAGGCCAGTGCCGTATTCGTTGTTATCATGTTTGTTACATTTGTGATCACAGCCATCGTTCTGTTTACGAAGAGCCGTGAAGCAAAGGGAAAAACACACAGAAAATAAAGGAGTGAGGAAACATGTCATATATTCGTTTTGAAAATATTGTCAAGAGTTTTGGCAGTAATACCGTATTAAAAGATATCAATCTTGAGGTTGAAAAGGGACAGCTGGTGACGCTGCTTGGCCCGTCCGGATGTGGTAAGAGTACATTGCTTCGATGTCTGTCCGGTCTTGAGACAGTGACATCCGGTAAGGTTTATCTGGATGACAGGGATATCACCGATGTTAATCCGAAGGACAGAGATATCGGTATGGTTTTCCAGCAGTACAGCTTATTCCCGAATATGGATGTCGCACAGAATGTGGCATTTGGTCTGAAGATGAAGAAAGTGCCGAATGCAGAGATTGATAAACGTGTCAAAGAGATGGTAGATATCGTGGGCTTATCGGATCATCTGCATCATTATCCATCAGAGCTGTCCGGCGGTCAGCAGCAGAGAGCAGCCCTTGCAAGAGCTATGGTGACGAACCCGAAGGTACTCCTTCTGGATGAACCGTTATCAGCCATTGATGCCCTTTTGAGACATTCCCTGCAGGTTGAGATCAGACGTATTCAGCAGGAACTGAATATGACAGCTATCTTTGTTACCCATGACCAGGATGAAGCCATGGTTATGTCCGATGTGATCCATCTGATGTACAACGGCAAAATTGAGCAGTCCGCTGCACCGACAGAGATGTATACAGAACCTGTTTCCAAGTTTGCAGCAACATTCATCGGCCATTACAACATGGTGCCGGTTGATGCATTCAAGAAGATGACAGGCGTTGACGGTGAAGGTACAGACGTAGCATTCCGCCCGGAAGTCATTGATATCAGCACAAAACCTGTTGAGAGAGAAGGCTGCGTGACGATCAAGGGACATGTTGTGGTCAGTCTGCCTCATGGCAATGTTCTGCGTTATGCCGTTATGTGCGGTGACCATCAGATTGATGTGGATGTTCTGTTTAAGAAAGCAACTATCATTCCGAATGGTACAGATGTTTATCTGACATTGAAGCAGGATGACTGTATTTTCCTTTAGAATTGAATTTGAAATCCTTATTGCAAAGCACTCAAAACAGATTTTGGCATTGCAGCTGTGAGAATACCAGACGGCTGCAGATGGAGGAGAGGAATGCAGCAATACAATTACATAGACAGCGCGTGGGAGAAGAAGAGCAGCGGGATAGACGGCCGATAGGGGCTGCCTGTTTCGCTGCGCTTTTTATGTTGGACTGTGGAGAATGTTTTCACGGCAGCCGTATTTATGTAAGTGTAAGCAATTTATCGCGCAGATAACTGCATTCAGTGCTGAAATATGGTAAAATGGAAAGCAGGAGATGATAAATATGACTAAGAATTTTGCGCACCGCGGTTTCAGCGGTAAGTACCCTGAGAATACACTTCTGGCTTTCAGCAAAGCCATTGAAGAAGGAGTGGACGGTATTGAGAATGATGTCCATTTGACCAAGGATGGCGTTCTGGTTGTCATGCATGATGAACTGGTAGATCGTACAACGAATGGCAAGGGCTATATCAAGGATAAGACTTATGAAGAGCTGGCCCAGTTGGATGCTTCTTATATTTTCAAGGAGTATGGACCACAGAAAGTGCCGACACTGAGAGAGTATTTGGAGCTGGTGAAGGATACGGATATTATCACGAATATTGAGTTGAAAACCGGTGTCTTTGAGTATACGGGTATTGAGCAGAAAGTCTATGACATGCTCAGAGAATTCGATATGGTGGACCGCATTATTATTTCTTCCTTCAATCATTATTCAGTCCTTCGTATGAAAGCCATTGACCCGGCTATCAAATGCGGTATGCTGGAGGAATCCTGGCTGATCAATGCGGGAGCTTACGTGGCTTCAACAGGTGTGGAATGCTTCCATCCGTTCTTCAAGAACATGACGCCGGAGAATGTGGCTGAGGTGAAATCTCACGGACTGGAGATCAATACATGGACAGTGAATGAAGAAGAAGATATCAGGGAGATGTTCAGAGTCGGTGTAGATTCCGTCATTGGCAACTATCCGGACCTTGTGAACAAGATCAGAAACAATGGCTGATAAAACAGCAATTCTGAGTGTTGGTATCGATGTAGGTACTTCCACTACCCAGGTGGTTTTCAGCAAACTGCAGATGGACAATGCGGGGGGATATTTTTCAGTTCCCAGAGTGGCTATTGTGGACAAAGAAGTGGTCTATAAGAGTGAAGTCTATATGACCCCTTTGAAGACAGATGTGCTGATCGATACGGATGCCCTTCGGGACATTGTGGCTGCCGAATTCCGTAAGGCCGGTTACAGGCCGGAGGATACGGACAGCGGTGCAGTGATTATCACCGGCGAGTCTGCAAGGAAGGAGAATTCCGATGCGGTGCTGAAAAGTCTGTCGGATTTTGCCGGAGATTTTGTTGTTTCGGCAGCAGGGCCGGATATGGAATCCCTGATTGCAGGAAAAGGCAGCGGAGCCTGGCAGTACAGTATGGACCATCATTGCCGGGTAGCCAATCTGGATATCGGCGGTGGCACCACCAACGTGGTTCTCTTCGAGGATGGAGAGACTTTAGCCAGAGGTTGTCTGGATATCGGCGGCCGGTTAATCTGCATGAACCCACAGGGCATCATTACGAAAGTCAGTCCGGCGGCAGCGGTGATGGCACAGGCGGCAGGCGTGTCCGTTTCTGTAGGAGACAGATGCGATGAGTTGAAATTGACGGCAGTGACGCGGCAGATGGCAGCGGCGCTGAATGCGTATCTGGGAGTTGGCACCAAAGATATTGATGCAATTTTAAGGCAAATTAAAACCCCGGGAAGCAGTGATTTTCCGGTTCCGGAGAAAGTACAGGCGGTATTCTTTTCCGGCGGTGTGGCGGATCTGATTTACCATGAGTCTGCGGATACATGGGCTTATGGTGATATCGGCGTTCTGCTGGGCAGAGCCATTCGGGAAAGTCGTTTATTTACGGATTTCCAAAAAATGGAGCCAGGAGAGACCATTCGTGCCACGGTTGTGGGTGCCGGGACATATACAACGACGATTTCAGGAAGTACCATTACTTATTCCGATGATATTTTTCCATTGAAAAATATTCCGGTGATCAAGCTGGATGAAGAATTGCAGGAAGCCTGCTTTGCCGGTGAGACAGAACCTGTTATCCGGCGGATCCAGTGGGTATTGGGACAGAATGATGAGGAACACTTTATTTTGGCGATGCCCGGCAAGAGAAACCCGGGATATATGGAAATGAAGCGGGCCGCAGCATCGATTCGGCAGATTATGGACAGGGTGCAGCCGCCCGGGGAACCGATTCTTCTGGTGATAGAGAGTGATATTGCCAAGGCCATGGGGCAGATGATCCGGCAGCAGCCGGATTTGAAGCGTCAGGTGGTGGCCATTGACAGTATTCATGTGGAAGACGGTGAATATGTGGATATGGGAAAGCCGATGATGAACGGCATGGTCATTCCTGTGGTAGTGAAAACATTAATTTTTGGATAAAAGAAAGAGGGTGATGGAGTGAAATTGGCAACAGTGCTTTCGGGGCAGGCATTTATTTTTCGTTCCCTGAAAGAGGTTCTGGCAAAGGCCAATGAGCTGAAATCCGGCGATGTGCTGGCCGGTGTAGCGGCATCCTCGGATTTGGAGAGAATTGCGGCGAAGGAAGTGCTCAGTCAGCTGCTTTTATCAGATTTGCGCAATCATCCGGTTGTTCCCTATGAAGAGGACGAAGTAACCAGGATTAATCAGGATGGAATTGATGAGACAGTTTATCAGCGCATCAAAAACTGGACGGTGGCTGAGCTGAGAGAATATATCCTCAGCCATGAGACTACGGAAGACGACATTCATCTATTGAGCAAAGGTCTTACCAGTGAGATGGTGGCGGCGGTCTGCAAGCTGATGACCAATATGGATCTGGTGTATGGGGCCAGCAAGGTGCGTGTGCCGGCTCACTGCAATACCACTATCGGTCTTCGGGGTACATTGGCGACACGACTTCAGCCAAATCATTCCACGGACAATGTGGAGGGTATCACGGCATCATTATTTGAAGGCCTCAGTTACGGCTGCGGGGATGCACTGATTGGTCTGAATCCGGTCAATGATACGGTTTCCAGTCTTTCAGAGGTGCTGAAGCGTTTTGATGAAGTGAAGAACCGTTTTGAGATTCCGACACAGATCTGTGTGCTGGGACATATTACAACTCAGATTGAAGCCGTCAAAAACGGTGCTCCGGCGGATATGATCTTCCAGTCTATTGCCGGAAGTGAAAAAGGCAACAGAGCTTTTGGTTTTAGTGCTGAGACGGTGGAAGAAGCCATGGCACTTCTGAAGGAAAAAGGTACCGGAGAAGGGCCGGATGTAATGTATTTTGAGACAGGACAGGGCTCAGAATTGTCATCGGATGCCCATTATGGCGCCGATCAGGTAACGATGGAGGCCAGATGCTATGGCTTTGCCAGAGCGTATCATCCCTTTATGGTTAATACTGTCGTTGGTTTTATCGGGCCGGAATATCTTTATGACAGCCGTCAGGTGATCCGTGCCGGACTGGAAGACCATTTTATGGGAAAACTGACAGGTATTCCGATGGGATGTGACTGCTGTTACACCAATCATATGCAGGCTGACCAGAATGATATTGAGAATTTGTCCATGTTGCTGGCATCGGCCGGGGTTAATTATATTCTCGGTGTGCCTACCAGCGATGATGTCATGCTGAATTATCAGACGAATGCCTACCACGATGTGTCTACTATTCGTGAGATTCTAGGGCTTCGTCCGATTAAAGAATTTGACCAGTGGCTGGAAAAGATGGGTATTAGTGAAAATGGCAAGCTGACAAAATATGCCGGCGACCCGACTTTATTTACAAAGAGGGGAGGCGGTATCTGATGAATATAGATGAAGCGTTGATTGAACGGATTATCCGTGAAGTTGTTTCACAGGTTGTGGCTGAGAAAGCGGCCGGGGGCGGACAGAATCGCTCTGCTTCAGGAAATAATCAGAACAGCATGCAATCAGTGAATTTGGGACAGATTGAACAGCTGGTGAAAAATGTTGCTTCCGGTGATAGACAAACATCATTTGGTGGACAAACATCGAATGCCGGTGGATATCATCCAGAAGAGCCAGTTCATGATGTGGATATCGAGGAAGATATTACTTCCCGTGAAGTGAAGAAACGTCCACTGATCGATCAGCCTCAGGACCCGGAGGCGTTGGAAAGGATGATGCGTCTGACAACAGCCCGCATCGGTGTTGGCTGTGCTGGACCAAGGCTGAAGACCCAGACGCTGCTGACTCTCAGGGCAGATCATGCCAGAGCAAGGGATGCGGTTATGCTGGATGTGCATCAGGATGTTATTGACAATCTGAAACTTTTCAGTGTCCAGACCCGCTGTCAGGACAAGAATGAATTCCTGACCCGGCCGGATCTGGGACGAAGACTCAGTGAAGATGGGGTTCAGAAAGTCAAAGACCAGTGTATCGAAGGACCGGATGTGCAGCTGATTGTGGCAGATGGCCTAAGTTCCACCGCTATTAATGCCAACATTGAAAATGTGCTGCCGGTGCTAATGGATGGTCTTTCTGCTGCAGGATTGAGAGTTGGAACACCATTTTTTGTCCGTTATGGTCGTGTGGCTGTGGAGGATGAGATTGCAGAGCTTGTGGGGGCAAAGGTAGTCTGCATTTTCGTGGGTGAGCGTCCGGGACTTGGAACGGCGGAGAGTATGAGTGCGTATCTGGCCTACAATGCGAAGATCGGTATGCCGGAGGCACGCAGAACCGTTGTTTCCAATATCCATAAAGACGGTATCACGGCTGTAGAGGCCGGTGCTTATCTGACGGATCTTATTCAGAAGATTCTGGATAAGAAGGCCAGCGGCGTTGAGTTACAGAATTAGGCAGGGGGAATACATATGAAAAATGATCCGATCAGGACAAAGGTGCTGAGTATCAGGCTGATTCCCAATGCTGACAGATTTCTGCTGAAGGCGATGCAGGTGCAGGAAGGGCATAGAAGTCTTGGCCTGATCACAACGGACTGTGATGATGTTTCCTATGCGGCTCTTGATGAAGCGACCAAGAAGGCAGACGTGTCGGTGGCCTATGCAAGGAGCATGTACGCCGGTTCATTCAATGCCAGTACGGCTCTTGCCGGTGAGTTTATCGGTATTCTGTCCGGTGAGAATCCGGAGGATGTGAAAAGCGGGCTGGCGGCAGCCATCAGTTACATAGAAAATGATGCCTGTTTTTACAGTGCCAATAATGATGACAGTATTGTTTATTTTGCCCAGTGCATATCAAGGACCGGCAGTTATCTGTCGGAGATGGCCGGTGTGCCGGAAGGAACGGCGATGGCTTATCTGATCGCACCGCCGTTGGAAGCGGTGACGGGACTGGATACGGCGTTGAAAGCGGCAGATGTGGAAATGAACCTGTTCTATGGGCCGCCTACAGAGACCAACTTTGCCGGAGGACTGCTGACAGGTGATCAGGCAGCGTGTCGGGCGGCCTGTGAAGCATTTCGTGAAACCATATGCAGGATTGCAGAGCATCCTGTTGAAAACATAGATTAAGAGACTTTTGGAAAAGAAGGTGAAACAGAGTGGATTTTGATAAGGACCTCCAATCGATTCAGGAAGTGAGATGGCTTGTTGCGAAGGCAGTTGTAGCTCAGAAAGAGCTGGCAAAGATGTCACAGCAGCAGGTGGATGGGATTGCAAAGGCGATTGCTGATGCCTGTGCGGCTCAGTCGGAGCGTCTGGCGAAGATGGCCGTGGAGGAAACCGGATTTGGTATATGGCAGGATAAGGTATTGAAAAATCTGCTTGGTTCGGCGATTACATGGGATAGTGTCAAGGACATGAAAACTGTGGGTATCATCAAAGATGACAGGCAGAATGGGCTGATGGAAGTCGGCGTACCGATGGGAGTTGTGGCAGCATTGATCCCATCCACGAATCCGACATCCACAACGATGTACAAGTCGATTATTTCAATCAAAGCGGGCAATGCCATTGTCATCAGTCCGCATCCGAATGCCAAGAATTGTATTATTGAGACTGCAAAGGTCATTTGTGAAGCAGCCAGAAAAGCCGGTGCGCCGGAGGGTATTGTGCAGTGCATCACATTGCCGACCATGGAAGCCACAGATGCACTCCTGAAGAACAGAAATATCGGTATTATTCTGGCAACAGGCGGCGAAGCCATGGTGCGTGCAGCTTACAGTTCAGGTAATCCGGCCCTTGGCGTTGGCCCGGGCAACGGTCCTGCTTTTATTGAAAAGTCAGCGAATATCCCTGTGGCTGTCAAGCGTATTATGGACAGCAAGACATTTGATAATGGTACGATCTGTGCATCAGAGCAGAGTATTATTACGGAGCGCTGCATTGAGCAGAAGGTGGTGGATGAAGTCAGCCGTCAGGGCGGTTACTTTATGACACCGGAAGAATCTGAGAAATTGTCCAAATTTATCCTCAGAGCTAATGGCACCATGAATCCGAAGATTGTCGGAAAGAGTGCGCAGACACTGGCAGATATGGCGGGCATCCGTATTCCTGCCGGTACAAGAGTACTGGTTTCAAGACAGAGAACCGTGGGTAAGGACAATCCTTATTCCAGAGAAAAACTTTGTCCGATTCTGGCGTTTTATGTGGAGGACGGATGGGAAGAAGCCTGCCGTCGTTCCATTGAAATTTTAAATAACGAAGGTGCCGGTCATACAATGACCATTCACAGTGAAGATGCAGATGTCATCCGTGAATTTGCCCTTCAGAAACCGGTGTCCAGATTGCTGGTGAATACACCGGGAGCCCTTGGCGGTGTCGGTGCAACAACCGGTCTTCAGCCGGCATTGACACTGGGCTGCGGTTCTGTCGGCGGCAGTGCCACATCAGATAATGTCAGCCCGCTGAATCTGATCAACAGACGCCGGGTGGCATGGGGACTTTGTGAACTGGAAGATCTGAGAAAACAGCAGGAACAGATGACAGGCGTATCTGCTGCACCACAGAGTACTTTTGGTTCAGGCAGTCATGCAGGAGGCAGCTGTGGACAGAGTTCTGTATTTGGCAGTGGTTCTAATGCCGGAGCAGCCTGCGGTAATTCCAATAATGGAGCGGCTTGCGGCAGTCCGGAGATTACGGAAGACGATATCGCCAGAATTACAAAGGCAGTACTTCAGAAACTGGGCGCATTAAATTAAAACGGCACCAAAGGTGCGAATCATGATATAATGAGCGTTAGTGAGCGGGAGCACGCAATGCTTGCTCATCGCGAACGGCGAATGGCGATCATGATAGCTGCGTACGCAGCGTCAAGCACCAAAGGTGCGAATCATGATATAATGAAAACAATTAAATTCGGGATTTTCCCGCAGAATTACGGAGGTAAATATTATGGCAGACAGATTATTAGCATTAGGTATGATTGAAACAAAAGGTCTTGTAGGTTCTATTGAAGCGGCAGATGCAATGGTTAAAGCAGCGAATGTCAACTTAATCGGTAAGGTACATGTTGGCGGCGGTCTTGTAACTGTTATGGTAAGAGGCGATGTAGGTGCTGTTAAGGCAGCAACAGATGCAGGTGCAGCAGCAGCTTCCCGTGTTGGTGAACTTGTTTCTGTACATGTCATCCCAAGACCACACGAAGAGATCGAATACATTCTGCCGACACTGACAACTTCTGACAGATAGGACAGGCTTTTGGCCTGACAGCAGGTGAGCATAGATGGAGATTTTAACAGATATTGCGCTGCGGGCCCACTGGTTCCGCAGCCATGAGAAAGCGTACCATGTATCAAAGGATACGATGCTGACGCCTGCAGCGAGAGATTTTATCAGAGAACACGGAATCACGCTTATATATGAAGATTCAGCGTTGGAAGGACAGCCGGAAGTTGAAGTTTCCTCTGTACCGAAATCAGTTAAGGCAGTGAATCAGCTGCCGGATGCGGCGGAATCTGTTGGTGAGCCGTATAAGGCCATGCCCATGGCGGCTGTTCCGCAGGGAGCCGACCACAAACCGCAGTATATCAATGGAGAGACAGGAGAAGTTCTCAGCGTGAAGCCTGAGAATATGACACATCTTCATGGCAATGTTCTTGTACCGAAGACCCATCCGCAAATTGCTTTTCGCGGGATGCTGGACAGCCTGGAAGCGAAGATTATGTCTTTGCAGGTGGTGGCTTCTGAGAATGGATTGCATCGACTGACAGATGCACTGGATGAAGTGCTGGCATATGTACGCCAGATTCTCAGTGCAGAAGTTTTGGACAAGGAACTCGGAGAGATCCATCTGCTTGGTTTGGACAGTGCGGGACTGCGTTATGAATCCCATCATATCAAGGAGATTTATGGCATTCCGCATCCGATGCCGGAATACAGAATGGGTCGGATATGTATCGGTCTGAATGAGCTTAGAACTTTTGTCAGAGAGACAGAATTGGCGGCGGCCAGAGCTTTCCAGTCCGGGGATACATGTACACGGCCGGATATTGTGGAAGCCATGAATCGGCTCAGCAGTGTCATTTATATTCTGTTCTGCAGGCAGCTGACGGGCAGATGGCCCGGTCAGCAGGAGCCGTCAGAGATGAAAGATCTTCCGGGATTTCTTGTGGAAGCATCCGGGCGTCATGTGCATCTGACACAGCAGGCGATTGATGTGCTTTTCGGGGAGAATCTGCATGAGAAGAGTCCCCTCAGCCAGCCGGGACAGTATGCATCCGAAGAACGTGTCCGTCTGGTGACAGCTAAGGGTGAGATTGACAATGTGGTTGTTCTGGGACCGCCGAGAGGTGCTGTTCAGGTGGAGATGTCTCTGACAGATGCCAGAATCCTCGGTATCACGATACCTGTGAATCTTTCCGGTGATCTAAAGGGGGCCGCAGACGTGATACTTGTGGGACCGAAGGGCATTTACAATGCTGTGGGTTCCGTCATTGCATCCAAGGCACATATTCATATGACACCGGAGGATGCCAGATTATACGGTGTTGAAGATGGGGACAGTGTGGCTGTACGATTGGAGACAGAGCGTCCGGTGACGATTGATGATGTGATTATCCGTGTCAGTGAGAAATTCTCGTTGGCGATGCATATGGATTATGATGAAGCCAATGCCTGCTCCTACAAGAAGGGTGACATGGGCTATATTATCAAGAAGAATTAGGAAAATTCAGAGGCGTTGTTTCAGGAGAATGTCTTTGGATATCTATAGATGAAACACCCGCTTTAGGGGAGGTTTTTGAGAAAATGGATGAAAAGTTAATGAAGCAGATTGTGGAGGCTGTCATGCAGGAATTGATGGCACAGCGGTCGAATGCTTCGGCATGCACGGAAGGGCTGGACAAGCTTCTGGTGATCGGTGATCTGCAGGCAGTGCCTGCGGATATGGCTGAGAAGTACCAGATTTTCCTGATTGACGACTATATTCAGAACAAGAATATTCATCGTTATCAGAAGATCCTGATCACCAGCCTGACATTGGTGCAGATGTCCGATATTGCTCAGGGGAGAGACGGTTCGCCGGAGGCTTGTGCAGTGATCCGTGGACTTCTGAATGGTTTAGATGTGTGCATGGCAGAAGCGGCTTTTCCACATAGGAAATATGCAGGAAAGAGCAGCAGCCGTCTGTATGAAGTCATTGAGAATAATGCGCGGATGTTGCAGTCCTTTGGCATTAAGCTGTTGAAATATCTCCAATACCGGCGAAGCCTCCGAAGTATCAGGCACCGCCGATCGAAGTACCAAAGGGCACCGGCCATACGACAACAGATCGACTGATCACAGAGGATGTTGCCCGTTCTTTAATTGACGGCGGGAATACGGCAATCTGTCTGGCAGCCAATGCCATCGTTACACCGTCTGCCTGGGATTTGTTTAAGCAGAAAGGTATTGAAGTTATTAGAAAGTAGTCTGAACAGGATTGTTTTAGAAGTATTGATTTTTAGACAGGGTGCAGCCTGAGCAGCTGCACCGTTTGAAAAGGGGAGCACGGAATGCTGATATGTAAAGTTGTCGGTCATGTATGGGCGACGAAGAAGGAAGAGGGCTTAGAGGGCCTGAAACTGATGGTCGTACAGGAAATCGACGGTACCGGAAGAAAGAAAGGCAATACTTTTGTGGCTGCAGATGTAGTCGGTGCCGGTATCGGAGAACAGGTGCTGACTGTCAGCGGCAGTACGGCACGAAAGGCTTTTGGAAGAGATACAGTGCCGGTGGATGCTGCGATTGTGGCCATTATCGATACTGTTGAAGTGAATCGGGAAGCTGCCAGGGGCAGTGAATAGAGGTGCATGCATAAGTGGATCTGATAAAACAAATATTTGACAGCGGCGTTGTGGGATGCGGCGGTGCAGGTTTTCCAACCCATGTGAAACTGAAGGCATCACCGGAAATCCTGATTATCAATGGAGCGGAATGTGAACCGCTGCTGAGAACAGACCGATATCTGATGATTCATGAGGCTGAGAAGCTGGTGTCAGGAGTGGACCTGATCTGTCGTGAATTGTCGATACCTGAAGGCAGGATTGCCTTGAAAAAGACATATACCAAAGAAATCGAAGCACTGACAGCAGCTATTGAGAAGCTGCATTCGAAGGTGCAGCTGCATCTGATGGATAGTTTTTATCCGGCGGGTGATGAGCAGGTGGTTGTTTATGAAGTAACTGGCAAGGTGGTTCCTCCTGCAGGAATTCCGCTGGATGTGGGTGCTATTGTTGATAACGTGGCAACTATTATTGCCGTAGCTGATGCAGTGAGTGGTATACCTTTTACGGAGAAATATCTTACTGTGACAGGAGAAGTCAGGGAGCCGTCGGTTCTGAAAGTGCCGGTGGGAACTTCCTTTGCCCAGTGTATTGAGATGGCAGGCGGAACGACATCGGACAAAGTGATGGTTGTTTCCGGCGGTCCGATGATGGGGGCACCGATGTCCTGGGAAGCAGCCATGAATGCGTCTGTGACAAAGACAACTTCCGGCATTCTGGTTCTTCCGGAGGATGGCGCTATTGACCGACGCAGGAAAACACAGCTGAATCATATGCTGAACCGGGCGAAAGCTGCCTGCATTCAGTGCACATTCTGTACGCAGCTCTGTCCGAGACATATGTTGGGACATCCGCTGCAGCCGCACCGCATTATGCGGAAAATGGCTATGAACATGCCGCATCAGGATAATAATGAGACGGCAAAAGACCACTGGATTTTGCCGGAACTTCTGGAGGACAAGGATATCCGGCAGGTAGCCATCTGCAGTGAGTGTGGTGTCTGTGAAGTTTATGCCTGTCCGATGGGGCTTCAGCCGAGAGTGGTCAACAGTCTGATCAAAGGTGAGCTGGCGCAGGCAGGGATCCGCTACAGCAGAGAGGGCGATACCTGGGAGGCAGATGCTAACCGGCCATACCGTAAGGTGCCGACGAAGCGGATTGCGGCCAGAGCCGGTGTTGGTGCTTATTATCATATTGATGGACATATATATAAGGAAGAAACGGCTTCAAAAGTTGTACTTCCGTTGAAGATGAACATCGGTGTACCGGCAGAACCTGTGATTTCAGACGGTGTACATGTTGAAAAAGGGCAGCTCATTGCAGCCTGTCCGGAGGGCAAATTAGGTGCAAATCTCCATGCCAGTATTTCAGGAACTGCGCATTTGACGGGAAATGCCATTACAATAACAGAGGTGTAGGCAGATGTTAGAAACAATAGGATTTTTGGAATTGAATAGTATCGCTAAAGGCGTAGAAGCTGCCGACCTCATTTTGAAAACAGCTGAGGTAGATTTGATTTTTGCCAAAGCCGGATGCCCGGGTAAATACTACATTCTTTTTACCGGGGAAGTGGCAGCAGTCAAAGCATCACTGGATGCAGGTGCGGCTATCGGCGGTAATCATACTGTAGACAGCTGTGTCATTCCGAGGGTACATCCCCAGGTCATCAAAGCCATTAATCTGGCAGCAGAACCGGGAACGCCGGGAGCTATCGGCGTTATGGAATTTTTCAGCGTGACAGCTTCTGTTTATGCGGCAGATGCGGCAGTCAAAGCAGCTGATGTGGACTTAATCGATGTCCGGTTGGGAACAGGTATCGGCGGGAAATCCTTCGTCGTACTGACGGGAGAAGTCGCGGCAGTTCGAGAAGCCATCGAATGCGGTATTCATACGGAGAACGCAGAAGGAATGGAAGTATCACACGTGGTGATTCCAAACCCACGCAAAGAAATTTTCGATTCGCTTTTATAGGGGACCATGGCCGCTCAGGAGGCTGAGAACACAGCTTATGGCATCATATACTTTTTGTACATCACTGCACAAGGACGTTCCGATGAGCCCCGAACAAAATCGTGTTCAGCAAAGGCTTCCACGATTTGGGTCTCATCTCCACAGTGCAGAATATGTACAGAAAGTATATGTGCCATAAGCCGTGTATCCAGGTGTATTGAGCGGCGAATACACCCTTATAAAAGAGAATCTGTTGGTAGAATGAGTTGTGGTCTGCGGATAGCAGTTTTGGATGTTACAATTTGTAATACATACGAGATTCATTGCTCACAACGTCCAAGAGAGGTATAAAATGGAACAGGAAAAACAAAGAATTATTCAGGAGTTTGTGCCTGGTAAACAGGTGACTTTGGCGCATGTGATTGCGAATCCTGACAGCAGTTTATATAAGAAGCTGGGTGTTATCGGTGATTATACCGGAGCGCTTGGCATTATGACGATCACACCCAGTGAAGGTGCGATTATCGGTGCCGATGTGGCGATGAAGGCTGCCAATGTGGAGGTTGTATTTGTGGACCGTTTCAACGGTTCTCTGATTATCAACGGAACGGTGGCTGATGTGGAGGCAGCGGTGAAAGATGTATTAAATGTTCTTGAGAATACACTGCATTTTGCGCCGACAGTGATTACGAAGTCGTAAATCAGGTGAGGATATGAAGAAAATTATTTTAATCGGCAATGTGGCCTGCGGCAAAACGACGATTTGCCAGTATCTGAACCACATGGAAATCAAATACAAAAAGACACAGGCGCTGGAGGTTTATAACACGACCATTGATACGCCGGGGGAATATCTTGAGAATCGCGGTTATCTGCGGTCGCTGATGGTAACAGCTACAGAGACAGATCAAGTTGTTTTTGTGCAGGACGCCAGCAGAGATCAGTTCTTTTTCTCACCGGGACAATCCAGCGCTTTTACATTGCCTGTAGCCGGTGTTGTGACAAAAATCGATATCGCGACACCAAAACAAATTGCGGATGCAGTTGAATTGCTTCAGTTGGCTGGTGCGGACCCGATTTTTAAAGTCAGCCCGATGACGGGTGAAGGTATGGAAGAACTGGTGGCTTTTCTGGAGGAGAAAGAGGCTGTAGCGGAAGCATGATAAAAAAGAAAATCATGCATTAAATGGAAAATAATGTAAAAAAGAAAAAATATATTACAAAACCGATGTATAGCAGAACACTTCTGTATAGCATTGTAAACGTAACTGTCGAAATTTGTTATGATGAATGCAGAGGTGATTCGAATGAAGAATGAGAATGAACGATTTGTAGAAATGGGAAAAAGAATCAAGGCGAGAAGGGTAAGCCTGGGAATGAAACAGATGGAGTTGGCGGAACGGATAGATATATCCAACAATCATATTTCATCCATCGAGAGAGGAATTGAACGTCCCGGTCTTGAATCTTTTATCAGGATATGTGATGTATTGGATGTGACACCGGATTATTTATTGCTTGGTTCAATGAAAGCCAATGATATACCAAAGAACATTACAGATAATCTGAAGTTGTGTACAGATGAAGAAGTTCGTTTTGTGGAAGCGATGACGCAGTATATGATTGAGCAGCATAAAAAATAAGTAAGCCATGAACATTTTATTGGCGTAATGTAGAAATAATTGAACAACACAGATGAAAAGACTGCTACTTTATTGAAAAACAGGATTCATTTATATATGTATCATGAGAATTTGATAAAGTAGCAGTCTTTTGTGTTTTTAAATGCTGGAAGTGGAATTTGTAAAGGAAGTAATAATGAGCCTTTGCCAATTATTTCTATTGTTTCGTGTCGGCGTGGAGAGTATAATAGAGTTACAGGATTCCTCTTGCCAGTTTGTGTGGGAGGAAATAGATGAGAAAGAAACTACAGGATTTAACAATCAAAGATGCCTTTATGTTTGCGGCAGTGATGTCGGATGCAGAGCAGTGCCGCCACCTGCTGGAATTGGTACTGGAAATGAAAATTCTGGAAGTAAATGTTGTGGCTGAGAAGACCATCAGTTATCATCCGGAATATCATGGTGTCAGATTAGATGTTATGGCAGAAGAAACTGGAACAAAACGCCGATTTAATGTGGAGATGCAGGTGAAGACAGAGAGTGCCCTGGCAAAGCGGAGCAGATACTATCATGCGCAGATGGACATGGATGCATTACTTACGGGAGAGACGTATGACCAATTGCCGGATACATATGTTATCTTTATCTGCGATTTTGCACCATTTGATAGTCGTTTGTATCGGTACAATATCCGCAATGTAGTTCGTGAGACAAATGAATTATTGAAGGATGGTAATCAGACAATTATCTTGAGTACACAAGGAACGAATCCATCGGAAGTACCGGTGGAATTGGTGAATTTTCTGAAATATGTTGGTCAGGATACGGATGAAGCAGAAACGAATGATGATTATGTGAGATTATTGCAGGAACAGATAAAACGCATAAAACAAAACCGTGACTGGGAGGGAAAGTATATGCT
>OGHR01000736.1_pt1 | contig 24548 bp, 30 predicted proteins | sample 1571621 | NCBI WGS metagenome assembly OGHR01 (sample SAMEA2582038, study PRJEB24529) | metagenome | biome: Human gut stool | place: China | collected 2011
TTTGAAAAACGTTCCTCAGAAATAACCCCGACAAGGTTAGATAGCTCTTCTCTGACCTTGCCGCATGAACAACATGACATCAAAACGCCTCCTTAGTTGGGGGCTTTTTTATGTGCGCAATCTAGGCTGATCCCCGAAAAGACGTCACGCCAGCGTCCTGATTGTGCTCACTAATTGGCGATAGCGAGGCGACTATGTTCAATACCGCGTATCTTAAATCTCTCGAAGTAAGAAAACCGCTAACCACAAGGCTGATGAGCCGCATTGAGGTAAATGATAAAACCGGTTGTTGGGTATTTATGGGCGGGAAAGACCGCTGTGGTTACGGAAGAATAAAGGTTGGGCCGCACAGCTTAGGTGCACATAAGGTGGCATATTTAATGCTGGTTGGAGATTATGACCAAGCAAACCTTGAGCTAATGCACACGTGTGACAATCCAGCATGCATAAACCCAAAGCATTTGATTCCGGCAACTCACAGAGAGAATATATATGACTGCATTTCGAAAGGAAGGCATACATATCAAAACGGCATCCTTAACAAATTTATACATTGCAAAAAAACTGACGTTAATTCAGGTGGTTTAATAATATATAAAAGTAGCCGAGCTTTAGCTTTGGATAATGGGGATAGGAATTATGCTGGCTCCCCATGCAAAAAACATCAGTCAACAATTCGCCACTCCTCAAATGGTCAGTGTATTTATTGCTATAACGATTACCTATTAAAAAGACGCACAAAACGAGAAAATTAAAAAATAACGCAATCACAATAGACCGCCCAGCGGTCTTTTTTATGGGTGAAATATGGATATCCCTAAATCATGGCGATGGGGTAATAGCCGGTACCGCCTTGTAGCTGAGCATTATGACGGCTCTGTGCAGCTGGTGACGTATAAGCATTGGGTCAAATCCAAACAGCGCTGGCAATACTTAACCGATGTACGGTCTTCCGTTGAGTGGAAATTGCAGCAATCGAATTTATAAAACTCTGCAAACGTCGCTTGCGAGTGGCGTTGATAGAGATTTATATAAGTTTTCGGCTCCGGTGGTATCGGTGTACCACGGGGAAATACAAAATTAACCAGAGGAATGCTCTAAATGGCAGTCGAGAACGCAGTTTACTCCATAACTATTCATCTGGATTCAGGTGCAACGCTTAACGGCTATGTATACCAAGGTAACGCAATTGATGATGGATTCTGGCTCACCTATTCCAGCACGGCAGACATGGGGAGCGCGGTAGTAGTCAGTCGTGAAAAAATCCAATATATCGAAATCACCGGAGTGGTAGACACAGCATGCGCCAGCGCCCATGGTGTCGGTGATCTGGGTGGTTCGTCATTACGTTGGTGCGGGTGCAATAAATTTTCAGTAGCTAACTATACCGGCATGACCGTTCACCAACTTCGTCAGCTTCAGAAAGACCTGATAGAAGAGTACATGAATAACCGTGACATAGAGTGGTTTTCGGAGCAATCGAGGCTGATTGATGCCGCTACACAGATAGCCTACTCGAAAGGACGATATTAAAGGAAAAGATATGGCACAAAAGAAACCCGCGCTCACTGATGAGCAAAAAGTTCTTTTTGATGCCCTGACGAAACTGCAACAAAAATTCGCGTTAGGCATCATTAAGGGACTAAACCAGACTGATGCCTACAAACAGGCTGGCGGTAAGGCCAAGAGCGACGATGTGGCGCGGTCGGCCGCATCTACAATGTTAACAAATGTAAACGTTAAATCGTTTCTCGAATCCATGAATGAGGTTGCTGTCTCAGATGCGATTATGACGCGTCAGGAAGCCTTAGAGCGACTATCAGCAATCGGACGTGCGTCTGTATCAGAAATGGTTGAGTTCAGTGAGCACAATATGGGAGCCGATGACGACGGAAATCCGGTCATACAAGCAGTGTGGCGATTCAAAGATTCCGCACTACAAAACCCGCAGGCACTGGCTGCAATATCTGAACTCACTGCCGGTAAAGACGGAATCAAGCTGAAACTGCACGACCCGAAAGCCGCGATAAAACAAATCGTCGATATGCAGGGCTGGGAAGCGCCGAAGAAAACAGAGTTGACCGGTAAAGATGGCGGGCCTATTCAGTATTCAGATATCACCGACGAAGAGCTTGAGGAAAGGTTAAAGGAGTTGGGGCATGGCAGGAACAAGTCGCAGCTCAATGAGAAACTTGCAGACTCTTGAGGCGTTTAAACAACGGCAAATTGAGAGAGCGAGAAATAGCCTTTTAGATTTCACCCTGTATACAAACCCACTGTATGAGACTGGATGGTTTAACGAATTACTGTTTGCAGAATTAGACCAGTTTTTAGTTGATGCAGAGGCCGGATTAATGCCCCGCCTGATGATATTTGCACCTCCGCGTTCGGGGAAAAGTGAGGCGGCATCCCGCCGGTTTCCAGCGTATGTTCTGGGCAAGCATCCGAACTGGAATGTGATCGCCTGTTCCTACTCGTCAGATTTGGCTAACAGGATGTCTCGCGACACACAGCGCATAGTCGATTCCGACCGGTATGCCGAGGTGTTTCCGAATGTCCGTCTTAATGGCTCAAATGTCCGCACAGTGGCAGGTGGAGCTATCCGCACAGCCGAACTGTGGGAGACCATAACATCAGATGGTCGGCTTCATGGTGGCGCGTACAGGGCGGCAGGAGTGAACGGCGGAATCACCGGGCAGGGTATGAATATCGGTATCATTGATGACCCGGCCAAAGACTACAAAACTGCATCATCACCGGTGTATCAGGAATCAGTTATCGACTGGTACGACACCACATTCTTTACCCGTGCTGATCCGAAGATAAACGGAATCATCATCATCCTCACCCGCTGGCATCAGAACGACCTTGCCGGGCAGCTACTGAAACTTGCTGAATCCGGCGGGGAACAATGGCGGGTTGTCAGTTTCCCGATGGAGGCCGAAAAGCATGAAGTCCATGAGCTTAACGGAAAGAAATACAGCCTGAGAAAGCCGGGAGAAATCCTTTTCCCTGAGCGCATGCCACGCAAGTTCGTTGATAAAGCCAAACAGCGCGGCTCTCTGGTATGGAATGCCCTGTACCAACAGCGTCCAACAGCCAAAGGCGGCGGCCTGATTAAGTCCGAGTGGTTCGGTGAATACAAAGAGCTGCCCCCGCTTAAATGGCGGGCTGTCTATGGGGATACCGCGCAGAAAACGAAAGAAGTTAATGACTTCTCCGTGTTTGAGCATTGGGGGCTTGGCGTGGATGGCTACATGTATCTGATAGATATGATCCGGGGCAAGTGGGAATCCGATGAATTAAAGCGCAGAGCTACGGCGTTCTGGAATTCGTGCAAATCACTTAAAAATGGACCACTCAGGCACATGGCGATAGAAGATAAAGCGTCCGGCACCGGCCTGATACAAAGCATCCGCAAAGATGCGTTATGTCCGGTGAAAGCCATTCAGCGAGATAAGGATAAATACACCCGATTGATGGACACACAGGGCTTCATCGAGTCCGGCTACATCAAATTACCAGCAGACCGGCCTTTCGTCAGTGACTTCCTTGTTGAGATGGAATCAATCAACCCCGATTTTAACACGCATGATGACCAGTTAGATCCAATGATGGATGCCATCACTGAGATGAAAGTTAATGCTGGCCTTCTCTTTAATATTCCAGACGAGATACTCCGATGAGCAAGAGTAAAAAAACACAACAGCCTGTCGGGAAGCCACCGTTCAGGATTAGTGAGGTTGATTTAGAAAAGGCATCCGCGTCGGGTGAAGAAAAAAAATTTGCCGAATTTAAGCGATACGAGCCTTTGCCCGGTGTGATACCCGAAGCTAAAAAAGATGCCGCGCTAGCAATGGATGCCACTCCGTACGACATGTTAAATAACATGTCTATTGGTGATGAGTATTCCGGATTTCGTGGTTACCCTCAGCTTGCGGCAATGTCTCAGCAGGTAGAGTACTCAAACATGCACAGCGTATTTGCTGATGAGATGACGCGAACCTGGATTGAAGTTAAAAGCAGGAAAGAGGGTGATCCTGAAATTGAAGCAATGGAACAGGCGCTGATTAAATACGATGTGAAGCGTCTGATTCACGAAGCGGTCAGACAGGATTCACAATACGGTGTGGCTCATATCTACATTGATACCGGAGCTAAAACCGACGATGAATTAGAGAAGCCGTTATTTCTCGACCCCCGAAAAATACCGAAGGGGTCACTGAAAGGCCTGCGTGTTGTCGACCCCACCTGGATTTATCCGGCAATGTACAACACACAGTGGCCTCTGGCTGATAACTTCTATAAACCGAGCGCATGGTTCGTAATGGGAAAAACGGTTCATGAATCGCGATTTAATGACATTGTGAGCCGCCCTGTTCCTGATATCCTCAAGCCGTCCTATAACTTTGGCGGATTATCTCTGACTCAGTTGATGGAGGACTACGTTGTAGATTGGCGCGATGCCAAGAAGAACGTAATTAAGATACTCCGCACACTGAGAATGAGAGCGCTTAAAACGGATATGGATGCCCGCCTTCAGGTTCCCGGAGAGTTCGATAAGCGAATTAAGATGTTTACGAAATACCAGGATAACTTCGGGCTATGGGCGATAGATATGCAGGAAGACCTGCTTCACATGCAAACCTCGCTCAGTGAGCTTTCTAATTTGCTGTCGAATTACCAAGACCAGCTTTGCATTCCTTCCCGGATTACTAACCTGAAGCTCCTGGGTAACGCTCCCGCCGGGCTGAATGCCTCTGGTGAGTCTGAACTATCAACATGGCATGAAACAGTGTCAGGGTACCAGGATGGCAACCTAAGACGTCCTTTGGAGAATATCTTCAAGATTATTCAGCTCTCAGAATTCGGGGAGATCAAAGAAGATATTTACTTTGAGTTTAAGCCTCTCGATGAGATTAGCGAAAAAGAACGCGCCGAAATCACTAAAATTCGCGTTGATGCGGTGGCAGTTGCTGCTGATAGTCAATTGGTTAGTTCGGAAGAAGCCAGGGACGCGCTGAAAGGCATAGAGGGGGCTGGTTTCGAAAACCTGGATGGTGATTATGAGCCGGAAGACAACGAGACTTAAGCCGGTTAATTACAACGCTGGCAACATTAAGTGGTATCAGAAACAACTGCTCGCCGAAATCAGAGAAATGAATGATGAGGTTAAACGCGAAATAGTCAACGCTATTCGCGACAATCCTCTCGCTCAGGATGATAATTTGGCTATGGATGCAAACCCCGTCTCCATTATTAAATGGCTTCTGGATGCTCTGACAAGAAAGTGGGTGGACCGGTTCATTAACAAGGCTCTTCCTGTTTCTGATGAACTGATGAATAAAACGCAAAGTGCGGTTGACAGGGGGCTATTGGCAGCTGCACGGCGTGAATCCATGACCATCAACATGCAATGGACTGATGCTATGCTTGAAAAGCGCGAGGCCATCATTGCGGAGAACGTCTCTCTTATCCGCTCCATCCCCGAGAAGTATTTCACCGAGGTGGAGGGTATGGTATATCGCGCTGTTGCCCGTGGTGGTGACAGAAAAATGCTTGCTGATGAAATAGAGCGCAATTTCGGTAAACGTCACGGAATTACACGACGCAGAGCTGAATTTATCGCCCGTGACCAGACTCGCAAGGCAACAAGTGCACTATCGGCGGCAAGGCAACAGGCTGCTGGTATCGTTGAGGCTGAATGGGTGCATAGCGGAGGAGGAAATAAGCCTCGTCACAGTCACGTTAAGGCAGGAAGGGAGAGAAAGCGATTCAGGCTGTCTGAGGGGTGCCTGATTGATGGCGAATATATTATGCCCGGGCAATTACCAAATTGCGGTTGTACGTGGCGACCCGTGTTGCCGTTTTAATAACAGATCACTTCGGTGGTCTTTTTTTATGTCTGGAATTCGAGGTGATCATGAGCGAAATGACTTCATATTTGCTCGCTAAAGATGAAGATAAATGGATAACCGTTAACGGGGCACATGTAAAAATAAATGGTACTGGTGATGTTGTTACCGGAGCCGAAGGAAAGATAGGCAAGCGTCCACCTAAAAAACAGTCTGGGAAATTAACCCCGAGCGAAAAACATGCAATATCCAGCTACTCTGGCGACAACTTCCTCAAAATAAACTCTCAACTAAGAAAAGGCGACAAATCAGATCCTGATGTTGCCAGGCTTGACTCGGCCATTAATAAAAGCGAGTTGAGCGGGGGTGTTCTGTACCGTGGAATGAGCAGGGATGATGCAAAAAAATTATTCCCGGACGGAAATATAAGAAAGGGGATGGTTGTTTCTGATCCTGCATTTTTATCCACATCAAGCGAAAAAAAGATAGCTGGCATGTTTAGTACTGGCGGGGTAATGCTTGAGATAGAAACCCAATCAGGGGACCCTGGGCTTGATATTACCAGCATGTCAAACAATAAGCATGAGAGTGAAACCATTTTGCCGAGAAATGCGCGGATGGAGGTGGTTAGTATCCATCCCGGGAAACACCCAGGTCAGCCTGTAACTGTGAAAATGAAGTATGTAAAGCATGATTCAGTCATGGCAAGTGACTCCATGTTTGCCTTTGATAAAGCAAGTGTCAGGACTTACGACGATGACGGGATGATGCATGTTGCATTGACCCCAATCAGCAAGTCCAACGTTTGCATCTACTACGGCAAGGAAATACCAGACTCCGAGGCGCTGGGGCTGGAGCCGAATAAAGCCTATCGCCTGCTCCGCGATCCTGAAGAGCTCAGGAAAGCCGTCAGTACATTCAACAACAAGCCATTGCTCAATAAACACATTGGCGTAACCGTTATTGACCCTCCAAAGGAGGCGATTGTCGGCTCTACAGGTGAGCGGGCTGAGTTCGATGGCACTTACCTGAAAAACTCACTGGTGATATGGGATATCGATTCCATTCTCGGCGTAGAAACCGATAAGCAAAAAGAAATCTCCTCATCTTACCGCTACAGGCTCGATATGACGCCCGGTGAATATGAGGGCGATACTTACGATGGTGTCATGCGTGACATCGTTTGTAACCATGTGGCAATTGTGCCAAGTGGTCGGGCGGGTCCCGATGTGTTTGTTTATGACTCAAAACCTACAGGAAACATCCTAATGACACTGAAAGAAAAGTTGATGGCAGTCATCAAGCCATATTTGGCAAACGATGAAAAGCCGGACGAAGTTGAAAAGAAAGTCGATGAAGTCATCAAAGACGATGCGACGCAGGCAGAAAAAGACAACGAATCCGAAGCTGAGCGCTTAAAGCGCGAAGAAAAGGAACTCAAAGAGCGGGAAGAGCGCGAACGGAAAGATCGTGAACGTGACCGCAAGGCAGATGACGAAGACGATAAGTCTAAAAAATCCGCTGACGATGAAGATGACGACAAAAAAGCCAAAGATAACAAAATGGCTATGGATGCCGCTATCAGCGCTGTCGAACGTCGTTTTATGGATCTTCGTCAGGCTGAGCGGGATGTTCGTCCGGTGGTAGGCGAGCTTGCCTGTGATAGTGCAGAAGAAGTTTATCGCACCGCACTGAAGCAAATGGGCTGCGAAGACCACGCCACCCTGCCGAGCGGGGCTCTTCGTTCAGTATTTAACACACTGGCAAAAGCGCCAACTATGGCACAAGACTCTGCGCCTATTGCGGCATCTTCCCGCGACGCTGTTCGCAATTTCTTTGAGGGCAAATAATTATGGCATTTCAATCAAGTGTACGCACTTACTCCGGTGTGGGTCAGGAGGGGCAACCAGCCTCTAACAGCCCTATCATTGCGGCAGCGGGTGGCCCGGGGGCTTTCTTCGCTGGTGATAATGGTCTGAATATGTGTCGTTTCGCATGGCGTGACGCGACAGACCCGAAAAAATTAAATAACACAGGCACAGGTAAGCCAGTTGGTTTTGTGTATAACAACGCGAATGCAACGATTGATTACCTGAAAAGCAGCAGCTTATTGATCCCTAAAGGTCGCGAAGCATCTCCGATTGTTGGCGGTGATTTTTGGGCTAAGTCTGCAACGGCTACTGTTGTTGGTCAGAAAGTGTTTGCAGTATTAGCAGACGGCACAATCAAAACTGGGGACGCTGGCGCAACTGTTGATGGTGCAATCGAAACCGAGTGGTATGTAGCGAGTGCTGCCGCTGTTGGTGATTTATTCGTAATTTCTACATGGAGCAAAGCATAATGCCACAATTAACACAGGCTGATTTTTCAGCATTTAAGAAAGAAGCCGCAAAGCGTGGTTTCTATTTGCCGCCTTCAGTAACTAAGTTCGCAATGGATGCCGATGTTCAGCCATCAATGGCTGCTAATGGGGGCATTCCTGCCATCGTTTCAACTTTCATCGACCCTGAGATTGTCCGCACTATCTTTGCTAAGCAAAAAGCGACTGACATTTTAGGCGAGAAGAAAAAAGGTTCATGGGCGCAAGATACCATAATGACCCAACGCGTTGAGCAATCTGGTGATGTGGTCGCATACGATGACTACAGCGAGCAGGGGGCTAACCAGGTAACCAGCGCATGGGAAAACCGCCAGGTGTACCGCTATCAGACGATGGTCACTTATGGTGAGCTGGAACAGGAACGCTATGGCCTGGCTATGCTGCCGTATGTCGCAGAAAAACAACGCGCAGCAGCCTGGACAATGAACCAGGCGCAAAACAAGTTTTATTTTTACGGCGTTGAAGGTTTGCTGAACTTCGGCATGCTAAATGACCCGGCCCTGCCTGCCCCAATCACTCCTGCCACTGTTGGTGGTGCTGTTCAGTGGAAGGATAAGCAGGTTATCGATATTTATAACGATATTCTTGCTCTGTATGCCGATTTAATCGCCCGTACTAATGGTGCGGTTGGTGACGGCGTTGATATGGCCTCGCCGCTGGTGATTGCCATGAGCCCTAACACTTCCGTTTGGTTCAAAAAGGCGAATGAGATTTTCGGTAACTCTGTAGAGAAAATGGTTAAAGATACGTTTACTAATATTCGTATCGAAGTCGCTCCGCAGTATGAGACATCAGCCGGTGAACTAATCCAGATGTTTGTTGAGACAGCCCAAGGCCAGGAGGCCGGTTACTGTGCATTTAGCGAAAAACTCCGCGCTCATCCGGTGATCACCATGACATCAAGCTGGAAACAAAAGCATTCCGGTACAACATACGGCGCAGTTATCACCCAGCCGTTCTTATTCGCTCAGATGGTAGGGGTATAAAATGGCTAAAAAAGAAGTAACAGAGGGTGTTGCGGAAGGCACTACATCGGCACCAGCTGTGATTACCAAACCGGAAATTTACGTTATTGGCTGCAAACTTCCGAACGGCCTGACTTTCCGGCATGAAGGGAAATCCATCACTCTGGCAGGGGCTAACTCGTCCCTGCTGCTTAATGGTTTTGGTATTACCCGCGATGTTCCTGCTGATGCCTGGGAGGCTTTTGAGAAGGCGTTCAAAGATCAGAAGATTATCCGCAACGGCATTGTATTCGCTGTAACGGATTACGCCTCTGCTGAAGATGCCTCAAAAGAGCGCTCAGGCCAGAAAACAGGGCTGGAGCAGGCCAGCACTAAATCAGCCGGAGTGGAGCCACTCACCGAGGATTAAACATGGCAATTGTGGAGCTGAAAATAACCACGTTCCGCGCCATGTTCCCCGAGTTTTCCAATATTGCAGACGATTTGCTGCCTTACCTTTTCGATCAAGCCACTGATTACCTCGACAACACCGAAATGTCTCTTGTTGCACAAAGCGATAAGCGTGAGCGATTGCTCTATCTGCTTATGGCTCATTTGGCATACATGAGATACGGAGATAAAGACGGTAAAGGCGGCTCCGGCATGGTTGGTCGTGTATCGTCTGCAAGTGAGGGAAGCGTGTCTGTGTCTTCTGAGCTTGGTCAGATTGAGTTCAGAAATGCATGGTACACGCTAAGCCCTTACGGAATGGACTACTGGCAGGCCACAAAGGTTTATCGAATGGCCACATACTATCCGGGGAGCATTTATGGCTAGCGGTCTGGAAAAGTACCTCAATGATTTAGAAAAAAGGCTGAACGCAACAGGGGTTGAGGCTGGATTTTTCCCTGATTCCTCTTATGAGAATGACGGAACGTCAGTCGCCACGGTTGCATATGCAAATGAATACGGTGTTCCCGGAAATAATCAGCCGCCACGCCCGTTTTTCCGTGGTGCGATTGATAAGAACAAGGATGAATGGGTCGATTCCATCTCGAATGGGCTGGCTTCCGGCCTGGATGCAAAAACCACGCTTGAGGTTGTTGGCGCGAAAGTGCAGGCAGATATCAGAGATTCTATTTCTACCCTCATGGAACCGGCATTAAGTCCCGCCACAATAAGAGCTCGCAGAACCAGGAAGGTCAGGAGAAATGAATCCACCAAGCCACTGATAGACACAGGGGTTATGTATGAATCAGTCAGCTATGAGGTGACAGATGATTAAAGTCCGCGCCCTCGCAAATACCGCAATCCAGTGTGTAAATAAAAACCTTCCTGCTGTGCTGATGGCTAACGACGGATATGAGACTGATGAGGCCGGAGCTACCACGACGAAGTTCACCAGCCACAACATTTCCGTTCAACTACAAAGCCTGAGCACACAAGACCTTGAACATCTCGGGGTTATCAACCAGCAGGGGCAGTTTATTTACGGCTACGCGCGCGGCCAAATCTCCGCATTGCGCCGAGCCAAAAAGCAGGGCGCGGACAAACTACGGTTCATAGCATACGGTGAAGACGAAGAATCTGAATGGCTTGTCACTCAGGTTATTGAGTCCTATCCGTCATGGGTGAAGGTGCTGCTATGGCGACAATAAGCGTAACTGAGCGCGATATCTTTATCGAATTGCGCCGGTATCTGACTGAGTTATTCAGTTGTCCTGTGGCTCAGGGGTATCAGAACAACGTCCCGATTCCTGAAAATGGCATCGTTATTCACATGCTATTTGAGCGTGATCTGGACTATACAGCTGATTACTGGAATCCGGCGGATGAGCAGATGACAGCGCAGCGATCTGTTGAGGCTACGTTCCAGCTTGATTTTTACGGGGCGGAAGCAAACAGCCGGGCGCGTGTTGTCGCCAACCTGTGGAAGTCCTCTTATACCACCGACCGGATGACAAAGTGTCAGCCTCTGGACAACGGTCAGCCGAGAAAGGACGTGCTTGTTAACCAGGCTAATCAGTACGAAAACAGGATGATGCTGGAAATCACCCTGCAATATAACCCCGAAACCTCCTATCACGTCGATAGTGTCGACGAAATATCCATTACCACTACCAATATCTAAGGTAAAAATATGCAATCAATTCCGGCAAGCAAGATTGTCAGTATCCTGCCCGGTGTCGTCGGCACTGGCGGTAATCCACTGGCGCTTAATGCGCTGTTTATCACAAAGAAACAACCCGAGGCTATGCTGGGTGTGAAAGCATTCGGCTCTGCTGATCTGGTTGGTGAAGTGTTCGGCATCAGCTCTAAAGAGCACGAAGCGGCTCAGGTTTATTTTAAGGGTTTTGATAACTGCACTGTGCTTCCTGACACGCTCTATATCGCGTCTATGGTAACAACTGCACAATCGGCCAAACTGGTCGGTGCAAAAGTTCCCACGCGCCCACAGAGCGATTTTAACCCGCTGCCACAGGGGCTAGCGCTGACCATTGACGGGAAACCGGTATCAGTCACCATTGAGGGTGATGTGAACAGCTATTCCTCTCTGGCCGCAGCGGTTGCTACGTCGCTGGGTGAGGCTGGGACATGTAAATATGACACCGGCGCAAAAGTGTTTGTCATTGAGGGTGCAACAAAAGGTGCTGTTGGTTCAATCACGGCGGCTGAGGGTGAGCTTGCTGAGTTCATGGGGCTGACTGAAGCTAACGGTGCTCAGGCAAACAACGGCATTAATGCCGATACCATTGAGGAACTGCTGCCACGCATCACCAAAGAAACCACTAATTTTGTGTCAATCATGGCGATTGATTTTACGGCAGATGAGAAGCTCGCAATTTCCCGCTGGGTGGCAATGCAGAATGATCGCTACCTGCATGTTCTGTGTCAGACCGATAACACCAATGGCGAACTGGAAACTATCAGCAGTGCCATCAAAGAATCTGATATCGGCGGCACCTGTCTGTTTTACGGCAATCACAAACACGGCGCATTTATTTGCGGGTATGCGGCCAGCCTGAATTTCGATGAACTGAACGGGCGTACTAATCTGGCGTTCCGCAGCCAGGAAGGGCTCACCCCGTCCGTAACCGATGATGCCACTGCCGACAACCTGATGGCGATGGGCTTCAATTTCTACGGCGCTTACGCCACTGCAAACGACCGCTTTATTTTCGCTTATCCGGGCTCTGTATCAGGCAAGTTTAAGTGGATGGACAGCTATGTCATTCAGGTGTTCTTCAACAGCCAGCTGCAGCTTGCACTGATGACCATGCTGAAGAACTTCAACAGCATTCCGTACAACGATTCCGGACGCGCCATTCACCGCGCGGCAATGTCTGACCCTGTATTCCAGATGCTTAACTTCGGTGGTATTCAGCCGGGTGTTGACCTGTCAGAGCAGCAGAAAAAGCAGATTAACATCGAAGCCGGGTTTGATGCGGCCGCACAACTCAATACAGCAGGCTGGTGCCTGAAAATTGAGAAGACACCTGCACAGACGCGCGGTCTGCGTAAATCCATGCCGCTGAAACTCTGGTATGCCGACGGCGGCAGCGTCCAGCAGGTCAATCTGCCTTCAATCAACGTTCAGTAAGGGAGTAACACACTATGCCTATGGGTCATAACCCTAAAACAATTACCTCCGCTAATGCGGTGTTAATGCTGCGTTGTGAAGGCGTTTACGACGACTATATCCGCATTCAGGGCTTCCAGGCAGATAACGCGTGGGAGTTCGGCGAGTCGAATATCGGTGAAACACGTATGGGGGTCGACGGCAAACAGTCCATCGGCTACACCCCGCATGAAACACCGTGGACGCTGTACCTTGAAGCCAACAGCGTGTCGACTCAGGTAATGGAGAATATCCGCAAAGACTTCAACAGCAACATGGAAACCCGCTTTATTGAGATTATCGTGGAAATGCCGTCAATCGGTAAGCGGTATCAGGGTAAGGGTGGAATGACGACAATGACCGGCGGTGCGAGCGGCAAGAAACTGCTTGATGGCACCAGCTACAACTTCAACATGGTATTCGAAGGGGCTGAAGAAATCTGATGGCACTGAACAGCAAAACAATCACTATCGAAAAAGGCCGTGACGCCGGGAAGATGTTTGTCGTTACTGAAATGCCGGTAACCAAGGCGGATAACTGGGCGATGAGAGCGATGTTCGCGCTGGCTAATGCCGGTATCGATATCGGTGATGTCAGCCCGTCAATGGGGATGATGGGTATCGGCCAGGTGGCGATTAAAGCCCTTGCCAATATCCGCGCCGAAGTCGGTATCCCGCTGCTGAATGAACTGCTGGACTGTGCACAGATTGTTCCGTCCGGTGGCAATGCACGACAAATCGAAGTGGATACCGATATTCAGGATATCACCACGCTGCTGTTGCTTCGTAAAGAGGCGCTGCTCATCCATATCGGTTTTTTAATGCAAGGCGGTGGGTCAGATTTGAGCAGTTAAAAGCTGGCCTGCCGCTGAAGAAAGGAGTCCTGGCTGAACCGGTGAATGTCTCCGTTATCGTGAAGGATGTGGTCGAGTCCGGTTATGCCACGTACACGGAGCTATCCACGGTGCTGGGACTTGAGGACGCAATGAACCTGCTCGAAATCCATCAGGTGAACGAGTACAACAAGCGTCTTATTGAAGAGATACAGAAAGATAACAGGCCGTAAGGCCTTTTTTTATGGGGCAAATATGGCGACGATAATTGACGCGCTGGTTGTGACGCTGAAGCTTGATAAAGGCAAGTTCAGTAATGATGCGAAGAAAGCGACGACAGAAAGCGACCGGCTGGCTGCGGCAATTGACGACCTGACCGCCGCAATAAAAGGCCAGGGGGACGAGACCAAAAAAGCGAAGAAGAAACAGGATGATTTTACTAAGTCCGTCAACAGCGGCATTAAAGCTGTTGGTGCTTTCTTCACGACTATTCTGGTTTCGTCCGGCCTGTCCAAGCTGATTTCTGAGGTTGGACGAACCAACGACCAGCTTTACTTCCTGAGCAAAAACCTCGGCATGAGTGCCACTGAGATTAAAAAGTGGCAGAACATGGCTGAGATGTCCGGCGGTTCTGCGGATGGCATGGCGGCGAGCATGTCCAACCTCAGCAAATCGCTGTGGGACTTGGTCACTATCGGGGATTCCTCGGTACTGCCGTACTTCAATGCGCTGAATGTCGGTGTGGTGGACTCAGGCGGCAAGCTGCGCGACCTGGACGCTATACTATTGGATGTGGCCGACAGCCTTTCCGGTATGTCACGACCGCAGGCGTACAACATTGCGAAAAACATGGGCTTTGATGAGGGCACGATTAATACCCTGCTGCAAGGCCGTGACGCAATGCAGGAAATGCTGGACACGCAGCGCGGACTGGTTATCTCCAGCGAGGAAGAACTGGAGATCAGCCGTCAGCTTAACAAACAGAATGCACAGGTGCGTCAGGGCTGGGAGGGGCTGAAAACCCTGCTGGCAAACTACCTGATGCCGTCATTCCTGAAATTCTCAGAAAAAGTATCCGGCTTCCTGATGTTCCTGAATAAGAACCGCGATACCGCTGTGACGCTGTTTAAGGGCATTGGTATAGCGATAGGACTGTTCCTTATCCCGATGGCTCTGAAAGCCGCTACGGCGTTCATGGCGATGTTTGCGCCTCTGTTCGGTGGTGTTGGATTAATCCTGCTGCTCGGCCTTGTGCTGGCTGGTCTCTATGATGACTACGAAACGTGGAAGAAAGGCGGGGATTCCCTGTTCGATTACTCCGGGTGGGAAGAAAACATAGAGATGGTACTGACTGCTCTGAAAGACCTGAAGGATTGGTTCAAAGACACAACAATCGGCAAGTGGTTCACAGATCAGGATGGCAACCTTGAAACATGGAAAGTTGGCTTGGCTGCTTTCGGTCTGTGGTTTGCCGGTAAATGGGTTGTCGGCATTACCGCTGGCTTGCTGAAAATCGGTGCTGGGTTTACTGCAATGTTCGGCTGGCCCGGTCTATTGGTTGCCGGACTGATAACGGCGCTCGGATTATGGCAACTGAAACTGAACGAGCTGGATTTATCCCCATTGATGACGGCTGCGGCAGAGGCAAAGATTAAATTCGATGACCTCACTAAGAGCATCAATATGTTCCGCGATGCCAAAAATGGAATTGACAAAGTTCAGGCCGGTATCCGTGCTGGTAGTGAGATCATCCCCGGCGGCAATATTTTTAAGGCGGGCATTGATAATAAGATTGTTGATAAGGTAATCGACAAGGTCAGGAAAGACGGATTTCTGAAGTCAGTGAATGACGCTGCGGTTGGTGCTTATTCTTACCTCGCAAGCGCTAAATCTGGTGATACTTCGGGGTTTACTGCGTCTGGTGTTGAGGTTCCGCACCAAGACAAGAGGATATATAAAACTGCCGATGGTGATGTGGTTCGGGAAGGGGGGTCCAGATCCTGGCGAAACAACAATCCAGGAAATATTATTGCCGGAGACTACGCTGATAGCATGGGGGCTATCGGAAGAGACAAAATGTCGGCTGGTCACGTCATGGCAATTTTCCCAACTGAAGAAATGGGAAGGATTGCCAAGGAGCAATTAATATTTAGAGGGGCGAACTACAAAAACTTGAAACTTTCGGATGCTATAAGTCGCTACGCCCCTGAGTTTAACAGTAGCGGCCAGCGTATTAATGATACCCCTCAATATATAAAAAATGTCTTGGCTGCGGTGGGCGGCAGCGAGAAAGCGATGAAGGACTACACCCCATCAGAACAGAAGGCCATTATTGCTGCCATGAAAAGCACTGAAGATTGGAGCCCTGGGAACGAGTATAGAGCAGGAGGACAAAATAAGTTTGATAGCGAAAAACTACTGAATAATATCGTTGCGTTTAACCGGCAAATATCTCAGCCATTAACACCAAATGCTATGCCTGGTATTCAACAGACGATGGCTAACTCTCAAGCCCTGCAATCAAGTTCTAAATCTGTGACATACAACATTGATTCCAAAGTTGAAAATCTAAATGTGAATACTTCATCATCCACAATAAGTGGAACCGTTAGTGACGGCAGTAATGCTTGGAGAGAAAATCTGTTCCAGACGATCACACCGATGAGTTAATTTGCTTCAAATTGCAACACCCCGGTGGCAAAATGATTATTAACTTAAATTAATAAATTGAGGTTGGTATGAAAATTCTATGGGGTGTTGTTGTTATTTGTGCTGTTATTGGTTTACTGGATGGACTCCTTCCCGCTATTACTATGGCTAATAGTGCGCCTCAACAAGCTGCTGGTGCGGCTATCGGTATTGCATGGGCGGTAATCCCATATTGTCTGGTGAAGGCAATTAGCATGATGCGACCGCGGTCTGTGGTTATTGAAGAGAAAAAATAAGGTGGGACAGTGAAAAAGATCATTGCTGTATCGTGCTTGCTGTTTTCAACCGCATCATTTGCGGCCAGCTTTGATTGTGCCAAGGCATATAGCAAGGTTGAAAAACTAATATGTGATACGCCTTCTCTATCAAAGGCTGATGATGAACTGTATGTGGACTATCTTCAGGCCAAGCTGGTAACTGGTAATAGCGCTGAGTTTAAGAAGATTGTAGGGCAGAACTGGAAGCTTAGAGAGAAGAACTGTGACACTGAGGAGTGCCTTCTTGATTGGTATAAAAGGTCAACAGTTCTTTACAGAAACATAGCTGGTAGCAAATCACCTGATGCTAATAAACCCGAAGAAAACCAGGTTAAGACATATTATTATGGAGAGCCTGTTGAGTTGCAGGGGTTTATGCTGAATGAGAGAGCTGGTTTCCCATCATTGCGGTTGGTGGATATCATATCTGTAACCACAAGGAATGGTGTTGATGAGCCAGATGCTCAGGCCGCTTTTGGTGTTGGTGTTACACAATTGGTGATGTCAGATGAAAAAATGTGGTCTATTTTCAATGACAATCAAGGTAAGGCAGTTACTGTTACTTGCAATCTGTTCTCAGCTCATACAATCCATCATAAAACCCCCGTTTTATGCAGCGTCATCAATATAAAAATTGAGAAGGGTAGCGCTGAATCCTCGCCATCAAAGAGGAAGGAATCAAAGCCAGTTACGGATAGCAGAAAAAAAACAGCGGATGACTTTTTTTCTGAGCACCCAAATTTGGCAACATTCAATATAAAGAGAGCGGTAAAAACACAATCACTCGGTAATGCATTTTCTGATATAGCGTTAGAAGATACGGGTTCCAAAAGCAAACTCAAGGCCACTAGTGACCTGATGCGTGAGCATGGGTATGAGTATACAAAGATAGCGATCCCTCAGTTGCAAGAGCTGTGCGCGATGGGTATGACATCAATGCATGGCCTAGATGCTGATGATTGCGAAAGATTGCAATCCTATAACCCATGACAAGCCCTTTCTGGCCTGGTTTTTATTAATGTAACGCTTTGGTACATATGCATAACAATGAAAACAAAATCAAGTATTAAAACCAAAATTAATGATAACAAAGAGTCACTTGCTGTTAGTGCCATTTTAATTTTGTACTGGATTAAATCTGATAGCGACCTGGTTGAAAAAGTAGGAGCGTCATTTTGGATTTTTGGTGGTTTTTGGGTGGCATACATCGTACTTGGCTTTATTTTTAAGATCACAAAGGTTGCTACCTGGTGGCAAGTCGGAAAGAAACGAAATGACGACATGCAGCACGACTTAATCAGGTTTAAAGATGCTGTGGAAGATTTCCTTCCTATACTGGCGAGGAAGAAGAAACACTTAGTCATCAAAGATGATTACGGCTATACCGATAGCTCGAAGTGGGTGAAGGAAAGGCACGATTTCCTCGATAAATTTAATTGGAAGCCCTATGTGACAAAACATTATTCTGGGGTTGACCGTGAGACATATGATGAGCACCTAAACCAACTTGTCGATGACTACATTACAAAGAATCCCTCTCTGGCATGGGACAGCAATATGAGCCCTGTTGAATACGAAACCTTCTGTGCTGATACCCTGAATAATAATGGGTGGGATGCAAAAACTACAGTGGCGACTGGTGATCAGGGTGTTGATGTCATTGCAGAAAAGGATGGAATCAGAGTTGCTATTCAGTGCAAAAAATACTCATCTGCCGTTGGCAATAAAGCAGTCCAGGAAGTGGCGGCAGGGATGTCATACTGGGGCGCCGATATAGCCGCCGTGGTAAGCACTGCTGGATATACACGGTCAGCCAGGGAGTTGGCATCTGTCCACAATGTGTATTTGTTGCATCACGATGATCTGAAAGATTTAGAACAAATCATAAACGACTAAGCCCCGGAAGGGGCTATCCGGTGCTGAGTTGTGTGGTGTGGGCGGTGGGGTAAAATAGTGGGTAACAGAGTCTGAAAAGTGACGGTCGTTTTCCATGTTGACAAACAACCCTCCGCAACATAATGAAATAAAAGACTTTTTAAATTAAAAAGGTTGCGGATTATACACCTCAGCACGAATAGTGCAAGAAACTTTTATTGAAGTTATCCACAGGTTGCTCTAAGATAGCTTAGGTGTCATTTAGCAATTAGATAAATTAAGTAATGGGTGATTAGAATGGTTAACATAAAATTTAATTCAGAAAAGGCTTTAGAGGCCATTCTGTATGTTGCCTCAAAAGCGCCAATTCCAGACATTTATCACGTTATAAAAGTGCTGTACTTTGCTGATTTTGTTCATCTTGAGAAATATGGCAGATTGATAACTAATGACACCTATATAGCGATGAAAGATGGCCCTGTTGCCAGTAATGCTTATGACATAATCAAGGTGGCGAAAAATTGCGGGCGCATGATCCCTAATGGGCTTGAGGTCAGAGACATCATGTCATCACTAGTTGTCGATGAGATTATGGTTAAGCCACTCCGTGCTCCAGAAGAAGATGTATTTAGTGACTCCGATGTTAGTTGCCTTGATGAAGCCATTAAAAATGTAGGGCACTTAAAATTCAGCGATATCAGGACAATGAGCCACGGTAAAGCATGGCGGTCAGCTAATGAAAATGGAGAGATTGATCTTCTTTCCTTGGCTGATGAGTGCAGTCGTGGGAATAAGGACCTCATTGACTACATAACGACAGGCGCATAACTAATGTCTATGGCTGACCTATTCCCAGATGCGTTTAAGAAAAATCATATTGATGAGAAAAAGTTAGCTGTAGGTAATGTGTTATATCTTCACTGCGATTTCACTACTCCGCCAAAAGTTAAATATTTGGTTGTTTGTTGCTGTAACCCACTGTTAGTTCTCACTGTAAATTCAGAGATTCATAATTATATTAAGAACAATGATGAGCTTTTGGCATGCCAAGTGGATATTGTAAAGGATGACCACGAATTTCTTAAATGGGACTCATATATTTCATGCATTGAGGCGCACCAGGCATTCACACTTAATGAGGTGACGGAAGAGTTGAGAACCAACTATTCAAGTGTGTATGTTGGCGATGTTGCGGATTACTGCATGAGGAATGTGTATATCGCCGTTGGGAATAGCCCAGTCATGTCGAGGCGACAAAAGGGACAGATATTATCCGCCATGTCAGAATACCAATAAAGACCCGCTCCGGCGGGTTTTTTGTTGCCTGCTGATCCACCGAGCCACCATTGATTTAATAGCACTTTCCCCGTAATAACCTCACAAACTGATCCCCGCTTAACTGCGGGTTTCGTCGTTGGAGAAAACAATGTTCGGACTACCGGAAATTCCCAACTGGAAGGGTATTCCAGACGCTGCGTTAGATGCCGGAATCAGCTTCGGCGGCGCGACACTCATCAATAAACTGTTCGGCAACTATTGGGGGATATTCAATCAGTACGGAGTGCCGTTGCTGCTGGCTGATAACGTCCTGTCATTGCAATACCAGAACACAAGCCGTGTTGTAAGCGCTCCGATTGAGAAAGGCACATTCGCCAGCTACAACAAAGTCGCTGACCCGTTCAAATCTACCGTACAACTGAGTAAGGGTAGCGGAGGCGCACTGGAGCGTGGCGCATTCCTGGCTCAGCTTGAAATCCTCGCCAAAAGTACCCTGAAGTTTATCGTCATCACGCCGGAGTATGTCTATAAGTGGGCGAACATTACCGGTTACGACCTGGTACGCGAAGCCCGAGACGGGGCAACTCTGATTAAGGTGAACGTGCATCTGGAAGAAATCCGCGAAGTCACCGTTAAGTATGACGAGGAAAAAGTAAAAAATCCGGATGATGCAAAGAAAAAGGATGCGGGTGACAAAACTCAGGCAGCTGAATCTGGTTCGATGGAGGGGACGCTAACAGAGCTGGAGAAGATTTGGGATGACCCGGATAAGTCATATTTTAAAAAGGGATTTGATGGTGGCGCTATCCTCTGGCGGGGCATAAAAAATACATATGGGGAGATCAGCAACATCGGAGAAGAGACAAAATTTATGGTTAACCAGATAACCGGAGGCTGATGTGATAACAGAAATCCCCCTTTCACCGACACCGAACCAATCACTCTCATTCATTCTCGGCGGCAGCGCCTACGACATCACCCTCGAATCCCGGCTCGATAACCTTTTCGCTACCGTGGTGAAAGACGGGGAATACCTGGTATGCAACCGCATCTGCCGGAATATGACTTACATCTGCCAGTGGCTGATATTTGCTGACACGGTAGGTAACACAGACCCAGTTTATACCGGCCTTGGCTCACGATACAGGATGGTGTGGATAGATGGCATTTAACCGGAAAGTAATCAGGCTGACTCTTACCCTGAACGGGAAAGATGAGTCGTTCACATCAGACAGCCAGAACAAACTGGAGGCTGTCGGACTGCGTATCAGTGCGGAAATTAACTTCGGTAACGGGATGCCTGCACCGTCTGCCCGGCTGCGGGTTTATGGCCTTCCTGCCGAGACGATGAATAAGCTTATAAGACAGAAATACCGTGACGCAGAAAAGTTACGTGACGATATCATGGTTGAGGCCGGTGATCAGGGTGAAGACCTGATGATGGTATTCAAGGGCGGGATAGTTGAAGCCTATCCTGATTATGCCGAAGCGCCGAACGTTTCCCTGATTATCGAAGCTCAGACAGCCGTTCTTGAGGCTATGACCCCGAGCGATGCCGAGAGTTACGAGGGAACTCACGATGTCATAAACATCATGGGCAACGTCTGCAAGCGCATCGGATACACGCTGGAGGATAACGGAGTTAAGCAGCCGCTTGAAAACGTTTATCTCTGCAATACAGACATCAGCAAAATAAAGTGGCTGGCAGAGGCTGCAAATCTCGATTTGTATGTTGAGTCGGGGAATATCGCTGTCACCAGAAAGGGCGAGCCGCGGAAACTGAAAATACCGGTCATCTCACCTGATTCCGGGATGATTGGATATCCGGTGCCTACTTCGGTTGGCGTTCAGTTTAAATGTTTCTTCGACCCGATTGTCCGGTTCGGCGGCATTGTCCGTGTCAAAGACAGCATTATTGAACGGTGTAATGGCGACTGGATAACCTACGGTGTCCGCGTAACCCTAGAGACAGAAACAGAGGGCGGGCGGTGGTTCATGGACGTAGCAGCATATCCAAGGTGGCAGGATGAAAAAGCAATTAAACGATAATCTCAAGCTCCCGTTCTGGCCGCAGGATTTGGCGGGCGGTGTCCGGTCTCAGGAGATGATAATCAACAATCTGATCGGGAAAATGGGCACAGTAACCATCTGTAAAATCGTGAAGGTGAAAGGCGGAGGAACCGGCGCGGTCGGAATGGTTGATATCCTGCCGATGGTGTTGCAGATGGATGCCGGCGGAAATATTTACGACAATGCGGTTATCTACAACGTGCCTTACTTCCGGTATCAGGGAGGGGAAAACGCGGTGATTATTGATCCGAAGCCGGGAGATATCGGAGTTTGCATGGTGTGTACACGCGATATCTCCAGAGTGAAGCGCACCAAAAAACCAGCCGCTCCGGACAGTCACAGAAAATTCGACTGGTCGGACAGCCTGTATATCGGTGGCATTCTGAACGGAGCACCGGCGCAATTCATTCACTTTCTGGAAAGCGGAATTGACGTTGTGTCGACCGGCGTTATCACGATGAAAGGCACAGAGATAGTGCTGGATGCGCCTGTGAGAGCCACAGCAACGATGCAGGCAGCTCTGGATATCACCGACAACACCGCATCAGAAAACAGCCAGACAATGGCCTCTATGCGCGTTATTTACAACGGGCACACCCATCACGAGAACGGCCAGGGTTCAGACACCAATAAACCGAATCAGCAGGCTTAATATGAAAACACTTTTTGTTCACCCTGACACATGGGACTTAACTCTCGACGTGTCGGGGAATATTGCCGTGGCTTCCGATCAGTACGCGATAGCGCAATCTGTCGCGAACAAGTGCCGTGTGTTCATGAAGGACCTGTACTACGCGCAGGAGGACGGCATTCCGTACCTTGAGGAAATATTAGGGCGCAACCGGTTCTCGTTGTCTCTGTACCGGCAGTATCTTCAGGACGCGGCTCTTTCGGTGCCGGGAGTGGTTACCGCAAAGGTCGAACTCAGTACGGCAAACGACAGAGTTGTGCGCGGCCGCATTTTATTCACTGACACCAACGGGAGAGAGGGGGTATTAGAATTATGATCCCACCGGTTGAGATAACCCCAAAAGGGATACTGGCACCCACCACACAGGAAGTCACCGCTGGTCTGTGGCAGCTTATGCGTGGATGCTTTGGCGATAACATCAACACTGATGCAGATACACCGCAGGGGCAGCTGGTCACCACACTGACTGCCATTATCACCGATGAACGAAACTTCATGATCGGGTTACTGAACAGCTTCGACCCTCGCTATGCATCCGGCACTATGCAGGACGCTATCGGATATATCTACTTTTTACAGAGAAAGCAGGCGACACGCTCAGTCGCTGAATTAACCTTTACCGGCCTGTCCGGAATGACAGTTCCCGCCGGTTTTGAAGTGCAGGATGAGCAGGGTCGGACATGGTTCACGAATGCTGAGGACACCATAAAAAGCACCGGCACCGTTACGGTTAATGCCAGTTGTGCCGATGCCGGAAGTAATGACGCTTCCGCAGGGACAATCAACAGGATAACCCGCAACATTACCGGTGTTGATTCAGTGACCAATGAAAAAGCAGCCATTCCCGGACGAAACGCAGAGTCCCGCCAGGAGTTTGAATTCCGCAGGCAGCAATCTGTGGCGATTAACGGTAAAAATACCAATCAGGCTACATACGGTGCAGTGTCCAATATCAAAGATGTTATTGACTGTTATGTTATTGATAACCCAACAGACGAAACGGTAACGGTGGGGAAAACAAATTACCCGCTCATCCGGAATTCAATCGCGGTTTCGGTTGTCGGTGGTGATGATGATGAAATAGCAAAGATGATCCTGACTAAAGCCGGTTCCGGGTGCTCGTTTGTCGGTAACACCGAAGTGACATATGAGGATAAAGAAAACTTCCCGTACATGCCGCCGACATACAAGGTTAAGTTCATCAGGCCGGAGCATATCCCGGTTGAATTTGTGGTGACTTTTGAGGATAAGTTGCTGCTTACCTACCAGGAGAAGGAATCAGTTAAATCAGCCATTCTGGAAGAGTTCAAATCAGGACGCGGTAAAGGGCAGATAGCGCGACGGCTTATCGCCAGCGATTATATCTGCACCGTAGCTCAGTCTGCGGCCAACAGGCTGTTGTCGGTTCAGGTTAGCAGGAAGGACGGTCAGATTGGCAATTATGTTGATTTCGGTATTGATGAGTTTCCTGTGCTATCGCCGGACGATATAAGGATAGAGTGATGATTGACATCAGAGAAACATTGCTCAGTCAGTATGCCAACTCCCCCGTCATTACCACCATCCTTAAAAAATCCAACGAAGCCATAGACCCGAGGCACAGTGCGGAAGAGTTCTATAATCTGGCTGTTAACGTTCTGACGGCCCAGGGCTTCGGTCTGGATATATGGGGGAGGATTGTTGGCATTGGCCGGGGTATATCGATACCTGACCCAAACGCTGATTATTTCGGGTTCGACGGGACTGAAAAATATTTGCCATTCAACCAGGCTCCGTTTTTTGGTGATATCAACGGCCAGGCATCCTATCAGATGGATGATGAGACCTATCGCGAAGTCATCATGATGAAAGCATACGCGAATATAGTGTGCGCCACCGCTCCGAATATTAATTCATTTTTGAAAGCTTCATTTACCCGTGGGCGGGCGTATTACTTAATCACCGGACACATGACAGCGAGATATGTATTTGAATACCGGTTATCAGAATTAGAGAAAAACCTCATCTACAACCACAACATTTTACCTCGCCCGAGTGA
>OGHR01000794.1_pt1 | contig 22496 bp, 20 predicted proteins | sample 1571621 | NCBI WGS metagenome assembly OGHR01 (sample SAMEA2582038, study PRJEB24529) | metagenome | biome: Human gut stool | place: China | collected 2011
TATTCGGGAATTTTCGTCATTCTCTAACGCGCCCCGTCGTATCTAGTCGGAGCGCGTTTTTTGAGCTGTGCTAGGCACTAGTCGATTTTTTCGGTTTTTTCGGCGCCTGCGCCCGTCGTTACGGAGTCTGTCTTAAAAATCTGAGCACATTGAGCACACTGCATAATGTGCGCGTGCCAGCGAAGCATTATCTGACTACGTGACGCGAAATAATCGCTTCGTTGATAAGCGCGCACGACTTGCGAGCCGACTGTATGCGCTAAACACGCCTCAGCGATTTCGCTAGGCACGTCGTTATCTGCGAACCACGAACGACCTATAGAACGAAGTCCATGCGCGACTAGGCGATTACGAAATACGCTTTGTTCATGTAGCCACTTGGCTAGGGCTTGACTGCTGATAGGTTTGTTTGCGTGTTTCGCAGGAAACAAGTACGGCGAGCGTTGATTTACGCGGTTTTTCTTAATCTCGTTTATCAGACTGATTAGATACGGCGTTAGCGGCACACGATGAACGCGCTTCATTTTCATAAACTCAGCGGGTATCGTTATCGCGTCCTCGTTAATCCATTCGAGCCTAATCGATACAACTTCTTTAGGACGTAATAACGTAGCCAGCGAGAAATAGAAAAGGAGCCGATATTTCGTAGGCGCTAAAGTTTCAATCTGACTAACGACTATCGGCAACTCTTTCCAGTCGACGGCGGGCATGTGCGTAACGTTAGGGACTGGAAACACTTTAGTAATTTTCGCTAGCGGATTAGATTTTAGGTATCCAGCGTTTACGGACATATCGAATATTTCTCTTGTTCGCATTAGCAAACGTTTGACGGTCGATAATTTCCCAGATTCTTCGATAGGCTCCATGAGTTTGATTACGATAGGCGGCGTAATTGAATCTAGCTGACGACTGCCTATCTTAGAAATTACGTATTTTTCGAGCCTCAACCGTTCGTCGCGATAGCTCAGTATTCGTCCGCGTTTTTTAGAGCACCAAAATTTAAACGCGTCTCGTACTGTGTACGACCCTGACGGTTCTAGTTCTAACTCTTTCTTTCGTTGACGTGCGAGCGCTCTAGCGTGCTGGAGCGTTACTTCTGGCCAGTGGCCTAACGTAATGTCAACGATACGTCCATTTTGTGGGACACGTAAAACCCAGCTTTTAACGCCTGAGCGCTGGATTCTAAGCGCTAGTCCATCGCTATCAGTAATTTGATAACGCTTTTCCTTAGGTTTTAACTCCTTAATTACTTTAGAGGTCAGCATGACGACTCCTTCTTTACTTCAAGTCTTTACGTATGACGCCGACGGCTTTTACGCAGACGGCTCTATCGCTCAGCGTAACCCCCAAGACCCTAACGAGTGGTTGTACCCGCAAGACTGTACGACCGTTTATCCGGGCGAAAAGAAAAACGTATTTTTCAAGATCAAAGACCGTAATGACGTTAACAGCGGATGGGACGAAATCCCGTATCCGTCAAGCGCCGCAGAACTCGTAGGCGTGCAGATTTCGCATACTTCTCGTACAGCGCACGACAACAAAATGCGCCAAATTCTTCAGCAGCTCGTAGCGGCGGAACCTGAGCTTTATCGCGAAAAAGCGATTAACGACGAAAGCGGTAACAAAATTGCTACTACTATCGAAGAAATTCCTCAGCCGACAGAAGAAGAAAAGCGCGCTAAGAAAGAAGCCGAAGTCCGTGCAAAGCGCGATTATCTGATTTCTCAAACAGATTACTTGTTACAGCCTGATTATCCGATCTCTGATGCTGACCTGGCCAAAATCAAAGAGTACCGTCAGGCACTGAGGGACGTGCCTTCCCAGGAAGGTTTCCCGGACAATGTCGTCTGGCCGGAGGGACCTGAGTACAAAGTTCTGCGCGCATAAGTAACAGCCTATGTGGGAGAAAATTACAGAGCTAATCTCCTCTCTCCAGCCCGAAACGATTAAAGACACAATCGTCGCGATATTCAGCTGTGCCGGCGGTTTGATAGGCGCGCTCATGGGCGACCATCTTTATCTGCTGCAGTGGCTTTGCTATTTCGTGGCTGCCGATTGGCTGACAGGTTTTTATGCGGCCAAAAGAACGAAAACGTATGCCTCTGCCGTTGGGCATGCGGGGCTCGCAAAAAAATTGCTGATCATTTTTGTCGCCATTGGCTTCCACGGGGTGGATCAAATTTTAGACATGCCTTTCATTGGCGTGTGGGCCGTGGGCGCTCTGGCGATCAATGAGCTGATTTCGATACTGGAAAACATCGAGAGGGCCGGCCACGGTTCGATCATCCCGAAATATATCCGGGAAATGCTCGACATCGTTCGCAGAGAGCAGGAAAACAAAATCAAATCCAAGTTGCCAATAGGAGATAAAAATGAGTGAGCATTTTCAGCCTAAAGAGTTTGCCTCCAAGGACGGCAAGCCAAGCCCTTATCCTTTAGTAGTCCAGCAGGGCTTGTATGACCTGCTGGAGATGCTCCGGGAGAAATTCGGAAAGGCCATCTATATTAATTCAGGCTATCGTTCGCCCGAGCACAATGCGGCCGTGGGAGGTGTCAAAAATTCCTACCACGTTCAGGGGATGGCGGCCGACATCCGACCGCGCCATGGAAAAGACTTCGAGAAGGAGCTGGGGCGCCTAAAGATCATTGCTAATAAAGAATGTCCGGGAGGCGTCGGATTTTATAAAAACTTCGTTCACGTGGACTTCGGTCCTTACCGACGCTGGAATGGCTAAATGAATCTGGTCAACTTAATTAAATTTGGGGCGGCTGCGGTCGCCCTTCTTTTTGCTTACTGGATCGGCGTGCAGGATGGGCGCGATTCGGAGGAATTGAAAAATGCGCGCTCCGAAATTATTCAACTGCGTGGCAAACTGGCCGACGCCCAAACGAAACATAAAAGTGACGCCCTGGCGCTGGCTGACCTGCGTGTCGCTGAATCTCGTTCTCGCGATGATGCTGAATGGGTGCGCCAGCAACTGTCCGAAATTGAACGAGCCGCAAAGACCGACGCCGATCGGCGTTACAATCGATGTCTCAGACTGGCAGCAGAAGGTAAGGAGCTACTCGACCGAGCTGAAAGCGCTATTAAATTCTGCGAGGAAAACCACCGATAGTGGCACAGCGCGAGGGCCCGCGAAACCATGAATCTTATTACATGATGGTTTCGATCATGGTTTCGACTTTTGGCCATAAAATTCAATTTTAAATAAATCAATTAGTTATACCCAAATTTCAACAATCGAGTGGGAGTGATCAGGTAGCATTTTAATTCGCTTATAAAAGCATCAGGGTGCCTTGAGGGCGCCCTTTTTTGTACTAATTTTCAATAGGTTAGAGATTTTAAAGATTGATGCTTCAAGATAGCTCTATTTGCGGGACGGGGATTTTTCAAGTTATTTCTTCATGGTTCCGACGGACCGTAATTCTTAGGGCCATGAGTTTTTTGCCATGGTTTCATCAAAAAGTTGTTTCTACTCATGGTTCGATAAAAGAATAATTTCGAAACAAGAACTGCAGGAAAAGAATTTAAATTACTCGATTCGCACGGCTTTACCCTCGTTTTTGAGGTCTGCGCGTTAACATGCTAGGCGGGCAACTCAGTTATACTTTGGCCATGAAAAAGATCGGAATAAAGCAATTTAAAACCACGCCTGACCTGGCAAAGATGATAGAAGAAGGCCATAAGGTTCACGCGATGGCCAACGGAAGAATACAATCGTATGAGCGGCACACGCCTCAGCCGGAAGACTACAGTAACTTAGACGATTTTATGGAAGTCGCCGAGAATCATATCGATGAGCTCTTTAGCACCAGAAGAGAAGTTGATGAAATGCTGACTGAAGTCTTTACGGTTTTTGTCAGGCATCCGGAGCTTTCCGGCACGCCTTATATTGCCGTATTAGAACTGATGGTTTTTCTCGAAGAGGATTTCCGCCAGTTAACTAAGAGATATGAGGCAGCATCTTCTGCGCTGGCTGCCATGGAAGAAAATCAGTACGGCTGCGACGATATGGATATTTATGTCGGAGAACACGGCGCAAGAACAATGCTGGATGCTTTAGAACGATTAAAGAAATTTGGTCAATTAACCAGCGACGAAGAAGGCCTTGAGTGTGAGCTCAAGGAAGGCGTGGCAAACCAAAGCACCGATATTAATTGGAAACAGCCGCGTCTTAATTAATTTTCTATGACAAGATGCCTCAGCAGACGGATCTAATTTCGAAATTTGTGAAATTGTCTATTCGGCGAGGCTCTTCTCTTGCTTCTCTTTCAAAATCTCCCGAACATCTCCGTACAGTTGTAGATGCGTTTAGGGCAACGGCCCGTGATCCGCTTGATCCGGACGAAGAAGATGCAAAAAAATTTTTAGTCGAAGCCGGTAGCTGGATAACCGATTCAGCCCAAAATCTTTTGGATGCTTCGGTCTCCCCACCCAATGAGCATGTCAACAAATTTTCGCTCTCGGAGTTAACTTCGGCGGTCGAGGTCTTTCGAGAAGAAATTCGGCAAAAAAGAAAACAGCAGGCTTTAAGTCGAGAAGAAGAAGTTCGACTTTCAAGAATCGATCGGTCACGTGATGAATACTTCATGCGCGAAGCCCTCGCCGAGGCAGAAAAGGCTCATCAGGCCGGAGAAGTTCCGGTCGGCGCAGTTGTTGTCGATAAAGAAGGCAGAATCATCGGCAGAGGTCATAACTTGGTGGTTGCCGGTCATGATCCGAGCGGACACGCTGAAATCATTGCCCTTAGGAATGCTTCTCAAAATATTAAAAACTATCGACTCGATAACTGCGCGATCTATGTGACGCTTGAACCGTGCTCGATGTGCTCCGGCGCGATTATCGGTGCCAGACTTACCCGATTGGTTTACGGGGCCAAAGACCAAAAAGCGGGAGCCGTCGAAAGTGTGTTTAAACTATTTGACGAGAGAAGAGTCAATCATCACACTGATGTGACAGCAGGAGTACTGGAGGAAGACTGTCTCCGGATGCTCCGAAGTTTTTTTGTCGAATTAAGAAAGAGCCGTGGTAAATCAAATGGATAAAGTCGGTATTAACGCCCCTTCCGGTAATGTCATTCATTTCAAATCCGTCGAGAGGGCGGCCGAACTATTCGGAGAAAGAGGTTGGGACGTAACGATCGGAGAAGATGTTTACACCAGCTTCGGCCGTTTCGGCGGTTCCAGCGACTCCGCTCGTTTGAATGATTTTCAGCAGGCCTGCAGCGACACCGAACTTGTTTTGTGCGCTCGGGGCGGTTACGGTTTTTCCCGGCTCCTACCGAACCTTGATTTCAACAAAATCAAATCTAATGGAACTTGGGTTGCCGGTTTTTCCGATATTACTTTTTTCACTACGGCTTATTTGGCGCTCACCGGCGGAAAGAGCCTGCAGGCGCCGACGGCTTCTGTGCTCGGCGACCTCAAGTGCGATCCTTATACCATTCAAACTTTCTTTGAAGTATTGGCGGCAGAAGAATACAAACTCTTTTTTCCGACGCCGTTCCCGGACCTTCAAATATCAGGACTGCTATGGGGAGGAAATCTGACCGTCTTGTGTTCGATGCTCGGAACTAAATACTTTCCGAAAGTCGAAGGCGGCATTCTTTTTGTTGAAGACATTGCTGAACCGGCCTACAAAATAGAACGTGATTTGAATCATCTTCTGCAGGCTGGAGTGATCGATAATCAAAACGCCGTGATCTTGGGGGACTTCTCAAAAATTAAGTCCTCTGAGCACGATTTCGGATACGGGCTCGAAGACGCTCTGAGTTATATCGCAGGCCAAACGAAAACACCGTTTATCTCAGGATTGCCGTTTGGGCACGAAATGAAAACCGCCACGCTTGTGGTCGGCGCCGAGGCTCATCTCAACGTTCAGTCAAATATGGCCGAACTCAGGATGATCGGCTGTCCTAACTTCAAAGCTTCTGGGGTGCAGAAATGATTTTTTCTGCGATTAAGCGCCTAAAAACCATTTTTGAGCCGGACCCTCCTGAGGCGACCAATTATCATCTTCATCTTTCCGGCGCTCGTTTAGCTTCAAAGGTGCAGCTCCGCCAGCTGTCGGTTTTGAAGCATCGTACGACAGCTGTGGTCGCCATCCGCATGCTGCTGTACCTCATCTTTACCTTGACTTGCTGGAGCTATGTCGGGGGCTGGGTCATGGCGCTCTGGCTGGCTTTTAATGTGATGCATACGCTGGCGAGCATGAAATCTGCGGACGACTTCTTCAATGAACCGTCCATGGACAAGCGTTTCCATTACTGGAAGAACCGCACGCTCCAGATGATTTTGGTGTCGGGTCTCTCTATCGGTTTTGCAGGCTTTTATTTCATGGTTCCGGATAACGTCATTGTCGAGATGATTCTCTTGGCCATGATTGTGGGCGTGACATTCGGCAGTGTGCCGCTTTACGCCATCTGGCTTCCAGCCCTTTGGATATTCGTTCCGGCGACGTTGCTTCCGACGATTCTGAAGCTCGTCCTGATATACCAGCCGTCCTTGTTTATCGCTTTATTCTGGACGCTTATTCTTTTCCTCATTATTTTCTACTTCGGCGTCCGTCTGAATAAGATTTATCTCCAAGGTATCTATCGTTCGTTTGAACGAGAGTTCTTGATGGAGCAGCTGATTTTCCAGCGGCAGAAGGCCGACTATATCCGCGAAGCGTCCGAAATGGCGATCTCTGCAAGAACACGATTCTTTGCAGCGGCCAACCACGATCTTCGTCAACCGCTCCAGGCTATGGGCATTTTTATCTCTATTCTTCAGGGGCAGGCCGATCAACAGGCTAAGCCTTTAATTGATAATTTGTCGAAGGCCTGCAATACGGTGGCGACGCTGGTGGATCAGATTCTGATTATTTCGAAGCTGGATTCCAAGACGATGAAGATTCGGCCATCCGAAGTTTCCATTCGTTCAATCTTCTCTGAATTAGCCAATGAATTTACGCCGATGGCTGAACAGAGGGGACTGACATTTGAAGTGAGGGCCGAGCCCCTGATGATTGTCACCGACGAACTGCTTTTTGAACGGGTGCTTCGTAACCTTATCGGAAACGCCGTACGTTATACCGAGCACGGCGGTGTCCTACTGCTGAGGGCCAAGAAAACAAAAAAGAATACGCTGGTCGTTACGGTCTCTGATTCCGGCTGCGGTATTACGAAAGAAGATCAGGCAAAACTTTTTCAGGCCTATTACCGCGGCGGCGCCGGTCATAAATCTCGAGAAGGCTTCGGCTTAGGTCTTTCGATTGTCGATAAGATCTGCAAACTTCTGAATATTGAACTTAAGCTCATTTCAAAAGTCGGGAAGGGTTCTATCTTCCGCTTGGAAATGGCAATTGAAACGTCTGTGGATACTACAGAGGTTCAGCCGCCCGTACAGCCGAATCGGATTTTTTCCTTGGAAAATGTCAACGTCCTCTTAATTGAAGACGATCCTTTGATCCGTGAGAGTCTGGCAACGCTGCTAGAAGGCTGGGGCGCTAAGGTGAGAAGGGCTGAATACTTTGATGCAGAACTCGCTGCTCAGTTAATCGAGGAAGCGCCGGTGGATATTATTTTCTCGGATTTTAACTTGGGGCCGGGCCGCTTGACCGGTCTTCAATCGATCTTCCGTATTCGAAGCGTCCTGGGGCGCAAGATTCCGGCGATTATCAGCACGGCCACTTCTCGAGATGCCATTATGGCCCAGTACGAAGAAGAAACCGAAGGACTGGACTTTGCGGATTCGGCGGTCAACCTGATGGAACTTCCACTTATCGTACAGAAGCCGGTCACGCCGACTGAGATTAATCGGATTATTCACCGCGAAATCGAAAAGAAGTAATTTCTTTCCAAGATTTAAAGTTCTCGCCTTTATTGCGCTATATTGAAAGAATCTTCTACAAGAAGAATAAAAAACCCGAACCTAACCATTCCGCAAGAATGAGCCGGTGTCGGTACTAGAACATGCGGGCCTCCGTCATAAGCAGAGTGTTCGCCTCCAATCAATTTCCCGTGGACTTTGAAAGGATATTTCCTAATGAAATCTCAAGAAGGGTCTAAAGCCGCAGAACGTCTGAACGGGTCGGAGATACTTGTACGCGCACTTGCCGAAGAAGGCGTGGAATACGTCTTCGGTTATCCGGGCGGCAGCGTATTAAATATTTTTGACGCGATCTACAAACAGGATAAATTCAAACACATCCTTGTTCGTCATGAGCAGGCGGCAGCACATGCTGCGGACGCCTACTCCAGAGCTTCCAACAAGGTCGGCGTTGCCTTGGTCACCAGCGGCCCCGGCGCCACCAACGCCGTCACCGGCATCGCAACTGCGTATGCCGACAGCATTCCGATGGTGATTTTTACCGGTCAGGTGAATACCAGCGCGATCGGTCAGGACGCTTTCCAAGAAGTGGATATCGTGGGCATTTCTCGTCCATGTGTAAAACACAATTTTTTAGTGAAAGACGTCAAAGATTTGACCAAGACGATTAAGAAGGCTTTCTATATAGCCAAAACAGGCCGTCCCGGCCCCGTACTAATCGATATTCCGAAGGATGTTTCCGCAGCGATCTGCGAATATCAATATCCGGAAAATATGGAACTTCGTTCATATAAACCTTTGACGAAGGGCCATCTGGGTCAGATCAAAAAGGCACTGCAATTAGTTCTCTCGGCTGAACGTCCTTTGATCCATATCGGCGGAGGTATCGTTTCTGCCAATGCGAGCGAACTGCTCCAGCGTTTAGCTTTTGAACTCGGCATTCCCGTTAATTCAACATTGATGGGCTTGGGTGCCATGCCGTCCGATGAAAAAAAATTCCTCGGTATGGTGGGCATGCACGGAACCTACGAAGCTAACATGGCGATGCAGAACTGCGACGTTCTGATCGCAATCGGTTCCAGATTCGACGACCGGGTAGTCGGCTTGCCGTCTAACTTTGCACAGACAGGCCGCAAGATTATTCATATTGATATCGATCCGTCCACGATTTCCAAACGCGTGAAAGTCGACATCCCGATCGTCGGCGACGTGAAGGAAGTCATCGCCGACATGCTCAATCTGCTCGAAACTACCGACAAGCGTCCTGATCCGGAAAAGCTCGCTGCCTGGCAGAACAGAATCAACGGCTGGCGTGAAAAAGACTGTCTTCATTATGAAAACAGCGCTTCGGTCATCAAACCTCAGTATGTTCTTCAGAAGCTGCAGGAAATCGGCGGTGATGACATGATTGTGGCGACCGACGTCGGTCAGCATCAGATGTGGTGTGCTCAATTCCTTAAATTCCGTAAGCCTCGCCATTGGCTGACTTCCGGCGGCTTGGGCACTATGGGTGTGGGCCTGCCCTATGCGATCGGTGCCTGCGTTGCTCATCCGGATAAACCGGTGGTCTGTGTCACTGGCGACGGTTCTATTCAGATGAATATTCAGGAATTGGCGACGGCGAAACAATTGGGTGTTGCACCCAAGATCATCCTGCTCAACAACAACTATCTCGGTATGGTTCGTCAGTGGCAGGAACTTGAATATGACCGCCGTTACTCTCATTCCCACATGGAAGTAACACCTGACTTTAAGGCCCTGGCAGAAGCCTACGGCCACGTCGGTATTGTGGTCGATCGTCCGGAAGACGTTGAACAAGCCCTGAAGGATGCTTTCGGCAAATACAAAGACAAACTCGTCTTCCTTGATTTCCATGTGGATCCGACGGAGAACGTTTGGCCGATGGTAAAAGCCGGACGCGGACTTACGGAAATGATCTTAGGCTCGGAGAAATTCTGATGAATCGACACGTTCTATCTATTCTTTTGGAAAACGAGCCTGGAGCACTTTCCCGCGTGGTGGGATTGTTCTCCGCTCGAGGCTACAACATTGAATCTTTGACCGTGGCTCCGACGGAAGATCCGACGGTTTCCCGTATGACCATCGTCAGTCCGGGAAGCACGGAAATCATTGAACAAATTACCAAGCACCTTAACCGCTTGATCGAAGTCATTAAAGTCGTTGATTTGACGGAAGGCGAGTACGCGGAACGTGAACTCATGCTTGTTAAGGTTCGTGCCGTCGGCAAAGACCGCGAGGAAATGAAACGTCTAAACGACATTTTCCGCGGAAGAATTATCGATGTAACCGACAAGACTTACACCATCGAATTAACCGGAAATTCCGACAAACTGGACGCATTTCTCAAAGCAGTGGATAAGGAATGCATCCTTGAAATGGTTCGCACCGGTTCCTGCGGCATCGGCCGCGGAGATCGAATGCTCCACCTCTAATTTATTCTTCCAACCTTCATAACTTGAGGAAAATTAAAATGAAAGTTTATTACGACAAAGACTGCGATCTTTCTTTAATCAAAGGAAAGAAAGTCGCCATCATCGGTTACGGCTCCCAGGGCCACGCTCACGCTCAGAATCTTCATGATTCCGGCGTTGATGTGGTTGTCGGTGTTCGCAAAGACGGCGCCTCCTGGAAGAAAGCCGAAGCTGCCGGTCTGAAGGTAGCCACGATCGAAGATGCGACTAAAGACGCAGATGTTGTGATGATCCTTCTTCCCGACGAAAAGATCGCCGAAGTCTACAAAAAACAAATCGAACTGAACCTGAAAGAAGGTGCTGCTTTGGCTTTTGCCCACGGCTTCAACATTCATTACGGTCAGGTCACTCCGAGAGCCGACCTTGACGTTTGGATGGTTGCGCCGAAAGCTCCGGGTCACACCGTTCGCCGCACTTATACCGAAGGTTCGGGTGTTCCTCAGCTGATCGCTGTTTACCAGGACAAATCCGGCAAAGCCCGTGAAGTCGCCATGTCTTACGCTGCTGCCAACGGCGCAGGCAAAGCCGGCATCATTGAAACCACCTTCAAAGAAGAAACCGAAACCGACTTGTTCGGCGAACAGTGCGTCCTGTGCGGAGGTATCGCCGAACTGATCAAGATGGGCTTCGAGACTCTGGTCGAAGCCGGTTATGCTCCTGAAATGGCTTACTTCGAATGCTGCCATGAAATGAAGCTGATCGTCGACTTGATCTACGAAGGCGGCTTGGCAGACATGAACTACTCCATCTCCAACAACGCTGAGTTCGGCGGCTACGTCACCGGTCCGAAGGTTGTTTCCGATCAGGCTCGCGCTGCCATGAGAAAGGCGCTGAGCGACATTCAGGACGGCTCTTACGCTAAGAACTTCCTCCTTGAAAACCAGGTCGGCGCTCCGATGCTGCGCTCCATCCGCGCTCAGACGGCTGCTCATCCGATTGAAGTCGTCGGCGCTCGCCTGCGTTCCATGATGCCGTTCATCTCTGCTCACCGTCATATCGACCGCAGCAAGAACTAATCATTTGAACCGTTGAAAAAATGAGAAGGGGCGCCGATCAGCGCCCCTTTGATTATCTGAAAAAGATAAATTATTCGAGATTCTGGATTTGCTCACGCATAGATTCGATCACGAGTTTCAGATTGACGGAGGTGTCCGTCATCGAAATGGATACAGCTTTGCTGCCGAGCGTGTTGGCTTCACGGTTGAGTTCCTGCATCAGGAAGTCCAACTTACGGCCGACGGGGCCTCCCCGGTCGAGTGTTCTTCTCACTTCTTTAACGTGAGTGCAAAGTCTTTCCATTTCCTCGTTGACGTCAAGTTTGATACCGTAGAGCGTGATTTCCTGACGGATGCGCTCATTGACTTCTTCTTTGGTGATCTGAGCACCGTCTGCCAACGTGGTGCCTAAGGCTTCCTTAAGTCTTTCCGTGAGTTTGTCCTTTTGTGCCTGAAGAATTTCAGGAATCTTCGGACGAAGCGTATTAACGAGATCTTCAATCTGCGTGCAGTATTTGAGCAGAACTTGGGCGAGGGCGGCGCCTTCACGCTGACGACTTTCGTTAAAGACTTCGAGACATTGTTCAAAGCCTGTTAAAACCTGCTTTGCAAAGACCTCAGGGTCAGGAACCGGAGCGGCAACGATGCCGGGATAATTTAGGATGTCGGCAACACGGAGCGCCGTGGCGGAAGGATCAGTCTTTAAGACTTGTGTCTGAAGAGCCATAAGTTTATTGAGGGCTTCTTCATTTAAAGCCGTATCTGCAGATAGGCCGGAATCCACCAGATTTAAACGGCACTCCATCTTGCCTCGAGCAATTTTGCCGGAGATGATTTCTCTGAATTTCGGTTCGAGGAAACGAATTTCTTCGGAAGCGCGGAAACTCAAATCTAAAAAACGAGAGTTGACACTTCTTATATCGATGCTCAGTAAGCCCATATCTGTTTGGACTTTTGCATTCGCGTAACCTGTCATACTCGAAATATTACTCATTGATAACTCCTTTACTGCCGCGCTTCATCGAACTGGAATGCACGGTCTTTCTGCCGCTGTATTTTACCTTCCTTCAAGTCGGCTCTAACTTTTATAAGGTTCGTATCGGGTGAAAATCGCGGTTTGAGATTTTGCCTTCATTAGAATTGACAGAAATTATTGAAGGAGATTGGAATGCCAGAAGAGACATGGAGCCGCCCGAGCGGCCGCAAAGCAGACGAACTGCGCCCGATAAAGATCACACGTCACTACACAAAATACGCCGAAGGCTCTGTTTTAATTGAAGTCGGAGGTACCAAGGTCATTTGCACCGCTTCGGTTGAAGAAAAGGTCCCGGGCTGGCTCAAAGATCAGGGAAAAGGCTGGGTGACTGCGGAGTACGGAATGCTGCCTCGCGCTACCGGCACTCGCACGGACCGAGAAGCCGCCAAAGGAAAGCAAAGCGGCCGCACACAGGAAATCCAGCGCTTGATTGGCAGATCTTTACGCGCCGTTGTCGATATGGAAGCACTCGGCGAAAGAATGATCAAAATTGATTGCGATGTGATTCAGGCCGACGGGGGTACAAGATGCGCTTCTATTACCGGTGCATATGTGGCACTCGCTGATGCCGTCAATTGGCTCATCAAAAACGGCTCCTTGGAAAAATCTCCGCTCAAAGGACAAGTCGCTGCACTTTCAGTCGGTATTTATGAAGGTGTTCCGGTTGCCGATTTCGACTACGACGAAGATCATTTAAGTGATACGGATATGAATGTCGTGATGACAGACGCCGGCAAATTTGTTGAACTGCAGGGAACCGCCGAAGGAGAACCCTTTAGTCGGAAAGACCTAGATGCCTTGCTCAAGCTGGCTGAAGACGGATTGAAACAGCTGTTTGCTGCTCAGAGAGCAGCCCTCGCCGAGGAGTAAAAGACATGTCAAAAAAAATTGTTCTCGCCAGCAATAACAAAAAGAAAATGAAAGAGATGCAGGAGCTTCTCGCTCCGATGGGCGCCGAAGTGATTTCGCAAGGTTCTTTGGAAATTCCATCCGCCGAAGAACCTTTCGGTACCTTTGTGGAAAATGCGCTGACGAAAGCCAGATGGGCGGCGAAGCATTCCGGTCTTCCGGCCATTGCCGATGACTCGGGAATTTGCGCGGATGCCTTAAAGGGCGCACCCGGCGTTCTGAGCGCACGCTTTGCCGGTGAACCAAGCTCGGATGCCGCAAACAACGCAAAGCTGATTAAAGAACTTGTAGACAAAGACAATCGTAACGCGCATTACACCTGCGTTATTGTCGCCGTCCGTGATGAAAACGATCCTGAGCCGCTGATTGCGATTGATTTTTGGAACGGTACGATCGGATACGAACCGAAAGGCGAGGGCGGCTTCGGATACGATCCTTTCTTTATCGTGACGCCGGATGGAAAGACCGCTGCTCAGATGACGGCAGAAGAAAAGAATGCTGTCAGCCATCGCGGCAAAGCCATGAGAAAAATGCGCAGTTTATTAACCGAACGTTGGAATTGGTAAATTGAAAGAACTCCCGCTTTCTTTATATATTCACTGGCCGTGGTGCCTTAAAAAATGTCCTTACTGCGACTTTAATTCTCACGGCTTGAGGGGGCCGGCACCGGAAGCGCTCTATGAGGCCGCTATTATTGAAGGGCTCAAAGAGCAGGGCGCCCGTGTTCAGAGAAGAAAGCTGAAGAGCATATTTTTTGGAGGAGGAACACCTTCTCTGATGGCGCCGGATACCATCGGCAGAATCATTGAAGCGGCCGACCGCAGTATTCCGTTCCACGAAAACATCGAAATTACGCTGGAAGCCAACCCCGGCACTTTTGAGGAACAGAAATTTAAAGACTTCAGGGAGGCCGGTGTCAACCGGCTTTCGATCGGAATTCAAAGTTTTGATGACTCTAAATTGAAGGCTTTAGGCCGGGTTCATAATTCACAGGAAGCCAAGCGGGCCGCTGAAAGCGCCGGAAAGATCTTTGAGAACTTCAACCTGGATTTAATGTTCGGGCTTCCCGGCCAAACTATTCAGGAACTGGACGAAGAGCTGGAAACGGCATTTTCTTTCGGATCGACGCATTTGTCTTGTTATCAGCTGACGCTGGAGCCGAATACTTACTTTGCCAAATTCCCGCCAAAAGGGATGCCTGATGACGACGTACTCTCAGACATGTCGGATTTGGTCAGGGATAAAACCGCGGCCCGAGGCTTTGATCACTATGAAGTGTCTGCTTATGCCAAGGAAGGTTTACGCTGTCGGCACAATCTGAACTATTGGGAATTCGGAGATTATTTGGCAGTGGGCCCGGGCGCTCATGGAAAACTGACGCTGCAAAGCATTCCCGAACGGTTTTATAACTACCGTGACCCGGCTCGCTGGCTCCTCTCTTTTAAAGAACACAAAACACAAATCGCAGAACGAAAACCGATCTCTCCGGAAGATTTGCCGTTTGAATTTATGCTCAATGCACTTCGCTTGAGGGAAGGCGTCCCCTTTGAGTTTTATACCGAGAGGACCGGTCTTGATTTCGATGTTATTGAACCGATTTGGACGGAACTTCGAGAGAAAGGCCTTGTCTGCGACCACCTCAAGAGGATTAAAACAACGGAGAAAGGCTGGCTCTTTTTAAATGAAGTGCTTGAGGCTTTTCTTTAGCCGAATTCCGACATTCAAATATCAAATCATGCGGCCGATTTCGGCCGCTAATTCTTTCTTTCTGAAGAAATGCACCACTTCCAGCAGTGTTCTAACTCTGTTCAAAAATTAATAAAAAAATTCCCCAAAATGTTCCAATTTGCACTAAAAAGGTGCATCATTACAAAAGTTTTTACGACTGCTTACTGAGGTTCTTTGAGAATGCATGATTTCGTGCATGTCAAAAATTGGCACGAAATTTGCATAAGCTTTGTTGAACATATTTTTTGATTGCCACGTCCAAATTTACTAAGGAGATATCCATGGCTAAGACCAGCGCTGAAATCATGCAGATGCTTGTGGACAACAACGTCAAATTTGTTGATTTGCGCTTTACTGATTTCAAAGGCAAAGAACAGCACGTTTCCGTACCGGTTTCTGCTTTTGATGAAGACAAGTTTGAAGAAGGTCACGCTTTCGATGGTTCTTCCATCGCCGGATGGAAGGGCATTGAGGCCAGCGACATGCTGCTGATGCCGGATCCGGACAGTGCCCGTATGGACCCGTTCGCCGACGAAGATATTCCGACAATGATTCTGACCTGTAACGTCGTTGAGCCTTCTACCGGAAAGGGATACGATCGTGACCCCCGCAGCGTTGCCAATCGTGCAGAAGCTTACTTAAAGAGCACCGGCATCGGCGATACCGCTTACTTCGGACCCGAGCCGGAATTTTTCATTTTTAACGGTGTCAGCTGGGGCACCACAATGAATCACAGCTTCTTCAAGATTGAAAGTGAAGAAGGCTATTGGAGCAACGGAAAGGATATGAACGGCGCCAACGGCGGCCATCGTCCTACCGTTAAGGGCGGTTATTTCCCGGTTCCTCCGGTCGACTCTCTCTACAATATCCGCTCCCAAATGTGCGAACTTCTTGAAGAACAAGGCGTTCCGGTTGAAGTTCATCATCATGAAGTCGGCGGCTGCGGCCAGTGCGAAATCGGCACACTGTTCAGCACTCTGACCAAACGCGCTGACTGGACTCAGATTCTTAAATATACGGTATGGAATGTTGCAGCAGCCTACGGTATGACTGCAACCTTTATGCCGAAACCCGTCGTCGGCGACAACGGCTCCGGTATGCATGTTCACCAGTCAATCTGGAAGGACGGCAAGAACCTTTTCGCAGGCAACGGCTATGCAGGCCTTTCCGATCTGGCCCTCTACTACATCGGCGGCATTATTAAACATGCTCGTGCATTGAACGCGATCACAAACCCGACAACCAACAGCTATCGTCGTCTGGTCCCGGGCTTTGAAGCTCCTGTCAAACTCGCTTACTCGGCTCGCAATCGTTCCGCTTCTCTGCGTATTCCGTTTGTTTCCAGCGAAAAGGCCCGTCGCGTTGAAGTTCGCTTCCCCGATCCGATGGCTAACTCCTATCTGGCATTCTCCGCCATGCTGATGGCCGGTTTGGACGGTATCCAGAACAAGCTGCATCCGGGTGAAGCTGCAGACAAGAACCTCTATGATCTGCCGCCGGAAGAAAACGCAAAGATTCCGACCGTTTGCTCTTCTTTGGAACAGGCCCTGGATGCTTTGGCGGCCGACCATGAATTCCTGACAGCCGGCGGCGTCTTCAGCGAAGATCTGATCACTTCTTATATCGAACTCAAGCATGAAGAAGTCGTACGTACTCAGATGGCCGTCACACCTGAAGAGTACGACATGTACTATTCGAGCTAGTAGCGTAATTTAAGTCTGTCTGCGCAAAGACAGCTGGATGACCGAGCGGAGGAAATCGTGAGTTTTGATGCCAAGCGTTTAGAAAGTTTCGATCTCCTCAGGCTCGGTCTTTTTGTATGTAACAAAGAAGGCGGTATTCTTTATGCCAATACGGCAGCCCAATTCCTTTCCGGGCAGTCATTGAAGCATTTAAAAGAACGAAAACTGCAGTTTTACCTGAATTCGTCGGATGAATGGCTCGCAAATTATCGTGCGCATCCTGAGCCTTCCTTTCTGGTTCCGAATGAGTTAGACCATTTTCTGCGTCCTCCGGCAGAACCGATTCCGGTTCTGGTCACCATTCATCCTTTCCCGGATGACGAAAATATTCTCTTGGCTGAGATTGTGCCGGCAGATAAGACCCTTCAAATGACGCGAGAGCGTCATATGAATGAGCTGTCCGAAAATACTCGGCGCCTGCTGCGAAATCTCGCCCATGAAATTAAGAATCCTCTCGGAGGGATTCGAGGCGCTGCGCAGCTCCTGGAGGGAGAACTTCACGATCCGGAAAATAAAGAATTTACCGAGGTCATTATCAGTGAAGCAGACCGTCTTCAGCATCTTGTCGATAAGATCCTAGCGCCTTACCGTCAGCTTTACCATCCAGTGCCAACTAATGTTCACGAGATCCTGGAACGTGTTCGCCTCCTGGTGCAGTCGGAATTTCCGGAAGGGCTGAAGGTCGTTCGCGACTACGACATCAGTGCGCCTGAAATGATGGCTGACAGAGGTCAGCTGACGCAAATTTCTTTGAACTTAATGCGCAACGCCGCCGAAGCATTATCCGAGCAAATAGCACAGGGCACGGCATGTATCACGCTTAAAACCCGTGTTGTCCATCATGTTCAAGTCGGTCAAAGTTTTTGCCGCACGGCATTAAATATCCATGTGATCGATAACGGAGAAGGCATACCCAAAGACTTAGCCGACAGTATTTTTTATCCTCTGGTCAGCGGAAAGGAACAGGGGAGCGGACTCGGACTCTCCCTGGTTCAGACTTTTGTCGAGCAGCATGGCGGCAGTATTTCGGTCAGCAGTGAAGCCGGCCGTACCGATTTCAGCATATTGTTTCCCTTATCGTTATGAAAAATGTTTGGATCGTGGACGATGATCGTTCCATCAGATGGGTATTAGAAAAAGCACTTCAAAAGGCAGATATCCCCTGCAAAACTTTTAGTGAAGCAGAGTCCGTGCTGCAGGCGATCAAGAAAGAGCAGCCTGCTTTGATTTTGAGCGACATCCATATGCCGGGCAAAAGCGGCTTGGAAATGCTCTCAGAAATTAAGAAGTCCTATCCGAAGCTTCCGATCATCATCATGACGGCCTATTCGGACTTGGACAGTGCCGTAGCCAGTTTTCAAGGCGGAGCGTTTGAATATCTTCCCAAACCTTTCGACATCGATAAAGCCATCGAACTCGTTCGGCGAGCAACCGAAGAGAACGAGGAAGAAGAGCAGACTCCGTCAGAAGAAACCGCTTCTGAAATTATCGGTAAGGCGCCGGCCATGCAGGAAGTCTTCCGCGCCATCGGACGTTTGTCTCAAAGCAAGGCAACCGTTCTGTTAACAGGAGAGTCCGGCGCCGGCAAAGAAGTGGTGGCGAGAGCGCTTCACAAACACAGTCCCCGCGCCAATGCTCCTTTTGTCGCAATCAATATGGCGGCAATTCCGAAAGACTTAATGGAAACAGAGCTCTTCGGACATGAAAAGGGCGCCTTCACCGGTGCCAGTGCGATCCGTCACGGACGTTTCGAACAGGCAGAAGGCGGCACGCTCTTTCTGGACGAAATCGGTGATATGCCTGCTGAACTTCAGACCAGGCTCCTGAGAGTTTTGTCCGACGGTTATTACTATCGCGTCGGGGGCCATCAGTCTCTCAAAGCCAATGTCAGAATCATTGCGGCAACGCACCAAAATCTGGAAGCGATGGTTCGGGAAAATCGTTTCCGCGAAGACTTGTACCATCGTCTCAATGTCATTCGCCTGCGCCTGCCTCCTTTAAGGGAAAGGCCGGAAGATATTCCGCTTTTGGTCAATCATTTTCTGCAGAAGTCGGCAGAGAATCTCGGCGTTGAGCCCAAGATCATGTCTGAGGAAGCGATGGAATTTTTAAAACGTTTCCCGTTTCCCGGCAATGTTCGTCAATTAGAAAATCTCTGCAATTGGCTTGTCGTGATGGCGCCTTCCCAGCACATCCGAGTGACGGATCTTCCTGAGGAGATCAGCCGCGGCGAAGCGGAAAAGATTCATAAAAACAGCGAGGTTTCAAGCGAGGAGACTCTCGGCGGAAGCTGGGAGGAACTGCTCAAAGCTGAAGTCAAAGAGATGCTCAAAAGTCAGTCTCCCGATCTCATGAAGCAGCTATCGGATACTTTTGAAAGTATCGTAATCGGGACGGCGCTTGAGTATACGCACGGAAGGCGAGTCGATGCTGCGACAAGACTCGGCATCGGCCGAAATACAATTACACGCAAAATCGCCGAGCTCAAACTTGAAAGCGAAGACTAACGGCCTTGATAATATGGGCGGTTATGAAGATCGCTGATATTGAACAACAACTTATCCAAGCCGGCTGCAAAAGCGTTCACATCGATCGCTTTTGGCGCAATTGGTATTCCGGCAAACCTCTGAACCGAAGCAAGGTACGCCTGCCTGCGGCGGCAGAGGCACTGTTGCCTCAATTAGAGGAATTCTTAACTCATCAATTGATGGCTCAGGAAAAAGCCGAATCCGAGACCGGCACGCGCTGGGTTCTCAAAGCCTCCGACGGCCAGCTGATTGAATGCGTGCTTCTTCCTCGAGAAGGCGTCTGTGTATCCACGCAAGTCGGATGTGCTGTCGGCTGCGTCTTCTGTATGACCGGAAAAAGCGGTTTGATCCGACAGTTGAGCGATCTGGAGATTGCCGGTCAGGTCCAATACGCCATGAGAAATGCGCCTGTGAAGAAAGTAGTTTTGATGGGAATGGGCGAGCCTTCTCATAATCTTCGTTCCGTTCTTTCTGCGGTTGAACATATCGTTCGGTATTCCGGCATCGGATACAAAGAGGTTGTTATTTCTACTGTCGGTGATAGGCGACTTTTCGAAGCGCTGCTGAAATCAGAAATCAAGCCGGCATTAGCAATCTCTCTGCACAGCGCAATGGATGAGAAGCGCAGAAGTTTGCTTCCCCGGGCCGCAGATTTAACCGTGAAAGAAATTTTAGAGTACGGTGCAAAATACGCAGAGGTCGGGAAATATCCGATTCAATATCAGTGGACCTTGATTAACGGCATCAACGACGGGATTGATGAGATTGAAGCGCTGACTCCTCTGTGGTCTCGGCAGGCTATCCTCAACATGATCCCCGTCAACGCTGTTGACGGCAGTCCATACCGGCGACCGTCGACAGAGCAGATCGATAAGATAAAGGAAGCATGCCGAGCAAATGGAATATTGCTTAAATTCCGTGACTCAGCCGCCCAGGATGTTGACGGAGGCTGCGGTCAGCTTCGCGCCAGAGCGCTAAAAAGAAAGCCGGCGTTACAGCCGGCTCAAGAGTTAAAGATCAAGCGTTAGTGTCACGGGCGCGTGATCACTCGGGCGTTCATTGCCTCTGACTTTCTTGTGAATTTCAACTCCGAGGTTCTTGCTGGCAAGAGCCTCGGAAATCAAAATATGGTCGATACGAAGGCCTCGGTTTCTTCTGAAAGCCATCATGCGGTAATCCCACCAGGAATAGGATTTTTCCGGCTGTTCAAAGGCGCGGAAAGAGTCCGTTAAGCCGAGATCGATAAGACGCTGAAAAGCCTCTCTGGCTTTAGGCGTGCAAAGCACGGATTCCGCCCAAGATTCCGGATCCCAAACATCGCGATCTTCCGGGGCGATGTTAAAGTCGCCGAGAAGCACTAAGTTCGGATACTCTTCCAGCTGGCTCGGAAGCCATTGAACCAGAGCTTCCAGCCAAGCGAGCTTATAAGGAAACTTTTCGCTCTCAACTGTTTCACCGTTCGGAAAGTATCCGTTGATGACGCGGAGTTTTTCGCTGCCGACTTGGACCGTTGTGGCTAAGAGACGGCTTTGCGGATCTTCGAAACCGGGGATGTTGCGAACTTCTTCGTCCGGAAGGAAGGTCAGCGGGTCACGAAGGATTGTGGCGACACCGTTGTAGGTTTTCTGGCCAAATGCATCCAGCGTATATCCTACTTCTTTGAAGGCGGCCGCATCGATGTCTGCCTCCTGCATCTTGAGTTCCTGAAGGCAGAGAATGCTGTTCTCTGTTTCCTTCAGAAAGTCCAAAACCTGCGGCTGACGAACCTTTAGAGAATTGACGTTCCAAGTCGTAATCGTGATGCTCATTTGGTCTCCAGCAAGCCATATTGACGGAGAAGTGCGTCGACGGAAGGTTTACGGCCGCGGAAAGCAACAAAGCTGTCCATTGCCGGGCGGCTGCCGCCGCGGGACAAAACTTCGTCCAGCCATTTGTTTCCGACCTCAGGATTGAAAATACCTTTCTCTTGGAAGAGGGAGAAGGCATCCGCAGAGAGCACTTCAGCCCACTTATAGCTGTAGTAGCCTGCGGCATAGCCGCCCGCAAAGATATGAGAGAAGGAGTTGGCAAAACGGTTGTACTCAGGCGGGAAAGTGACCGCGACTTCTTTTCTGACTGCAGTCAGGATCTTTTGGACCGCATCTTTTTCCGGATGTGTGTCCATATGAAGGAGCATATCGAAGAGGGCAAATTCGATCTGGCGAACATTTGCCATTCCGGCACCGTAGTTTTTGGCAGCAACCAGTTTGTCGAAGAGTTCGCGCGGCATGGTCTTGCCGGTCTTGACATGATGCGTAATGGTCTGCATCACATCCCAATTCAAAACGAAGTTCTCCATGAACTGGCTTGGCATTTCAACTGCGTCCCATTCCACGCCGCTGATGCCGGATACGGCCAATTCTGTCTGGCGGGTCAGCATATGATGCAGGCCGTGACCGAATTCGTGGAAAATCGTTTCGACGTCTCTTAACGTCAGAAGAGAAGGATTGTCTCCGACGGGTGCGGCGAAGTTGCAAACAAGGTAAGCAATCGGTTTTTGGATTTTTCCGTCAACCTCACGACGGGAGATCTGGTCATTCATCCATGCGCCGCCTCTCTTTCCGTTGCGGGCATAAAGGTCCATATAGAATCCGGCGATCTCTTTGCCTTCCTTGTCTTCAATGACAAAGAATTTGACGTCATCGTTCCAGACGGGCGCTTTCTTTTCTTTGATCTTGATCGAGAACATCTTCTCGACAAGTCCGAACATTCCTTTGAGAACAGCAGGTTCCGTGAAGTATTGTTTTACTTCATTTTCAGAGTAAGAGAATTTTGCTTCACGGAGTTTTTCGCTGATGAAAGAAAGATCCCAAGTCTGAACATCCTTAATTCCTAGCATATTCTTGCCGTAATCGATAAGTTCTTCCATTTCTTTCTCTGCAGCTGGTTTGGCCTTGGCCGCTAATTCTCGCAGGAAAGAAACGACTTGTTCGGGAGATTCTGCCATTTTCCGAACCAAGGAGACTTCGGCAAAATTTTTATAGCCGAGAAGATGAGCGTCTTCGACCCGCAGTTCGAGCAGACGATTAATGATTGGCAGATTGTCTTTGCCAGCAGGCGAGAACTCAGAGGCGCGAGTCACGTATGCGTGATACATCTTCTCACGAAGCTCTCGATTTTCTGCGTACTGCATGATCGGCAGATAATTCGGCATATGCAAGGTGATCTTGTAGCCCTTGGCGCCCTCGGCTGCAGCCTGCTGGGCATAGAGATGC
>OGHR01000814.1_pt1 | contig 21937 bp, 16 predicted proteins | sample 1571621 | NCBI WGS metagenome assembly OGHR01 (sample SAMEA2582038, study PRJEB24529) | metagenome | biome: Human gut stool | place: China | collected 2011
TCAGCCTTGCTGCGGTTATGCAGCGTAAAACTACAAGATTTCGGGTGTGTACAAACGACCGGAAACGCTTTATAATAAAGGAGAAAAGACTATGGAATTCTTCAACTCTGCTATCGAAGTTCTTCAGACTCTGGTTGTCGCTCTGGGTGCCGGTCTCGGCGTTTGGGGTGCCATCAACCTGCTGGAAGGTTATGGTAACGACAACCCCGGCAGCAAGAGTCAGGGCATGAAGCAGCTCATGGCTGGCGGCGGCGTTGCTCTGGTGGGCATTACCCTGATTCCCCTGCTGAGCGGTCTGTTCGGTTAAGAACAGCGGGCGGCGATTGCCGCCCGGTACATATTTATAATAAGGAAAGCCATAGTAACGATCTCACATACAGAAGGTGAATCAGATGAGCGAGATTTTATTGTATCATGGCAGTAAAGAAGAAGTTGTCTATCCCGAAATCCGCATCACACGGTATACAAAGGACTTTTCTTGGGGATTCTACTGCACGAACAGCTATCAACAAGCCTACCGCTGGGCAGACCGCCGTTCTGCCGATGGTATTGTGAACGTCTATCGCTATGTAGAGAATCCTGACCTGAAAATCCTGCGTTTCCCTGAAATGTCGGACGAATGGCTGGATTTCATTGCAAAATGTCGTGCAGGCGAAACCCATCCCTATGATATTGTGGAGGGTCCCATGGCAGATGACACCATCTGGGACTATGTCAATGGATTTACGTCCGGGCAGATCAGCCGTGAAGCATTTTGGGCATTGGCGAAGTTCAAGCATCCAACACACCAGATCAGCTTTCATACCGTAAACGCTTTGCACTGCCTGACCTTTGAGAGGAGTGAATCCATCCATGACCGAAAAGCAGAAAAATGATGTTCTCTACGTTTGCAGCCTGATCGAGACCATCGCCCGTAAGACCAAAAATCATCGGCAGGATGTGATTCGTCACTTCACAAAAGCCGGCATCGAACGGCAGCTCCGGCTGGCAGAAGTAAACCACTGTCTGTCCTTTGAGCAGGTTTCAGATGAGCTGATTGAAGATCTCAACATCCCGGATGGGGATTTTGATACTGCTGCGGAGTGCCGCTATACGGTCCCTTCTGCAACCTCCATCGGAATGCTGTATCAGGGGCTGGTGCTGTCCACCATGAAAGATGAAGATGCTGCACAGGCAATTCTGGATGTTTTTTCGTCGTTTATCACGGATGAGATCTCCGATTTCAATTCCAACGTATACTACACCAATCCTGATTATCTCCGCTGCTCCTATCTGGAGGGCAAAATGCTTGCTTGAGAAAGGATTGTTATAATGGCAAAAAATCAACATAATGCAGGGCTTCATTATAGACCTCTCAATCAACTTGGATTATCAAACTTCAATGATTATATAGAAAATCCCATTGATAGTCGTTTTAAGTTTAATCCGCCCCCTCTAAAATGTGGTAAGCTTTTTGGACTTTGCAAAGCTGATCGTCAAAAAGAAAAGCTTCAGAAACATTGCCCGTGGCATCCGCTTCTAAAAATGAAGGCATTCACATTAGAGATCAACGGAGAAGCTGAATACATTTGGTATTGTAAAGAATGCGATTGTTATTATATGAACCCCTTTTGGCGAAATGGAGAAAAACGCATCCTTGATGTTTATCATAAGGTTCCTGTTCGCCGACTTATAAAAACAGCTATATAGCTTTGATTATGATTTGCCGATTGCCGAAAAGCAGTCGGCTTTTTTGTTTCCGTCGAACACTTTTTGTGTTTGCTCATATCATTTCATCTATCATTCATCAATCAAAAATGATAGATGAAATGAGGGCATTGTTCCATACGGCGGCTTGAGCAGCAGCGGAAAGCCCTCTGCAGCTTGCAGTTTTATTAAATGTCCGTGCTCCAAGCCGCGTTTTTATCCACCCATCCATGAAAGGCGGTGCTATTATGCAGTTTTTGACCCACATTATTTTTCTCCTGAATCTCCTCAAGACCCTTATCAACCATTTCAGCTAAGGACGGTGACTGAATGGAAACCGTTCTCAAAGCCATTGCCGACTGGATCAAAGGCATCCTGACGGCAGGCATTATGTCCAATCTCAGCGGGCTGTTTGACGATGTGAACACCCAAGTGGGCAACATCGCCCAGCAGGTGGGCACAAAGCCCTCCAGTTTTGAGCCGAGAGTATTCGCCATGATCGAAGCCCTCTCCCGGAATGTGGTATTGCCTATTGCAGGCATCATCCTGACCTTTATCGCCTGCTATGAGTTGATCGAGATGATCACACAGCACAACAATATGGCACAGTTTGAGCCTGCGCTCATCATGCGCTGGATCTTCAAAACGGCGGTGTCGGTGTGGTTTATCTCCAACACCTTCGATATTGTGATGGCGGTGTTCGACATCACCCAGAAGGTAGTGTCCGATTCCAGCGGCATCATTGCCGGAAACACCCGTGTCAATGACATTGGTTTGTCCATGCTGCAATCCAGCCTGATGCAGATGGATGTAGGCCCCCTGTTCGGGCGTTTCCTGCAAAGTTTCTTCATCGGCATCACCATGCGGATATTGAGCATCATTATTTTTGTCATCGTGTACGGAAGAATGATTGAGATATATTGCATGGTGAGCCTTGCACCCATCCCGATGGCGACCTTCGGCAACCACGAGCAATCGCACATGGGGCAGAACTACCTGAAATGCCTGTTCGCATTGGGCTTTCAGGGCTTTCTCATCCTCATCTGCGTGGCAATTTATGCCGTGCTGATCCAGAGCGTGGCAATTTCCGGGGATGCCATCAACTCCATTTGGAGCATTGTGGGCTACACCGTTTTGCTCTGTTTCAGCCTGTTTAAGACCAGCTCCGTGACAAAATCCGTCCTCGGAGCGCATTAAAGGAGGTGCTTTATTGGCTGCGTATATTTCCGTTCCCCGTGACCTGACGAAAGTAAAATCGAAGGTCGCGTTCAACCTGACGAAACGGCAACTGCTTTGTTTCGGCACGGCGGCACTGATTGGAGTGCCGCTGTTTTTCGTTCTCCGGGATTCCGGCGGCAACACAGCCGCCACCCTTGGCATGATGGCCGTTATGCTGCCTGCATTTTTTCTGGGTATGTACGAGAAAAATGGTCAGCCGCTGGAAAAACTGCTGTCGCACTATGTTCAGGCGCGATTCTTGCGCCCGAAGATTCGACCTTATAAGACCAACAACTACTACGCGATTTTGATGAGAGGAGGGTCAGCCAATGCCGTTTTGGAAAAAGACCGATAAGGGCGGCAAGAAAAAGCCGCCGAAGTCTGCTGTTCCCCGGACAGCACAGCAGTCCATCCCCATGCAGCGGATGTTCGAGGATGGCACTTGCCGGGTGAAGCCGAACTATTATACTCGGACGATTGCCTATCAGGATATCAATTATCAGTTGGCGCAGCAGGAGGATAAGACTGCGATTTTTGAGGAATGGTGTTCATTCCTCAATTTTTTCGACAGTTCCATCAAGTTTGAACTGTCCTTTGTGAACATGGCAACGGACAGCACAGAGTTTGAGAAGAGCATCCGCATCCCGTACCAGAAAGATGGTTTCGACGATGTGCGTGCGGAGTACAGCCAGATGCTGCGCCAGCAGCTTGCCAAGGGCAATAATGGTCTGACCAAGACAAAATTCATCACCTTTGGTGTGGAGGGCGAGAGCATGGCGCAGGTCAAGCCCCGGCTCGACCACATCCAGAACGATTTGCTCAACAACTTCCACCGGCTGGGGGTGCAGGCAAAGCCCCTGAACGGTGCCCAGCGGCTGAAACTCATGCACGATATGTTCAACATGGACGGTGCCAGCAAGTTTCACTTTGACTGGAAAGACCTTGTGAAAAGCGGGCTTTCCGTAAAAGACGCCATTGCGCCCACCGCCTTTGCGTTCAAGAACAGCCGTACCTTCCAGATGGGCGGTATCTTCTGCGCCGCCAGCTTTCTGAGCATCACGGCATCCGACATCAGTGACCAGCTTTTGAAGGACTTTCTGGATATGGATTCGTCCCAAATCGTCACCATGCACATCCAGTCCGTTGACCAGAACCGTGCCATCAAGACGGTGAAGCGTACCATCACGGAACTGGACCGCAGCAAGATCGAGGAACAGAAAAAAGCCATCCGTGCCGGGTATGATATTGACATCATCCCGTCCGATTTGGCAACTTACGGACGGGATGCGAAAGCCCTGCTCAAAGAGTTGCAAAGCCAGAACGAGCGGATGTTCCTCGTCACGTTTCTGGTGCTGAACACCGGCAGGACTGAACAGGAACTGGAAAACAATGTTTTTCAGGCATCCAGCATCGCCCAGAAGCACAACTGCAATCTGTGCCGGTTGGATTTTCAGCAGGAGCAGGGGTTGATGAGCAGCCTGCCGCTGGCAGACTGTCAGATCGAAATTCAGCGAGGGCTGACCACCAGCAGCACTGCCATCTTCATTCCGTTCACCACACAGGAACTTTACCAGTCTGGCAAAGAAAGCCTGTATTACGGCCTGAACGCCCTGTCCAACAACCTTATCATGGTGGACCGGAAGAAGCTGAAGAACCCCAACGGCCTGATTCTGGGCACTCCCGGTTCTGGCAAAAGTTTCTCAGCAAAACGTGAAATCACCAACGCATTTCTGGTGACGGATGATGATATTATCATCTGCGACCCGGAAGCAGAATACGCTCCGCTGGTGGAGCGTCTGCATGGGCAGGTTATCCACATCGGCCCTGCCAGCACTCAGTATATCAACCCCATGGACATCAACAGCAATTACAGCGAGGAGGACAATCCGCTGGCTCTGAAAGCGGACTTTATTCTTTCGCTGTGTGAACTGGTGGTAGGCGGAAAAGAGGGCTTGCAACCTGTGGAAAAGACGGTCATTGACCGCTGTGTTCATGTGGTCTACCGCAAGTATTTCGAGAATCCCACCCCGGAAAATATGCCCCTGCTGGAAGATCTGTACAACGCTCTGCTGACGCAGGACGAACCGGAAGCCCGCCATGTGGCGGCGGCATTGGAGATTTACGTCAAGGGTTCTTTGAACATCTTCAACCACCACACCAACGTGGACATCCACAACCGCATCGTCTGCTTCGACATCAAGCAGCTGGGCAAGCAGCTGAAAAAGCTGGGAATGCTCATCGTGCAGGATGCCGTGTGGGGGCGCGTTACCGCCAACCGCAGTGCCGGAAAATCCACCCGGTACTATGCAGACGAATTCCACCTTTTGCTGAAAGAGGAACAGACTGCCGCTTATTCTGTGGAGATTTGGAAGCGTTTCCGTAAGTGGGGCGGCATCCCGACAGCCCTAACGCAGAACGTCAAAGATCTGCTGGCAAGCCCCGAAGTATCGAACATTTTCGAGAACTCGGACTTTGTGTATATGCTCAATCAGGCCAACGGAGACCGACAGATTCTCGCAAAGCAGCTCAACATCTCGCCCCATCAGCTTTCCTATGTGACCCACTCCGGCGAAGGTGAAGGGCTGCTGTTCTTCGGCAACGTGATCCTGCCCTTTGTTGACCACTTCCCGAAAGACCTTGAACTCTACCGTATCCTCACGACTAAACTCAACGAGATCTCGGAGGACGTGCAGAAATGAGTGAACCGAAGCTGAACATCAAAGAGGAAACGTCCGCAAAAAAGACCCGTTCTCCCCCGAAAAAAGCCAAGGTAGAGCAGACGGTGCCCAAAAAGAAAAAGCTGAAAACCGATGCAGATAAAGCTGCGGAAAAGGCACAGCATCTGCGGTTTGGCAAGGCGGAACTGACCCCGGACGAGTTGAGCCGGTTGAGCAAGGCGCAGAAGCGTGAAATGTACGCCGCCCATGCCGCCCGCTCTGCGGTGCACCGGGAGGTTGACCAATACGAGGATGACAATGTGGGCACACAGGCTCTGAGCGAGGGCGAAAAGGCGGCAGGAAATGTCCGTGATATTTCCAAAAGCCGCTATGCCCGCAAACTCAAGAAGAAAGCCAAGGCACAGGGAAAGAAAGACACCAAAACCGCAAGATCTTCTGCACAGGAACCGACTGCGGCACAAGATGCAGGAGCGTCCAGCACCGGCGAGGGCGGCTCCAACTGGCTTTCACGGTGGCGGCAGAAGCAGGACATCCGGCAAAGTTACTATGCCGCCGCCCGGTCGGGCACAGCGGCGCAGACCGCAGGCGGCAAGGCGGCATCCAACGGCGCATCTGCCGCTCGGTCCGGTGTGGAACAGGCCGTAGAAAAAGGCAAAACCGCCGTCAGTACCGCCGTAAAGGGGCTGATGAATGCCGCCAAGGGCAACGCACACGTTCTGGTGATCGTGGGCGTTTTTCTTTTGCTCATCCTCATGGTGATGTCGGGCTTTTCGTCCTGCGGCATCCTCTTTTCCGGCGGCACACAGGTGTCCGGGCAGACCATGTATTCTGCCGAGGACAGGGACATCCGGGGCGCAGAACAGGACTACAAGAAGCTGGAAAAGGAACTGGACAAGAAAATCAAGCGCACTCCCACCGACCATCCCGGCTACAACGAGTACCAGTACCATCTCGACCCCATCGAGCATGACCCGTGGCAGTTGACCTCTTTTCTCACGACTCTGTATGACGATTATACCCGGTCGGAGGTGCAGGGCAAGTTGAAGGAGACCTTCAAAAAGCAGTACAAGCTGACCACATGGGTAGAAGTCCAGACCCGATACCGCACGGTAGTGATGATCGACATTTTTACTGGCATCCCCTACACCGTGCAAGTGCCCTATGAGTATCGAATTTTTCACACCAAATTGGTGAATAAAGGGCTGGAAGTCGTTATCCGGGAGGAACTGGACAACGACCAGTGGAAACGGTACGAGATCTTTCAGGACACACTGGGTGGTCGGCCCTACCTGTTCAACGGCGGTCTGCCGCCCGGTGGTTCCGATGGCTCCGGTACACCGGGCATCGACTATCAGGTTCCGGCAGAAGCCCTGACCGACAGCGAGTTTGCTGCCATCTACAAGGAAGCCCAAAAGTATGTGGGCACGCCCTACGTCTGGGGCGGTTCCACCCCGGAAACCGGGTTTGACTGCTCTGGCTACGTCTGCTGGGTGTACAACCAGAACGGCTATGATGTGGGGCGCACCACCGCCAACGGCTTGTGGAACAAGTGCCAACACATCAGCGAGGCCGAAGCAAAGCCCGGTGACCTTGTTTTCTTCGAGGGAACGTATGATACCCCGGGGAAAAGTCATGTGGGCATCTACCTTGGAAATGGCAAGATGGTCAGTGCCGGAGACCCCATAAAGTATGCTGATATTCACTCGTCCTACTGGCAGAAATACCTGTCCGGTTTTGGGCGACTTTCAAAATGAAACGGAGGGTTCAACTATGAGCGAAAAATCGGATAAGCTGCGGGCGATGCTGGAAAAAGAGAAGGAACGCCGCATCAAGCTGAACAACCGCATCGAGATTCTGGAACGGCGCATTCAGGAGGAGGATTCCGCCGAGGTCAACGAGATGGTGCGAACTGCAAAGGTCACGCCGGAACAGCTTGCCGCCCTGCTGCGGCAGTCGGCTACCGCCACCCCGAACCCGGCTGCGCTGTCTGCCGTGGGTGCAACTTTTGAGAAGGAGGTCGATGCAGATGAAGATTAAGAAACTGGGTGCGCTGCTGGTATCGGCGGCACTGTGCGCTGGCATGGCGGCTCCCGCCTTTGCCTTTGAGGGCGAAGCTGCCCCGGTGGAGCAGCCGGTTCTGCCGGAAGTCGTGGAGGAAGATGTTGTCACCGTCACGGATGAAACTTCTGGTGCCCTGACCCCGGAGGGCAACCTGACGCTGGTGGACGATTACCACACTGACTATTCCGATGGCAGCGGACAGCAGTTCATCACGCTGGTATCGAAATCGGGTGCGACATTTTATCTGGTAATCGATCGGAACAGTAAAGGCGCACAAACCGTACACTTTATGAATCTGGTGGATGAAGCCGACCTGTTGGCTCTGATGGAGGAAGAAGCTGCCGATGCCTACACTGCGGAGAAAGAAGCAGCGGCACAGGCTGAACTGGACAGGCTGAAAGCCGAGGAAGAAGCCAAGAAAGCCGAAGAAGAAGCGGCAACCGCTGAACCGCCCAAGGAAAACAAAATCACAAAGTATGCAGGCGCATTTCTGGGCATAGTCGCCCTGATTGCGCTGGCTGCGGGCGGCGGCTTCTATTTCTATCGCCAGCAGATGCAGAAGAAAAAGGCAGAAAAAGAAGCCCTTGACCCCGATGCAGATTACACCGAGGACAAGGGCGATTTTGAGATTCCGACCGATGTGCCGGACGAGGACGAAGCCCCGGACGAGCAGGACACCGAACCTATCTGATTTTAAGGCGGCGTTTGCCGCCGTACATATTGCAATCAGAAACAGATTGGAGGGATTTTTATCGCAAAATTAGTCGTGGCAGAAAAGCCATCTGTCGCTATGTCCTATGCAAAAGTCCTCGGTGCGACTAGCCGTCAGGACGGTTATCTGGAGGGCAACGGCTATCTGGTAAGCTGGTGTGTTGGGCATTTGGTAGAGCTGGCTCCACCCAATGTCTACGATGCCAAGTACGTCAAGTGGAGCATTGCAGACTTGCCCATCCTGCCGCAAAAGTGGCAGTATCTGGTGTCTGCCAGCACCAAAAAGCAGTTCAGCATCCTGCAAAAGCTGATTCACCGCCCGGACGTAGATAGCATTGTGAACAGTTGCGATTCCGGCCGGGAGGGAGAACTGATCTTCCGTTTGGTGTACCAGCAAGCAGGCTGCAAAAAGCCCTTTTTCCGTCTGTGGCTGTCCAGCATGGAGGAAAACGCCATCCGGGAGGGCTTTGCCCACCTCAAACCGTCAACTGAATACGATGCGCTGTACAATGCAGCACTCTGCCGGGAACGTGCCGACTGGATGGTCGGCATCAATGCGTCCCGGCTTTTTTCGTGCCTGTACGGTCAACCGCTGGCGGTAGGGCGTGTTATGACCCCGGTGCTTGCTATGACGGTAGTGCGGGAAGCTGCTATTGCCGCCTTTGTGCCGGAAAAATTCTACACGGTAGATCTGGAACTGACCAGCGGCTGCACGGCATCCAGCCGCCGCATTCCTGAAAAAGCCGTTGCTGAAAAGCTGATGGAAGCCTGCCGAAAGGAGATGGTGGCAACGATCCAGCGCATCACTCGCAAGGAAAAGTCCGAAAATCCGCCGCCGCTGTACGATTTGACCACCCTTCAGCGAGATGCCAACCGCCTGTTGGGATATAGCGCACAGCAGACGCTGGACTATGTGCAGAGCCTGTATGAGAAGAAACTTACCACTTATCCCAGAACTGATAGTTGCTATATCACTGACGATGACGAGGAAATGCTGGAGGAACTGACCGAGGAGTTGGAAGGTTTTCTCGACATTGCCCCGGAAGATGTGGACGAGGCTGTGCCCCGGACACGGCGCACCGTCAATCGGGAAAAAGTCACCGACCACCACGCCATTCTGCCCACCCGCAGTATGCTGCAAGCCGATCTGGAGGCTCTGCCTAAAGGCGAGCAGAACGTCCTGAAACTCATCATCGCCCGGACGCTGATGGCGGTGAGCAAGCCCTTCCGGTATCTGGAAACCATGCTGACCACCGAGTGCGCCGGGGAGGAATTTACCGCCAAGGGCAAAGAGGTTCTGGAGGAAGGCTGGAAAGCGGTGGAACGCAAGGTGCTGGCAGACATCCTGAACCGAAAACAGGAACTCACCGCCCTGCCCAATGCAGCGGAAAACGAGTGCGGCATTCTCAACGCCGAACTGAAGGAGGGACAAACGACTCCGCCGAAACACTTCACCGAGGACCTTCTACTTCATGCGATGGAAACCGCTAGTGCAGACAGTATGCCGGAGGGTGTGGAACGTCAGGGCATCGGCACCCCGGCAACCAGAGCCGCCACCATCGAGAAGCTGGTGCAGAAGGGCTTTCTGGAGCGCAAGGGCAGCAAAAAGACCAAGGTGTTGCTGCCCACGGATAAGGGAAAAGCCCTCATTACCGTAATGCCCGAAGAAATCCAATCCCCGGAAATGACCGCCGACTGGGAAACAAAACTGTTGTGCGTGGAGCGCGGCGAGATGGAGTCGGAAACATTTATGACTGAAATCAAAGATATGATCTCCTCGTTGGTGAACACCACCGAGGCCGTGAAAGGAGCGAATGTGCTTATGAAAAATAAAGTGATTGGTGTCTGTCCGAACTGTGGCAAATCTGTTGTGGAACGTGAAAAGGGCTGGTTTTGTGAATCCAATCCCTGCCGTTTCGTGCTGTGGAAAGACAATGCTTTCTTCAAGAGGTTGGGTAAACGGCTGGATGCTCATGTGGCCGACAAGCTGCTGCGGGATGGCCGCGTCCGTCTGAAGGACTGCAAGAGTGCCAAGGGCAAGGTATACAACGCCACTGTCCTGCTGTCTACCGAAGCCGATGGTCGCAGCAAGTTTTCGCTGGAATTTGAGGGTGGCCGCTGATGAGGGTACAGGATGAAGCCGTTTATCTGCTGAACAACGAAAAATACCTGCATCTGCGGGAAAATACTTCCGGCGTTGGCTACGCCACCTATGACAAGCTGACCCTGTTGCCGTTGGAAAAGGGACAGATTCCCTTTGAGCATCTGCCGCCCGATGGCAGAAATGCTATTCCTGCCGCCCGGAACTGGTTCCTTTTTGAGCTATCCGATGATCCTCGCAGGGCTATCCAGCTTGAAAGTGTGAGAATCCTCGACAACATCCCGGATTCCGGCATTCGCAAGCGGCGTATCTGGGAAGATCCGTCCATTACTATGAATGATGTGCGGCTCATCGACAGCAACTACAAGGACTTATACCGTGTTCCCAATGGCAGTGTGATTCAGGTGGACTACCCGGATGGCCGAAGTTTCACAACACGGCTGGAACATTGGGACGAGTATCATTTTGATGTTGGTGGACTGGGCGATATGTTCCACATCTGCCAGTTTGCCGAGGTCATGGAGCGCAATGGAGCCAGCTATTACCCGGAAATCCAGACACAGGATGAAACAGGTGCATGGGAACTAGGCGGAAAAGGCTATATTGCCATCCAGTCCTGTGACGATGGCTGGGATTACACCCTCTATCACAGCGATTACTCTGTGATGGACAGCGGCCAGATCGACGCGCCGGAGCTGACGATTCAGGAAGTCCGGGAAGAAATTCTGGAAGCACATCACATGGAAAAAGGTCGGCGGCTGATACAGGACTACGATTTTATCATGGACAGAGCCGCCGAAGCCGAAGAACTGGGGCTAAACAGCCGCCCTTCCACGCTGGAAAAGCTGGCTTCACTGGCTGGCGCAAAAGAAAAATGCGATGCCCCGGAGTGCAGCCCCGTTGGGTGCCGGAAAGTGAGGGATGCTCATGAACTTTAATGGCGAAGAATTGACGCTGATGATGCTCTACAATTCCGGCTCCCGGCCGGGTTTGATGCAGGAGCTGCGGCTGATGCAGTGTTACCTGATGCCTGATGAAACTGCCCTGAGAGAACTGTCCGAACAGGTCATTGAAAAGCTGAAACTTATGACCGATGCCGAGTTTGCCGAGCTGGAATTTCCGCTCGACTGAATTTTTATGGCCAATAAGTAGTATGAATATCTTTTCTTCCCTCAAATATGTGATATACTAGTAGCATCACATATAGTAAATGAAGGAGGAAGGTTTTAGATGGATTTAGTTAAAGTCCAACAAATACACAATCAGTATCGTATCTTTCGACAAGATATGTATAATGAGTGGGAAGAGTATGCTTACTTGAATCATTGCATAAGAAAGCCGACTAAAGAACCTTTTGAGTTTAATAGCCTATTAAGTGACAGTGTATTGCATAAAACTATTGTTGATGCTGGCGGAATGCAAACTAGGTTTTTGAGCGGTGGCAATTCAAGAAGTCATTTCATCAATTCTGTTGGGCGGTTTGAAGTATATATTTCCTCTTTAGCTAAGGTTGTGTTTATAGACTATCCTCAAAAGATGAAGGGATCTGATTCTGAAACCGAAACCTCTAAGGCATTCCAATTGATTTTAAGTTGTAGCACGCGTGACGAAATGATTGACACGCTTGCTGAAGAAAAGGTCCGAAGTATTTTCTATGGAAACCCTGCTGATGTGTTTTTGAAAGATAAGTGCAAATTAGAGTTGGGAACACTTTTTTCTTCCAAATACCGTTTAGCCATTTCTCTATATAGTGAGATTTTAGGAAGACGAAATGCCATAATCCATAATTCCGGTAGAGTTGACAAGAAATATATAAGAGAAAATCCTCAAAGTACTCTTTTGGAAGGCAAAAAGATTATTATTTCTGAAAATTATCTACGCGGAACTATTGGCTTATTGGTTGGAATCGCTGCTGAAACCACAAGTAACGTTGTGGAGAATATTTATAAAGGAAATGTTCAAGGAATATTAGGCCGCGCCACAAATTCGTTTGAGAATTGCTATGAAATCGACTGGTATAAGAGATTGTTGCAAAATTCCGACTAAATCCTTTTAATTTTACTAATTTATTGGAAATCACGATACATCCGAACGCTATTTTCCTGAGAGCGGCCTTTACAAAGGTCGCTCTTTTTATATCCTAAAATCGAAAGGAGGAACGCAATGCCAAATAAAACGCAAGAATACCTCAACCTTGCCCAGCAAACGGCAAAGGAACTGACCCGGTATTGGGAAAACTGGACGGACTACCTGACCACAGCATCCCGGCTGTACAAGTACAACTTTGCCGACCAGCTTATGATTTACGCCCAGCGGCCTGATGCCACCGCCTGCGCCAGTTTCGACCTCTGGAATGACCGCATGAACCGCTATGTCCGGCGTGGCTCCAAAGGCATCGCTCTGTTAGACCAGTCCAGCAGTGTTCCGCGTCTGCACTACGTTTTCGATGTGAGCGACACTGGAGTACGGCGTAATTCGCGTGATCCGGAAGTATGGCAGCTCGGCCCCGATCTGGTTCAGCCTGTGTCGGAAATGCTCGCTAGAGAGTACGGCATCCGGCATGAACGAATCACCCAGCAAATCGCAGACATTTGCGGCAAACTGGTGGATTCCTATTGGGATAACAACAGTGGTGACATTCTCGACATCGTTGACGGCTCTCTTCTGATGGATTATGATGAAGCCGGACAGGAGTTCCAGTTTAAGAGTGCAGCTGCCATCAGCATCACCTATGTCGTTCTCGAACGCTGCGGCTTTGAACCGGAAGGACATTTTGACCGGGGCGATTTTCAGGCCATCTTCTTCTTTTCCACTCCTGCCGCCGTGTATGCGCTGGGCACCGCAGTCAGCGAGTGCAGCCGGGATGTGCTGCGCAACATCGAACGAACTGTAAAGACGACGATCCGCCGCCGCAATGTAGAAAGGAGCCAATATGAATATGAACAGCAGGAACGTGACCTACTCGACCATCGGGGACTACCAGCTCCCGAACCTGACCCTGCCCCAGCAGGAGAAAGCACTGGGCAAGTACGGGCGGCTGCGCCGGACTTACCTGATGAAGCATCGCCCGGTGCTGTACAACTCGATGCTCCTGTCGGGAACTCTGCATCCGTATCTGCTGGAAGTGGAGCAGACCGCAGAGAACCAGATGCAGCAGACCATGCAGGAACTGCTGAAACAGAACCCGGCTCCGAACAAGGAGCAGCATCAGATGGAGTGGGTGCAGCACATGAACAGCCTGAAAGCACAGGCCGAGGAACTGGTGATGAACGAGCTGATTTACAGCTAAGTTTCTTCGATGCACACATTCCCACCGAAGCTGAACAAATTGAATCCATCGACCAAGCGGAGAGCGAAAAATCGCCCTCCGCTTTCTCTTTGTCACAGGCTGAGATCGAAAACGCGCTGCGGAGAGGTTCTAACTTTGAAAACAGCAAACTTCGCATCTGGAAAATTTATCAGCTCCAGCCTGACCGAAAGCTCCGGGCAAAAGCTCTTGCGAAAGAATACGCCCCAAACGGACCCGGCGGCTCCTCGCACACCTATCTGGACGGAAGCAATGGTTGGCTCGATCATGACAGCAAGGGGCTGACGTTTGAACACTATCCAGACCATCAGAAAGCGCTTCTCCGCTGGAATCAGGTCGAAAAATATATCGACCTGATGATTCAGTCTGACCGCTATCTGTCGGATAAAGAGAAAAGAACCATTGACTTCCCCCTTGAGCTGAACGCCGCCAGTGCTGCCGAATACACGGCATTAAAGGAACAGTACCCGGACACTCTCGTTGGATTTGAAGCAGGTGGCAATTTTATGTTCTATGGAGAAGATGCCGCTAAAGTTGCCAAAATCATCAACAGTGCTTTGTTCACGAGAGACACCGCGCTGGGCGAAGTTCAGGTCACAGGCTTTTCTCCTCGCTTATGGGCAAGAAGGTCAAAAGAATTGTGGTCTGCGGGCAACGATGTTTACCTTGCCGGGTTAAACGAGAACGGCACTCACCATCAAACCAAGCACCTGCGCAAAGAGGATTACCTTCCCATCGGCTCCGTTATCAATATGGATAGCCGTGAATTTCGGATTGATAGGGTGGACTTTGATAAGGGCAAAGTTTCTTTGCAGGATATGGCACTGGCCGATATGCGGGTGCCGATTTTTCGGGAAGAACCGCTGTCTGTTGTCCGGGAATTGTACGAACAGCAAGACGAAGCTCTTGACACCGCTCCCGAAAAAGCAGTCGATTATAAGGTCGGGGATGATGTCGTTGTTGAACTGTCTACCCGAACCATCGAGGGAAAGGTCGGCTATGTTGGTGAAACCGATGTGCGCATCGACACCAGTGCGCAGGGCTATTCGTGGAGCAACGAGGTGTTGAACAAACAGCAGTTCGAGAACAGTCTGCGACGGGATGAGCCTACGTCTGATGAATCACTGGACAAGCTGCCTATTTCTGTGGAGGTCAACGGCGAATGGCAGACATTCCCGGATGCAGCCGCCGCAGACGAAGCCCTGAATGCCGAACCTGTGCCGGAAGCTGCTGGAAATTTCCGCATTACGGACGATCATCTGGGCGAGGGCGGTGCAAAACAGAAATACGCCCGGAACATTGCAGCTATCCGCACCCTGTTCCAGTTGGAGCAGGAACACCGTGGAGCCACCATCGAAGAGCAGGAAATTCTATCACAGTATGTCGGCTGGGGCGGTCTGCCGGATGCCTTTGACCCGGACAAGGGCAACTGGGCAAAAGAGTACGCCGAACTGAAAGGACTGCTCTCCGAAGATGAGTACGCCGCCGCCCGTGGCTCCGTCCTGAACGCCCACTACACCAGCCCCACCGTGATTCGTGCCATCTATGATGCTGTGGAGCGCATGGGCTTCCGCAGCGGCAATATTTTGGAGCCGAGCATGGGCGTTGGCAACTTTTTTGGTATGCTGCCGGACACCATGCAGGATAGCCGCCTGTACGGTGTGGAACTGGACAGCATCACAGGCCGCATTGCGCAAAAACTCTACCCAGAAGCCAGCATTAAAGTGGCCGGATTTGAAACTACCGACAGGCATGACTTTTACGATCTGGCTGTCGGTAACGTACCTTTTGGCCAGTATAAAGTCAACGACAAGGCGTACAACAAATTAGGTTTCAGCATCCACAACTATTTCTTCGCCAAGGCTATCGACCAAGTACGTCCGGGCGGCATCGTGGCCTTTTTCACCAGCCGCTACACACTGGACAGCAAGGATTCTTCTGCCCGCAAACACATTGCTGAACGTGCTAATCTGCTGGGTGCTATCCGGCTGCCGAACAGTGCGTTCAAGGCCAACGCCGGAACGGAAGTCGTCAGCGATATTATTTTCCTCCAAAAACGTGACCGCCCTATCGACCATGAGCCGGACTGGGTGCAGCTTGGCAAAACGGAAGATGGCTTTGCCATCAATCAATATTTCGTAGACCACCCGGAGATGGTGCTGGGTGAGCTGACTTCTGAAAGTACCCAGTATGGCCGTGAGGAATGCACCGTGCACCCCATCGAGGGCGCAGTGCTGGCAGACCAGCTTGCCGAAGCGGTACAGCATATTGAGGGGCAGTACACCGAAGTCGAGGTGGAAACACCAGATATTGCGGACGCAGAAAATGAGAAGCACATTCTCCCGGCAGACCCGGATGTAAAAAATTTCTCCTATACCGTGGTGGACGGTGAAGTGTACTACCGGGAAAATTCCGTCATGACACAAGTGGAGCTTTCCGACACCGCAAAAGGCCGTGTGACCGGGATGGTAGAACTGCGGCAGATTGTCAACGAGTTGATTCAGCAACAGTTGAACGACTACCCGGATGCTGACATCAAGGCCACGCAGGAAAAGCTGAACACCGCCTATGATGCTTTTGCCGCCAAATACGGTTTGCTGAATGACCGCAAGAACGGCAGATTATTTGAGCAGGATTCCTCTTATTATCTGCTGTGTTCTCTGGAAAATCTGGATGAGCAGGGACAGTTCAAAAGCAAGGCGGCAATGTTTACCAAACGGACGATTCGCCCGGAACGCACCGTCACCAGTGTGGATACGCCCACGGAAGCTCTTGCGGTTTCTATCGGAGAGCGTGGCCGGGTAGACTTGCCCTATATGGCAGAGCTGCTCGGCACTCCCGGCGAGTATGAGCGCATCACCAGCGAACTGTCCGGCGTAATCTTCAAAGACCCCGGCGCAGACCCCACTGACACGGAAGCGGGCTGGCAAATGGCGGATGAATACTTGTCCGGCAATGTCCGGGCAAAACTGCGCATAGCACAGCTTGCTGCTGAAACCAACCCGGAGTTTGCAGTCAACGTCACCGCATTGGAAAAGGCGCAGCCGAAAGACCTTGAAGCGTCTGAAATTGATGTGCGGCTGGGTGCAACATGGCTTGCGCCGGAGATCATCCAAAAGTTTATGGCAGAAACTTTCCGGATCCCCTACTATCTGCGTCATGCAGTTAAAGTGAGATATTCCCCCTATACCGCAGAATGGCGCATTGAGGGCAAGTCGGCTATGGGCAGAGGCGACATTACCTCCACCGAAACCTATGGCACATCCCGCGCCAATGCCTACAAGATTCTGGAAGATACGCTCAACTTGAAAGATGTGCGCATCTATGATGCCATTGAAGATGAAGAAGGCAGACCGAAGCGCGTCCTGAACAAAACGGACACCATGCTGGCGCAGCAGAAACAGCAGGTAATCAAAGATGCTTTCGCCAACTGGATCTGGCAAGACCCCCAGCGGCGCATTGCACTGGTGAAGCAGTACAACGAACTGTTCAACAGCAACAGACCGCGCGAATACGATGGTTCCCACATCCACTTTGTCGGTATGAACCCGGAAATTTCGCTCCGGGAGCATCAGCGCAATGCCATCGCTCATGTGCTTTATGGCGGTAATACGTTGCTTGCACACGAAGTGGGAGCCGGAAAGACGTTTGAGATGGCAGCATCCGCAATGGAAGCCAAACGGCTGGGGCTGTGTCAGAAAAGTCTTTTTGTGGTGCCAAATCATCTGACGAAGCAATGGGCGGCAGAGTTTTTGCACCTATACCCCAATGCCAAGCTGCTGGTGGCTCGAAAAAAGGACTTTGAAACCGCCAACCGCAAAAAATTCTGTGCTAGAATTGCGACTGGGGACTACGATGCGGTCATCATCGGTCATTCACAGTTTGAGCGCATCCCGTTGTCCTATGAGCGTCAAGAACGCATTATTCAGGAGCAGATTGATGAAACGCTTGCCGCCATCAACGAACTGAAAGCCACTGCTGGCGAAAATTTCAGCATCAAGCAGATGGAAAAGACACGCAAAACGCTGGAAATCAAGCTGGAAAAGCTACGCTCCGATGCGAGAAAGGATGATGTTATCACCTTTGAGCAGTTGGGCGTGGATAGGCTTTTTGTGGATGAGAGCCATTTTTACAAGAACCTATTCCTCACGACAAAAATGCGCAATGTCGCTAGTTTGTCTACAAGTGAAGCGCAAAAATCGAGCGATATGTTCGGAAAGTGCCGCTACTTGGATGAGATCACAGGCGGGCGCGGCGTGGTGTTTGCTACGGGAACGCCCGTGAGCAACTCCATGTCGGAGCTGTACACGGTCATGCGCTATCTGCAATATGGCACACTCCAGCAAAAAGGGCTGACACACTTCGACTGCTGGGCATCTACTTTTGGTGAAACCACCACCGCCATTGAACTTGCCCCGGAGGGTACGGGCTATCGTGCGCGCACCCGATTTGCGAAGTTTTTCAACCTCCCGGAACTGATGTCGATGTTCAAAGAGGTTGCCGACATTAAAACCAGCGATCAGCTTCATCTGCCTGTGCCGGATGCAAAGTTTGAAACCGTGGTAGCGAAACCGTCCGAGATTCAGAAAGAAATGGTGCAGGAACTGAGCAGACGCGCTGCGAAAATCCACTCCGGCGCGGTGGATGCGTCCGAGGACAATATGCTGTGCGTCACCAACGATGGCCGAAAGATTGGTCTGGATGTTCGCCTGATGAACCCCATCCTGCCGGACGACCCCAACAGCAAACTGAACACCTGTGTTCGGAACGTGCTGCAAATCTGGGCGGATGGCAAGGAGCAAAAGCTGACGCAGCTTCTGTTCTGCGACCTCTCGACACCAAAGAACGATGGCAACTTTAATGTCTACGATGATATTCGCAAGAAATTGGTCGCCGCCGGGGTGCCGGAAAGTGAAGTTGAGTTCATCCACAATGCCGACACCGAAGCAAAAAAGGCCGCATTGTTCTCCAAAGTGCGCTCCGGCGATGTGCGGATTCTGCTCGGCAGCACCGCAAAAATGGGAGCCGGAACGAACGTCCAACAGCGGCTTGCGGCGGTGCATCACTTGGATGTCGGCTGGAAGCCCAGCGACATGACCCAGCGCAACGGACGCATTATCCGGCAGGGCAATATGAATAAGGAAGTCAAGGTGTTCAACTACGTCACAGAGGGAACTTTTGACAGCTACTTGTTCCAAACTTTGGAGAATAAACAGCGATTCATCAGCCAAATCATGACTTCAAAATCCCCGGTACGCTCTTGCGATGATGTGGACGAACAGGCTTTGTCTTATGCAGAGATCAAGGCATTGTGTGCTGGAAATCCGCTCATCAAGGAAAAGATGGATTTGGATGTGCAGGTCGCAAAGCTGAAAGTTCTGAAAGCCGATCATCAGAGCCAGAAGTTCCGTTTGGAGGATAAGCTGCTCACAAAATTCCCAGCTGACATTCAGGAAACGAACGCCTATCTTGCCGGAGTGAAATTGGATGCAGAACTTGCTACCGCCCATCCGCAGGAGAAAGAGGGCTTCTGCGGCATTACCATCAAGTGTGTGACCTACGATGAGAAAAAGACCGCTGGCGAACGGCTTCTCCTCGCTTGCTCCGAACTGCCTAACAGTGAGGAAAAAGTGATCGGCAGCTATCGCGGTTTTGAACTGTCCTTGCGTTTCGACACCTATCACAGCGAATATCAGGCTCTTTTGAAAGGTCAGCGGAAATATCCGGTAGCACTGGGCAAAGACCCACTTGGCTGCATCATCCGTCTGGACAATTCTTTGAACAATTTCCCAGAACGCATTAGTTCCGTCGAAAACGAACTGGCCACGCTTAAACAGCAGCAGGCGGCGGCACAGATTGAAGTGGAAAAGCCGTTCCCGCAGGAAGAAGAGCTGGCTGAAAAGTCAGCTCGCCTTGCGGAGCTGAACGCACAGTTGGATATGGATGAAAAAAGCCACGAGCCGGAACAGGATGAGGAACCTCGCCGTTCCTCGGTGCTGGCGGCTCTGGAAGAAAAGTCTGATAAGGTAGAGCCCATCAAGCCGTTCAAAAGCTATCTGGACAAGGATGGTGATGCTCGATGAATGGCCTCCGCGACCAGCAGTTGCATTTCCGTGTCAGCAAGCAGGAACTGGAACGGATCTGGAGCAAGATGGAATCCAGCGGTATTTTGAGCATTGGCTCTTATCTGCGAAAAATGGCTCTGGACGGTTACTGCCTGCGTTTGGATTTGCCAGAGTTGCGGCGCATGGCCTATCTCCTGCAAATGTGCAGCAACAATCTCAACCAGTATACCAAAGCTGCCAACGAAAACGGTCAGGTCTATGCCGCCGATCTGGAGGACTTGCGCACCCGGTTGGATGAACTGATTGATATTGGCAAGCAGATTCTTTCCCGGCTGGCTGACCTCTGATTTTTTGCCCTGCGGCTTCGGCTGTGGGGCTACATATTATAAAGATAAAACTGTGGGAGGTGGTGGACATGGCCGCAACACGTTTGATTGCGCTGCACAAAAATAAGGGGAAAACCGTTGTGGCCTGCTTGAAAAGCCGCACGGACTATGCGCAGAATCCAGACAAAACCAAGCGGGGCGAATTGGTCAGCAGCTACGAGTGCAGCCCTCTAACAGTAGATGAAGAATTTATGCTGTCCAAGCGGCAGTATGAACTTGCCACGGGTCGTAGGCAGAAAAGTGATGTGATCGCCTATCAGATTCGGCAATCTTTCAAGCCCGGTGAGATCACCGCCGAGGAAGCCAACAAGGTGGGCTACGAACTTGCGATGCGGTTGACCAAAGGCAAATATGCTTTTATCGTTGCCACCCATACAGACCGGGAGCATATTCATAACCACATTATCTACAACTCCACTGCACTGGACAGCACCCGGAAATTCCGGGATTTTTTATTGTCCGGGCTGGCCGTGCAGCGATTGAGCGACTTGATCTGCTTGGAGCATCAGCTTTCTGTCATTGAAACAAAGCCCTACCGGGAACGGCAAAAGCGGACACTCTACCCGCCCAAAGAAAGCAATCGTGACCGTCTATGCAGCGTGATCGACACCATTCTGGCCGGCAAGCCTAAAGGCTACGAAGATTTTCTGCAAAAGCTGGAGCAGCAGGGCTATGAAGTCAAACGCGGAAAATATACTTCCGTCAAGAGAAAGCGGCAGAAACGCTTCATCCGCTTCAAAACGCTGGGTGCAGGATACAGCGAAGAAGAAATGAAAGCTGTGATTGCTGGAGAAGCCGAACATCGTCCGCGCCAGAAGCAGACGGTGAAAGAAAAACCGTTCAATCTTCTGGTGGATGTGCAGGCAAAGCTGGCCGAGGGCAAGAGCTGCGGCTATGCGCAGTGGGCGAAAAAGTACAATCTGAAAGAAATGTCCAAGACGCTGATTTTCTTGCAGGAGAAGAAAATCGGCAGCGTAGCGGAAATGCAGGAGCGCGTGAACGCTGCTACTGCCCGCTATCACGAGCTGGGCGGTTCCATCAAGACGGCAGAAACACGCATGGCAGAAATTGCGGTGCTGAAAGCGCACATTGTCAACTATGCCAAGACCCGGCCTGTTTATGATGCCTACCGCAAGGCCGGATACAGCAAGCGGTTTCTGGAAAGCCATCGTGCGGAGATCACACTGCACAAGGCCGCAAAAGCGGCTTTCAATGAAGCCGACCTGAAAAAGCTCCCCAAAGTGAAAGAACTGGACGCAGAATATTCCAAGCTGCTGACAGAGAAGAAAGCAGCCTACCCGGATTACCGTAAAGCGAAAGACGAGATGCAGGAACTTCTTCGTGCGCAGCGTAACGTAGATTTGTTCTTTGCCGAAGAAAAGAACCCCACCGAAAAAGCACAGTCCCGATAAACGATGACAGCCTAGGATTCTTCCTTGTGGGAGAGTCCTAGGCTGTCCTTTTTGTTATAGAAGTGTTTGGAACAAACGCGCAGCCTGCATCGGCACGATGCAGATCGAAAGGGGTTTGGGCACAGCCCAACAAGCATTTTGAATTTAGATTTGAAAAATCCGATTCAAAAATCGCAAGTTGGTACCAACTTGCCCTGCTTGCCACTTAGCGACAGCCCTTAAAATGGCGCAAAAAAAAAAAACAGAGGCCCTTATTTTGGAACCTCCGTTTCTCTGGCTTTCTTAATGCCCTCGGCTGTGGCTTCTATTACA
>OGHR01000818.1_pt1 | contig 21858 bp, 20 predicted proteins | sample 1571621 | NCBI WGS metagenome assembly OGHR01 (sample SAMEA2582038, study PRJEB24529) | metagenome | biome: Human gut stool | place: China | collected 2011
GGGTGGGGCACTTTTTAAATGTTGTTCCGGGTCCCTTTTCAAGTGTTAGCTACAGGGCAGCATCACTCCATTGTCCATAAAGAGCATTTATACGGTCTTGATACTGACTAGCAACTAACCCTGCCATGATTGACTTACGTAAATATCCCTCAAAGTTATCACACATATCTTCAAAAGAAGTATCCATATCGGATAACTGGTCAATAAACCCATTGTAGAAGGAATCAATATCAACCCCTGTCATGGCTTGATTAAGAGCATCCCTCAGTTCATTCGCTTCATCTTTACAGGCTACGATGCTATCCAAATTTTCACGGATTCTGGCATCAATCAAGCTCCATGCTTCCGGCATTCGGGACTGGATGAGGAACAATTCATCTCCTGACAAACTATACAAGTCTGTCATGGAGCTTATTGATTTACCTAGGATGTCGCTCATCTGCTCAAAACCACCTACTGCACCGACATTTTTGTTAGAATGCCATTCTGCACTATGAGACTTCCAACTTGCACCGGCACGTCCAGAAGCGGTGGCAATCTTTTGAAGATTAATAACTTTCTTCTCGTAATTATCCAACGCTTGGATAGCAGATTTTACAGAAGCAAATCCACCACCAAAAACTATCCCCTCCTTGCTTTTGTCAATAATACGATCATAGACCTTATTTATTGCCTCAAGTTGTTCCTTTACTCCTTCATAATAAGCGGTACCGTCCGGCCCCCCAAAGAAACTGGATATAGTTTTAGTTATACCGGCAAGAATCCCCGTAGTTGATGAAATTATACTGAATGGCTTTGTTAAATCAATGCTTTCAAGCCCGTTCATGATTTGCCCTAATCCGGAAAGAGCACCGGAAATAGATTCGGGGACCTCAACACCTAGATTTGTAAGCATATCAACTAAGTTATTACCGGCGTTTACCAACTGTTGCCCTTGTTGCCCTATACTATTAACCGCTTTTGTCAATTTGCCTTGCGATTCAAGACGCCCCTTCTGCGCATCAGATAAATTTCTTTCTGCCTGCTCCTGAGTAAGCAACTTAGTTATCAGTTTTCCGGTTTCATCAGTATATGTTCCAACAACAACTTCTCCACCCTCTTGTATTGTATTCAAATCCTCTTGCGCCTTTATTACGGCTTCTGTAGCATTTTTATAGCCTTCAATGCCTTGTTTAAGTTCCCCGAAAGGATTTCTTTCTGCAATCTTCAAATCAATATTACTGAATGCTTCTTGCAGTTCTTTTAAATCAGTCGGTTTTAAATCTTTCGCGGACTTATTTATTATCTCTTTCAGTTTATCACGCATCTTGGTGAGAGTTTCCGTAGACTGTGTATTCAAGTCCCCGAAAATATCTGCAAAATTGATAGTCTTCTTTAGTTCATCAAAAGTTACTTCTTTCAGTTTACTATCCCGTTCTTTTTTTAGAGACTCTTTTTCACCCTTGGTTGTAGCTTCTGCTATCTTCTGATTATATTCCGCATTGATAGCAGATTTCTTTTGTTGAAAGTTTCCATATTCAACAAGATACTCATTCCAAGCTTGCATCTCCTCTTTATAGGGAGCAATAGCCTGTTGTATCAACTCGTTTGATATTAACTCGTTAAACTTTATCGTATTGACCTTTACAATAGAAGGATCAAATGTTTTTTTTCTGTAGCTTTTATCTTTCTTAGCGTTTAATTCTTCCTGGGCGTCGTACTTATCTTTTTCAGCCCGAATGACAGCTCGGATATAATCTTCTTTCTGACGTTTTAACACCTGGATTTCTTTTTGGTTATCTAATTCGCGTTGAGCACGCACCTTAGATTCTCCGGACACCATAGCATCAATTCTAGACTGCGCTATTTGATTCTCCAAGTCTTCGGTTTGACGTTGGCTTTCTAACTTTTGTTTATCTAGAAGGATAGCATACTTTTCCTGTTCTTCATGTAATTTTTGTGCCTTATCATCCTGTTTGGAAAATGAATCATAAACTTTTAATTCTGTCTCTGCTTCTTTTAGTTTTTTGATATTTTCTTTGTAGGAAGTAATAACGGCAGAATCTATCCCTTTGAACTTTCCAGCATCCATTTGCTTCTTTTGTGCTGAAGCGATTGATTCCAATGCTTTCGTAGCATCATCCTTTTGCTTGGTCCAATAAGCTTTATCCGTTTTAGTCTCTACTTTTTTGCTAACCCCACTACCTTGTAAAGCTTTCAACTCCTTTTCTTTTTTAGAGAGTTGATGTTGTTTTGCATCAAGTAACCAAGCGTTTGGGGACCAACCATTATTTTCTTCTTGTTCTTTCTCTACGAGTGATTTTAACTCTGTAATCTCAGACTTTAATGTATCAATATTGCTTCGAAGAGAAACTATTTTTAATTCTTTTGGTTTTGCTTTCTCTTTTGCTTCTTTTTGAATATTAAGAATATCATCAACTCGTTTTTGAGCAACTTTCAGTTCCTCTTCTGCTATTTTTTTCTCTTCTTGAATCTTTTGAATAACAGCCGCTTTTTGAGCACTAGGAGATTCAGCCTGTTCTTTTGTAGCTTTATTAAGACGTGAATTAATTGAATTAAGTTCATTTTGAGCTAATACGAGATTAGTCTTTGCCCCTATTCTTTCTCTTCTATTTATTTCATCATTAATTTGTTTGTTCAAAGAAAGATGATCCATGAGTTTCAATGTCTCAATATCCATATTAGAGAAAACAGTTGGCATTAAAGCTTGAAGTTGCTTATATGCTTTAACTTTATCATATTGTGTTGAATTTTCATCTTGTATAACAGAAACAAGGCTATTGGTTTTACTCTTCAATTCGTCTAATTGTCGAGTCTGCTCCTCAATAAGTTTATTATATCTCTTTTGTACCCTTTCTGCTTCTGTTTCTGCGGTAACAACTTTATAAATTGCATATCCAAGTCCAGCAAATGCAGCAGCAGCTAATACATAAGGATTAGTTAGCATTGCTGCAGCATTCTTTAATTGAGCGATAGTTTGAGCTTTTAGAGCCTTTGTTAACAGGACGCGAGTAGACATATTTTTCACTATAGCACCAGTTTCGGCATCATAAAAACCTTGCGAAAGTACTAATTTCCCTATTTCGATTGTGCGCTGTTTATTAACAATAGCCGTAACTGTTGCATATACTTGTTTAGCGGTACTTATAGCCAAAATACTTCCTTTATATCCAGCGAGAGCCGTAGTAACGGTAACTATTAGGGCACCAATAGTTTTTAATGATTCCTGTGCATTTCCATTATCAAATGCCTTATTTATTGATTGTGCGGCACTTGATATTTGTTTTAAAATCTCTTTTCCAAGGGGACGAAGGGTAGCTGTTATATTATTTCCAAGTAGTTTCATTTGATTTTCGGCAGATGAAGCCATTTCTTTAAAGGCTGCTTCTGCTGCACCGGCAGAATTATTAACTTCGTCTAGATCGGAAGCTGCTTCCTTGGCCTTTTCACCAGTAAGCATTAAAGCGGCTTGGAGTGCTTCATCGGTACCCAACAATTCTTTCATTTTGGTTGATGAACCACCTGCTTTGTCATAAATAAGTTGTAATGCTTCTTGGAAAGTACGTCCTTTGAATGCAGCGTCTCCCAACTGGTTGGCTGTACCTAAGATAGCAGCACGTATTTTCGTCATTGCTTCCGAAGTGGGAACACCTTGTTTAGTGATTGATGCTACTGCGGCTAGAACCTCTTTTATATCAATGCCAAATGATGCAGCAATAGGCGCTGCCTGGGCTATACTTTTGCCTAGTTGACCGAAATCTGTCTTACCTAATCGAACGGTGGTAAATAACTGGTCTGAAACTTCCTGGGCTTTAGAAGCATCCAATTTATAAGCATTTAGAACTGTAGTTATAGCATCTGCTGCAGTAGCAGTATCGGTTACTCCACCAACGGCAGCTTTTGCAGATGCTTCCAATACTTTCATTCCGTTGGCTCCGTCATGTCCGGCAGATACGATCTGATAGAGAGCTTTGGCTGCTTCGTTTGCTTCAACGGGAATAGTACGAGTTATCTCCATAACTTGATTCATGTAATCCGTTAAGCTGCCTTTAATTCCATTTGAAAGAGTAGCAACTTCTTTCATGCTTTGTTGAAACTGTTTTTCAAAGTCGTATGCACCTTTGGCAGCTCTGGCAAATGCGATACCTGCACTAATGCCGATCCCACCGAATACATCGAAAGCGGTAATTTCACTGGCCATTGCCTTAATGATTCCCATTGCTTCCTGACGCCCGGAATACAGTCCTGAATTATCTATGCCTGTAGCGAAATATAACGCACCATCTTTATTTTGAATACCCATATAGCATTTATTCTTAAAATATAAAGAGAAGTCAAAATTTGGCTATATCGAGAAGAATAAGCATCTTTGCAGTGTTCTAAGACCAAGGAACAATTTTTGATAAATGCTTTGGGGAGTTGATAAGCTTAGAAATACAATATAAGGCTATCAATTCCCTTTGCTACATAGTCCCAAAGCATTTGAAAGATTATGTTCCTTGGTCGGAATAAAAGGGAAAAGATAGCCTTTTCTCTATATATAAATCACTATTCATTAGCGCCATGACCAAGGAAAATGAAAACGTACCCGTAGTGAATAAAAGTAGCTACACACAAGAGGAAATCAATGCCGCCTACGAGAAGGGCAAGAATGAAGGAAGAATTGAAGGAATGCTCGCCTACCAAAAGAGATTGATTGATAATCTAAAACGAGATAATGTATCTCTCAATCAGAAGCTCCAAGATATAAAAAAATAATCCCCCACATCTTCACAGATACAAGGGACTAGAAAACACACTCTAAATCAATTTAATAAAAAAACAGTCAACCTAATATATAAACACAATGGCAAATTACTTTATCTTTTGACTTTCCCGTTAATATCATAATATCTTTTCATCCGGATCTTCTCGTTTGGATTATCAAAACTTGGTAGCTCTATCCATTCATAGTCTCGTCCTTCGACTTCTCCGTCTTCATCAGTCGTTTTATTTCGCTCCCTCATTACAAAGGAGTACTCCTGAAGCAATATCTCTATTAATCCATAGCTACTATCCAGCGTCTCATTAAAAGTCAATCCTAGAGCTTCTTTTACAATAACTAAGAATCTACTTTGGTTGTATCCTTCCAGCTTTGTAGATTTTTCCGAGCGGCTATTATCTCCGTCTCTCGCAATGGGCTCACGTTCCGAAGCATCGTGATAGAGGTACAAAAAGGGTGATATCCTATTCGATATATAATTGCATTGAATAATATGCGTATATCTTCCCATGTGGAATTGTCTGCAAGAGCTTGTTTAAACCATTTTGGCGGATCACTTGGCTTATTATGAATACCTAAGCATACGATATCAAGAAGCAGTTCTCCGTACTTATCCATAATTTTGGGAAAATCTTCTGGCAGCTCTCCCTTTTTTACAATCATCCTATCAATATCTTCTTTTTCAATTTCAAGAAGAAGCGGACGAATTTTAAACCATGTCCGGACGGTGATAGGCTTTATTACAATACAGTCTCCGGGGTTCTTCCCTTCAGGGATAGAATCTCGGTTTGTGAAATCAAATGGAATCTTGACAGGCTGGCCCGTTACAGATTCCGATTCTTGCTGAAATAAGTTTTTTATACTCATAAATTTCATCAAGGAGCCTAGCCCGTTGTACTTCCAAGCAATATTTCCGGTTATTCGCGACTAACCCTCAATACTTTCGGCTCCATCCTCCAAATTGTTTGTTCCTGTAGGTGGATTCGAACCACCGGTCTCTACTAACAATGTAGTGCTTTAACCGACTTAGCTATACAGGAAGCCTTTTTACTCTTCAGCTCCGCCATCGACAACTGCTACGACTTCACGCATGAAGGCTGTCTGTTTCTTCCCGGCTGCCGTGATGGCCGCTTGCACATATACGCGTACAAGCAATAACTCTGCCTGTTCAGAACCAGGAGCCTGTGAAATCTTGGACATAACCTTTCCATTAACAATGGTATAGATTACTTTTTTACCGGCTTTAGGCACCGTTTCACACTGGAATGTCTTCGATATATAAGGGACATTGATTGGCTTCTTCCAGATGTTTTTACCGCCGGTTACGTCAATCTCACCACCCGCCAACTCTTTGAGTACTTCGTTAGAAGGGGTAGGAATAGAGAACTCAATATAATCTGTTGTATCTTTTACGAATTCAACAAACAAAGGTTCATCGCTCCCTTCCGTTTCAACCTTTATCTCCTTTGGGTCTGCAAAGTTGAATGCAACACTTCCTTTTGTCGGAAGAGGGAATTCTTTGAGGTCCGCCCCAGGAACACCGTCACCGACTGTTCCGAATTTAATACTGCCTACGCCCATAGCGATAGGTCTTACTTCTCCTGCCATAATTATTGTTCTATTAAAATTTCTAATCTAATATTTGTACAAGCAAAGCCCTCTTTCAAGTCCGGCATTGGAACACTCCAGAGAACTGTCACTTCTTTACATGTACCGTCATTGCTATTGATTGAATCAAGCGATTTCCTTACCTTACGCCTAAGTTCCTTCATGCGCTGACGTCGGGGCATGCCGTTTTCATTCAAAGGGACAAAGATATTGACGTTAACAGGCACTTTATTAATGAAGTCGAGCTCATTCAATTGCAGGTGATTGATAACGATATGCTCATTAGTAACACCCGCTTCTGATGCATCCTTGTAAATCACAATATCGGTACCCGCAGCGGCCACAGCATCATAAACTATATCTACAGCGTCGAATTCATCCATAATCAAATCTTGCTAAAAATTGACTTCAATGTATCTCTTAGATACTTCTCACATTGCGTATTAGCTCCTGAAACGACCTCATACCCTTTAGCTTCCACGGCTGCCGCATACTCCATTCCTGCAACACCAACCAACACATAACCGCCAGTATGAGAAAGAGAGACTTCTTCTGCAAGCCTACGACCTTTGTACTTACCAGTTGTCTTGTCAGTTCCCTTGTCGCTCTCCTTAAAGTTTTCTGTAACCACTTCTCCGTCTTTGGCTATTATATATCCGATAGAGCTTCGAAGATTGCCCGTTTGGTCTTTATATGAACCACTCCGGCGGGCTACTTCTATAAACTTCTCACCACCTGCCTGCAGGAATACAAGCATCTTATCTTCCGCTTTTCTTTGAAAGTGATTGAGCCAACGTTCTAGTGACTGTTGGTCGAAAAGAGGTGTCATACCATTTCTCATACATTAATTATTGAATGTGATTGATAAGGTTCCCAACAGATAACCGGTACATCAATACCCTTTGATTCGACTTTCAAACGCAAAAATTTACTACCGGCCGGTGGCTGCATTTTGGTATAGAAATAGCCATGTACTTGCGCTTCATCACCAGCCGAATTACGCTTGAGAACGATTCTTCCATCGCTTACCGGGTCATAACGTCCGGAGACAGATATTTCAACCGGTATTCCCGGAACCCATTCACCGTCAACAAGCCGCCCTTTAGCAGACATAGTTACTATCGCTGTATGTGGATACCGTTTTACCATCTGTTCCCTGCCCTTCCCTTGATAATGATTCGTTTCCCAAGCTTACCAGCCTTCTCCGGTTCCCCATTCTCTATATACAACTGCTTTGCAGTCTGGATATAGAAAGAACGGGGATGAGTAACAGAAAGCTTATTCTCACTGAAATCCTGTGAGTTTACCATCATGGCATACGTATCAGCAACGCAAAGACCGACTTGCTTCATGTTTTCAGCAGTACATTCCGCTTCGGGATTAATACCGCGCTTTACAAAGACTACCTTTTTCAAAAAGCCTTCCATATCCTCAATAGAGGGATATTCCAGTATTGTTTCTCTGATTGTTGCCATAATAGATGATTAATAACCCTCTTCGTCTGTTTTTTCAGTATCTTCGCCTTCCGTCCATGACTGGCCATCAGTTTTCATGATGTACATTGCATCAGGGTCATTGATTACCGGAATAGCGTTAGCTTCCGCTTTAGTCCACTCTTTGAACGGTTCCAGCTCAGACCACTTGCTGATAAAAACAAAGTCTTTTTTCAACGTGGAAGCTTTCTTCTTGTATTCAACAGAATGCTCTGCTGCAATAGGGCCATGCTGAATGTCACCACACTGCAAATCTTCCAAGAAGCAGATATTAGCAGCTTCCCATGGATTAATCGTAGTACGTTGATGAGCAGCATTCTCAATACGAACAGACGGACTTACAAGAACAATCTGGACACCTTCCGTATTCTCTTGGGCGGCAAGATACTCATTGATAACTTTCTTGGAGATAGTCAGCTTTTCTTTCTGATTAATCCAGCCCCTAACCTTTTCGATAACAGCCTTCTGCTTCTTCAATAGAGCAAATCTATCTTTGCGCATTACTACGTATTTGATAGTGACACCCTCGGCAGAAGCGGTAACTACGGTATCCTCAATATCCTGCAAGCCGTCGGCCGTTGTAGACTTAGACCAATCCACAGCAGCAACCTTCTTGTTTTCATTAGGCATACCACAGCCCACAAATTCTTCAGTAACAATACCATTGTTATTGTTTGAATTGAGGACGAATCCACCTTTAGACATCAACTGCATACACCACCATTCGAAACGACCACGAACAGCGTTATATACGAAGTCCTGGTCTTTGAACGCAAGGTCAAGAAGTGATTTCAAATCTGAATCGCCTTCACAATCACGGCTGAGTTGCTGGTATTCATTCCAATCACTTTCGTTCATACCGCGCTTTACAGCAGTCTTAGGAATATCACCTGACATCTTACCGATAACTTCACGTTTCTTTTGCGGTGCGGAAGAATCGAATGAAATAACGTCAGCGATAACCGGTGCACCTTTCTCACCTGTAAGAGTCTCCCATTTCAGAGAGTTCTTCTGCTTTACACCGAAGAAATTAGGGAAGAACACCGGCTTAACCTTACGCGAGTTAAGGCGGGCGCCCATATTCTTACGGTTCACTTGTTTAATTAAACTTCTTTCCATATATAGTTATGAATTAATGGATTACACAAAACGGATAAAGTGAAGCAACGCCTTCATCGCTTCGTCAATTGGATAAGGCATTACTGCCTCATTTACAGTACCGCGTACTAGGAGTCCGGATTGCTGGTTAGCAACTGTTACATCGACCTTGTTCATTGTGATAACTTCCGGTACATACTTGAACTTAGCGGCTTTTGCAGCAGCTTTAGCAGTTACAAGCACTAACACATCATCTACTTTCGCAGCCCCAATCGGACCGGCAAGAGTTATTGTGTCATAGGCCGGGGCGGTCTTGTCGATTGCGGAGATTACATCGGAAGCTCCAGTTAAAGCACCGCCGATTGTAACCGCTTCCCCAACTTTAAACACATGATTCTTTGCTACCTGAATAGCCACCGCATCGGCAGCAGCTACAGCCGTAACTCTTCCAGTCTTAACAATATGATAAAGACCGTTAGCGTCCTTACCCACCATAACAAGCGGAGGAAGTTCATCAATGATTCCCTTCAGTTCCGCACGAGCAATAGTTCCACCGCCCTGAATGTCCTCGATAATCTTTTCGATTCCGGGGGCATACTGAAATTCACTTTGCTTTTTTCTGAACATAGCTTTTAATTATTAATTATTATTCTTCAAGTCCAAGGCTGGCAGTCCCGTTATTAGCACCTTCCTCGTCCTCCATTAGTTCCAGCCATTCTTTTTCTGAACGTTCTTTGGGCTTGTAGGAATTAGGCTTGTAGCCACCGCCGGCGACCTCATCATCTATTACCGACTGCCTGATTTCAGCGTATTCTTCTTGCAACCCTTTAATCTGCTCTTCGATAGAAGTTTCAGAATTGACATCAATACGATTGAACCATTTATCAGGAAGCTTCGCTTCTGCAAACAGTGTTCTGGCGGACGCCTGTTTTGTAGAAGTTGTTAGTGTTGAAGCGACAGTCGAAACAGATGCGGTCAACTCGGAAATTTGCTTCTGTTGAGCTTTCAACAACTTAACAACAGAAGCAGGCAAACCTTCGAAATCTTCGTCCTCGTCTTCGTCCTCATCATCTTCTTCGGATTTTGCCGTTTTCTTTGTCTTTTTAACCGGTTTGATAGGTTTACCGTCCTTCAGACCATTATTCTTCTCGTACTCAGCGATAGCATCCTTTCTCGCTTTTTCTACTGCTGATGTATCTTCAAGGTCAGGAAGAATATTGTCCTTGAACAAGGCGACATAAGTGTCGATATCTTCTTCCTTTTCGATTTTGAATAGTTTCTGCACCTTAGCAGCGTACTTTTCGTTTACACCTGCGGCTTTCAAGCCCTTTTTAATTGCATCAATGATTGTCATAACGATTTTCTATTAAAATATAAGCCAATATAATTTTTCCATAAAATACTCACTTCTGAGAATTTGTTTGTTATTAAAAAAAATCGTATATTTGTCTCGGTGTTCACCCGAAAGGGCTTACACCCCACCTCAGGCAGATTTGATCATATCAGGTCTGCCTGTTGTATTTTAAAGTCATTCTGTATGATCTCATCTCTATGATAAGTCTTATCTTTATTACCTCTTACAATTGTCACACTTTTTATTTTACTTCTTTTTACACGGCTGTGAATAGCTGTACTGAGTTCGTTCAATGAGATATCCGATTCTATCCACAATACCACGTTATCTGCTTGTCTTGCAGCAGAACGTAGCAGATTATCTATTGAGCTTTTTGTAGCCGTCATATTCATTTTATATTCTTGTGCCACATTTAATGTCTTATTGAATGAGTCCGCGGATTTTTTATTATCAGGGTTTGCTATCAAAGCAATCTCATACCCATATTTATTCGCTAAATAGGATGCCACTTTTAAATTTTCTTCCTTCTCATTTTTACCATGAAGTGAACTGATTCGAACATTCCCATTATTAGTAGGATAAATATCAAATGTCTCATTTTTAGGTTTTACAACATTCTCTTGTTTTTCAGTTTTTTGTCTTACATGTCCCTCCTTTTCTTCTGATGTCTCATTTTCTAAAAAGTTATCCTTATACCAGAAAGTGGATTGTAGCTCGTTTTTATTCTTGGCAACAAAATCCTTTGCCGCTTGGGGAATATCCGTAATAGTCTGACCTTGCGGAACCGTATCATTCAGCAAGAAATCAGCAAAATCTTCCGGCTCCATGGTGATAGGAGTGGCAAAGCAGATACAAAAAGGATGAAAGCCTGTAAACTTGAACGTTTTCGGATATCTGCCGACCATTGCATCACATATCCTACATGGGCCACGGTTATTGCTAGAACGATGTATTTCGATACCTAGTATAAAATCCTGTTTACTCCAACGTTCATAGTCTGCACTTCGATAAGCAATGTTCGTAGTTGTTGCAGATGTCCGGAGAGCATTTTTATATGCTGAACGATAAACACCTTGTCCTGGATGATAATTCTTCATTGGTTGTGATAATACCAATTCACCTTTCTCATTCCGGATCCTGCGAAAGCGTTTTTGGGGATTTTGCAAAATTTGCCGTATATCGCTACTGATTCCGTTTGCATTACGTCCGGCAACTACGCCACTATCAAGATAGAATTCGAGTTGCGATTTCGTTTGTTGCGTAATGTTCCAAACTCTATCAGATAACTTGAATCCGTTAGCATCTATATCGTTCTTTAGCGCTTCAAATGCAGATAAGCTATGAGCGAACATACCATCTTTCGTTGCACTGGAAATAGACATTCCCTTGATGAACTGGGAAATAAAATCATCATTCTTTCTTTCTGCTCGTTCCCAACCGTCCTTTTGAAATGCAGAGATATTAGCATATAGCATTGATTCAAGATTCAGCAGTTCTCGGTCAACTGCACTCTCTATTCTCTGATTATGTATCCATACGTTATTTTTCCCCGCATCAGACCATTTATGGAGATACGGGGAAACAGAAAGAATAAATTGATTAAAGATATTAGCTATTACGGCCTGCTGTGCAGCAATTTTCTGTATATGTTGTTTATCGTAGAAAGAAAGTCCGGGCATAGATTATAAAGTTGCTCCAATAAATGAATTATTCTGTGCAGTCTCTTTTTCGTCTTGCTTCTTACGATTCAATTCTGTTTCCACATCGTCAGTGTATGGTGAATTCTTTATAATCGTTTCCTTGCTATTGAATTGAGAAGCAGTTTCAAGGTTCTTGAGTTCTTCAGCTAGATCTTGTGGAAGAATGCTACCAAACTCAACCTCAATGTAGTTATCATTTAATTGCGATGCATATTTAGTGTGCGTAATATTAGCCATTCCAGCCTGAACTATTGCCACTGTACGTTGAACTGCCGGGCCGAATATCTCCATTTGTTCAGATGCCTTAATCTCTGCATCAATCAACATAAAACGACGTGAGGTACCACTAAGGTTGCCAAGTCCCATTAGTTTACTCATAGATAAATCGGGACTTGAAGATCCGGAATGTATTGCATCATCTAACTGGTTAAGTTCAAGTGTTACGGATTCACAGGACTGTTGCCATGCTAAGTAATCTGCATCACCGTGATATGTATTACCGGTATCCGCATCTACTTCCATAGTAAAGTTTAACTCTTTGCCTACAGTTTCTTTGCTCGGAAGATTAGCCAAACCATAAGTTTTCAGTATCGGTTCGGAAAAGTAGTCATTAGTATCTGATAGGCGGGAAAGTCTCATTTCTTTCTTGTCTATCAAATTAGCGACATCTTCCCAATCCGGACAATCGACTTCGGCATATACTACCGGAATCTTGCCAAAACGATTCTTTATCTTTTTCACTTGCCAAACACCGTTCATAATACCGGAGTAGATAACATCTTTCGTATAGACTTTTACGCATTCGCAAGTACGGCCATTGACTTCTGCATTGTACTTATAGATAAAGCCGTCCATATCATCGTCTTCATCAAAGTGTGGATAAAATTCACATTCGACATTACTATCCTTGGGAGTAGATAGAATCTTAACCTTCAACTGACTTTTTCCATCATCTTTAGTGACCGGATAGAATATAATAGCTGCTTTGGTTTCAGACAACACCTTGCGAGCAAACTCTTTCAATACCGATTGCATCTTGAGCTTTCGCTTATAGACCTTCTTAAACTCATCAAATCCGTCATTCGAATTTTCTGCTGTGATAGTCATTTCACCGCCAAACAGAAAAGCAACAGATGTGCGGACGATCTTTTTAGGTAGGTTGGTTACGACCTTAGCTACATCGACAGTCTTGTCTTCTAGTCTCTTTGGCTTTTCGGCTCCTGTTTCGGGGTCAATTTCTACTTCTGTATCTGAATATACAGCAATCTTTTTAGGCTCCCGATACCCAACTGATTCTTTACGACGGGTTCTGTCTCCATTGTATTCCTCCATATATTCACGAGGATTACGATTTTCACGGGTATCAACACATAAATCACCTACTATGCTACCGAAATCTTCATTTTTCAGAATATCCTTAATGTCTGGCATATACTTTTCTCTTAAAATATAGCAGCAAAGGAGGATTTTCTGCGGGAGTTATAGCCTTGTAGAAGTCAATAAAGCCTAGCAAAGGATATAATGTTGTATAGATTCACTATCAATTTCATTTTATTAAAATGTCAAAGTCCCAGTTGAGTAGCTAATTCAACTGGGACTTTAATCGTCTCATCTATGATTTTTTATGATCTAGTTTGATTAATAGAAGTACTCCGAAGAATATTCTCTTAACGATTACTCTTGCGACATTCTCTGTAGAGCTCGAGCACAAGCAAAGCTATAGTGCTAATGGCCGCCATAAAAGAGATAATTTCCATTGAAACCTCCTTTTAAAAAGGTTAGCTTTGACAAAGCACCGTAGTTAGTGCCCAATCTTCATCTTTTACTCTAGGTTTATCTGTGTATACACATTTGTGTTGCAAATATACAAAAATTATCCACGTCCTACTTTTCTAGTAGATTTTTTTAGTTTCAAACCAAGTGATTCGGCAAACTCTGCGAGTATTGTCATGCCGTCCGGTGCATCGTCATAAGCGTTATCACCTTCACGCTTGTAGCTAGTGAGTGACTTCATAAAACGCCAATAATCCGAACCTTTAGGGTATTCTGATTCGTCTAAGAATACACAATGCTTCTTTATCCAGCCAGCCTTCATGATGATACGTGTTTCCTTGTGCTGGGTTGTTGGCCGGGCTTGTATAACACACGATTTCTTTTTAGCTGTAACAAGTTTGCGTACATTGATAGCAAATATACGCCCGCCATTGTTTGATTCAATGCGTAGCTGATCGCACTCTGTATCAATAACCATCTGTGCCAGGCGCGGTTCTGTAACTTCAACAGGATCCTTTGTGAAAAGAACGTCGGTAATGAAATATCTCGGTCCGAATACCTTTGCGAATGGTGCGCAGAAATCATCATCACCTTTATCGGCTGTATCACAAGATCCGAGTGTCCCATCAGGTTTCTTTCCTGCAATATCGGCTAGTTTGAAGCGCATGAGAGACGATTTGGGGAATAGTAACCCTTTGGCCTCGAACGGTTCCTGCATATATTCGGCCATCCAAATACTTTCGTCGGTTTCAGAACGTAGTTCCTGGTAATATTCCGTAGTATGTACATCAGCGCAAAAAGTTTCATCGTTTTCATCGAGAGCTGCGATCCGGATGATTTCATTATACTTGCCGGCTTCTTCCATACGTCCGAGGACATCACTAGAGGACCAGCGAGTACCAATATCAATCATACAGCAGCTTCCCTCAATACGTGAATCGTGTGTACCTTGTTTCCAAGACCATACTTTCTCATTGTTATTATCAGACAACGCATCTTCTAGGCTCTTGTATAAGTCGTCGGTCATGGCGAGCATAGACGCACCGAAGCCGATCACGGTACCGCCAACACCGCCACCGAAATAAGATACCTGGCGAGCGCCTTCCACATTCCAGCTCTTCACATTCTGTTTATCACCTTTCAGATGAATATCAGGGAATATCTCTTTATATCGTTTTGACTTAACTATATCACGGGTATCATACGAAAGTTTGTTGTATAGAGTATCAGAACAACAATTACGCATTACGGATTCTTCCGGAAAGTGACCGTACATCCAAGCTATAAAAAGAGATGATATATAAGACTTACCGGCACGCGGCGGCATGCTGACAGCAAGACGGTAGATTATACCAGCAGAATATGATTCATACACACGCATGAACGCTTCTGCGACCTTCTTTAGGAACAGACGTTTAGAGAAAAACTTCGGATCATAGTACAAACAGAACGCCCAAAAGTCTTTCTTTGATATTCGTTTGCGGAGTATGGTAGCAGCCTTTGCTTTACGAATCAATATTTGTCTTTTACTCTTCTTCTTTGCCATCAATTATAGCCTGTAGTTGTTCGTCACTCAATCCTTCCAGTTCATCACCAAGGTTCACATTTGCATCAACTTCTTTTTTGTCTCTCCATTTCTCCGGTTGCCGGTTCTTCAGCCAGAATATAGCGGCTGTCGTATCAGGTGGGTAATGCTCAATATATTCTTTAGAGTCTGTTATTTTTCCTTCGGATGTTGCAAATTTTGTTGCCTTACAGGAATAACCGATAGCACGATTATATAGCCGAGATGCAACGTTAGCATCCGCAATATTCTTTCCTTTTTTTAGGGACTCAAGAAATTCGGGATAGTCTTTTTTCCATTTGTTTAAGGTTTGCTCTGAAACAGAGAAGAATTCGGCGAGCTCTTTATCTGTTGCACCCAACAAACAAAGCTTTAGAGCTTGATCGGCATACTCTATTCTGTATTCTGATTTACGCCCTCTTTTTTTCTTCTCGGCCGGATTCTTCTTCTCTGTCATAAACTATAACTAACTAAAACTAAAATGAAATAACCCATTCTTTAACTTGAATAATCTTCTATAATCAAAATATAAAGAAAGGCTATCTTTTACAACCTTCTGGAATTATTTTGGGAACAGCATTATTCCAATTAATACTATGATGTAAGCGTTTGTACACGCTTCCCATTGGGCGTATCTTTGTACAAGAAGGAGCATACATAATTGTGTAGAAAGACTTAACATAAGTCCCACTATCCAAATAGATATCAGTCATTCCGCCATTTGATTGTTGGGTTGTTACTTGATTCAGTGAGACATGAGGTATCTGAAAAAACAAATTTCCTCTGCTACCCAGTAAGGTATAAGTGTTTACATCTTCATTAATTTTACCAAAAAACTTAAAAGGCATGTTTGTATCACAGATAAATGAGTTCATAGCTTTCCGTTTAAGTAATTCACCACGAACTATATTATTCTGCTTTCCTCCGATAAAATCTCCTCTTTTGAGCTAATGCAACAGCTAAAGCACATGTTTTATTCTTGAAATCAATTAGAGTATCAAGTACTTTATCAAGATTGATAATGTTTTTCTGCTTCATTTCACCGTATTGATTATAAGTGTATGAGAATTCCGTATAATCATCATCTAACTCAATAAAATATTGGTAGCCTTTTTCTTTTGCTATTTCAAAAGAAGCATTTCTCGCATAAATAATAGCTCGACGATCATTGAAATTATCACCCTCATCTGTTTCTGATGCTATTTCTTTTTTGTCGAATACATATATGTTTTCATAGTTTTTACGATAACGATCTATCTTCAGATCTTCATTATCTAATACTATGATAATATCACCTGTATAGCCACATTTCCGTAATGTTTTTACTGTATGTACATTGTCTGGACGCCCATGTGTAAGTATCAATGCAACGAAGCAATTATTTTTCATCATTGCTATAATCCTCCAAATATGAGTCTGACAATTCTTTCTTTAAACAAACATATCCTAGTTCAATAGCTTTATTAAAATCTATAATGACAAGAGCTGAATTTTCCATTAAATATTGAATGATGCTGTTTGAATGAGCATAAAATTCAGCAATTTTTCCATAATCGAAAACAATGTGCCTTGAAGCTGCAATCTGAAGAAATTTTTTAGTATGCTTGTCTAAATTACAATCCTGAATTTGTTTCACCAGACAATTGTAAGTTTCAAGATTATAGAGTTCTGATATTGCAGGTTTATTGCCGGTCGGTGTATAGATTGGAGATACTATTTTCTTTGTATAAAGATTATTATCTTTCTCATCGTCAGAATTAGGGATATCGGCCAAAAATTCAATATCGTCTACGGAAAACTCCCAATCGTTCAATATATCAGCCGAGAAGTTCTCTATCACCAAATCCAAATCAAATTCAGAAGTATCGGAAGTATGGTTATCCGCTAGAGCTAGCAATTTCCTCTTTTCATCTTCCGTAGATAAGTCGGTACGCTTGATTACAACTAGCTCTTTGCCGTCAGACTCGATAATTCGTACTTTGAGTCCTAGCTTTTGAGCTTCTTCATAGACGCCGTTTCCAGCGATTAACACATTATCACGGTCGGCCAACACGGACAGACCAGCTCCACATTCAACCAGGCTTTTGTGGATAAGCCGCTTGTTTTCGTCCCCATGGATACGATAGTTCCGGGGATCAATTTTAATTTCTACATTTTCTTTCATGACCAAGGAATTTCAACTAAAATATAGACTCCTTGGCTGTTTTTCTGTATTAAGCTCCTCTACTAAAACTGTGTTTTATTTAATCTAAATAATGAATACTCTATTTAGATAATTCACTATATTGTGTATCTGGTCAAAGATATATGATGGAACTGTAGCTTCTGCATCCCAATTTGATATATCAAAGTCTAAAATTTGATCACCATCAATGCAGTTATAAATAGGATCTGACTGTAGCCAATCCCCAATTCCTTGTCTTATTTCTCGGTAATACGCAACTTTTATATTGTTATTACAAGGTTCAAAAATAATGTTCCTTCCAAATATAGCCGCTAATATCCAGTATTTACCTATGATTCTCACAAATTCATCAAAAGTAGACTCTATTTTAAGATTATTAAAACTAAATCCAAATGCTTTCAGTAAAGCTAACAACTTTGTAAAGTCTGAATCAGAGGTTATATATTTTCCTGCAAATCTTTGATTTAAATTTATACTTTTGCTTCTTATTAAATTATTAGCATTAACTATACGTTCTTTTATTATTCGTAAATTACTTTTTACAGTGCTTTTTTCATCCATTGACGATACAATCAAATCTGAAAGACTGTCACAGATTTGAGGATATTTCAATAAGTCTTTATCTAGCAATGTATTAATAAGAAATTCCTTAATTTTCTCCGTTAAAGAATAATCATATGCTTTACTATTTGAAAATTTACTTATGTAACCAATGAAGTCAGTCTCTTTTCCATAGACATGGGCATATATCTTCTTGATATTATTAATATCGCAGACTGTGACTATTTTATCTAAGCAAAACTTGTTATCTCCACATGTTTTATCAAATTCCACCAGTCCAGGAGTATATCTATCAAAATGAGCGGAGAAAACATTGAGTATCCTGAAAATGTGAGCAGGATCTATTCTATCAAGATCTTCTATAATTAGTACAACCTCTTTTGTTGGATTCTTATTTTTATATTCTCGAATGATGTCACAAATTAATTGCGAAATAGTATCAAATTCATATATTGAACCTTTTAGTGAGTCGAATTGGGTGATATATGATTCATATGTTTCATCATCTGACTTAAATTGTTTTTTATATGTTGCAAATTTATCCTTTACTTCTTTGAGCTTTTTAATAACATAGCTAATATTAATGTCAATTCCATAGATGTTTATATCCGGGATTATGCTCAAAATATCCAAAAACTTATCTTCTTGATTATTTGTGAAAAAGTAATAGAACAAAGAAGCCGCATTCAATTCTATTTCATTGATATTAATCTCCTCACTTGAAAGTAGTTTAATTAATATATCCCTTTTTATCAATTCAAATATGTCTTTATTATCCATTACTTGATAATTTACAGGATATATCGGAATGAACAGATAATCATTTGAATATTCTTTAATAAAACTACTGATAAAGTAGCTTTTCCCATTGCCGAATTTAGCTGATAATATGCATCTTGAATTAGCGTCAAGATATTGTTTAAAGTCCTTAAGATAAGGTTCTATTGGAATCATATTTTCTTCTGTAGTCATGTCTTTGTTATTTTTTTACCAAAAGTAATAATATTGCAAATTAGAACAATGAACTTCCATTAATTTTCTTTCTAATAAGTTCCTGCACTCCGTTATAAATCTCATATAGTTGTTTCAATGTCTCTGGGCCTTCCCATTCAGAGAAATTGCCATCCTGGAAGAAACGATACTCAAAAACGCGGGTAGCTGTCGTACCAAGGTTTAGGCTTTCGAATGTTTCCCTTACTATGTGCAGCTTGTCTAATATTTCAGCGTTTCGATCTTCTGATTCATCTGAAATATCCTCAATATCTAGCCTGGAATAATCTACATTATCATCCACAGGCAGGGGCTTGTATCTACTCCTATACTGTGAAGTAGGAGAGGATGCGTTTAGCTTTATCATCTTCAAAACAAAGAAATCAAGTTCTGTATAGCCATTTCTTTTTGTCTCAAGTAATTTATCCAGTAACCTGCTTTTCTTTTGAAGGAGCGAACAAATGACCTCATTCAAGACGTCTGTTGCTTCGTCTGAAATACCAGCAAGCCCACAATGATACAAAGAGTAATCAAGCCAGCGTTCGTAGCGTTTAGTTATGTAATTATTTACTGCTTCACTTGCCATAATTTTAATTTTTTAAATTAAGTATGACATAGCAAAGAGAATACTTTAGTGTTTCAGTAACTTACAAATAACAAATGCCGGATTTTTTCTTCAAAATCCGGCGCAACACCATTCTTTTACAAAGATAGAAAAAATATTGAAGAGAAAATTAATTCAGCGAATATTTTAAAAAGGTAATGGACCATCATCTTTAATTTGATTATCTATAGAGAATGGCACTTTGGTTTTAGAGATTGAAGAAGAACCAAGTTTCGTACCGATGGGTTCACCAGGCATGGGAATACATATGTCTTCCTCTGGATTTGAAAAGCGACAGAATTCGCCTTTGAATCGCAATAATATTTCACCTAGTGCACCGTTACGATGCTTAGCAATAATTACTTCTGCCATACCTCGCATATCGTTTCCTCGATCATCTTGAAAAATCTTATAATATTCTGGCCGATGTAAAAAAAGAACCATATCAGAATCATCGCATAATGTACCACTATCACGTAAATCTATTAACTGAGGACGTTTAGCATCAATCCCTTCACGAGATTCAATTGCCCGATTCAATTGCGATGTAATAATAATAGGAATATTCAGCTCTTTTGCTAAAGATTTTAATCTTCTTGTGAAGTAATTTATTTCCGAATATCTATTCTCTGTATATTTGATGTCATTATATAACAATTGAACATAGTCGATAGCAATCAACTTAACACCCTTTTCTTTTACTAAATAATGTGCCTTATTACACAAAATATCCATTTTCATAAGTGGTGAGTCATCTACATAAAGAGGAGCGTCTTGCAAATCTTTTAGTTTATAGTCCAATTGCTGCCACTCATAACAGGCAAGCTGTCCGCTCTTGATTTTCTCACTTGGAATTTCGCAGACATTGGTGATAAGACGATTGACTAACTGCACATTGCTCATTTCAAGAGAAAACAAAGCGACTGGAATTCTGAAGTTGACCGCCATATTTCTTAGCATAGATATAATAAATGCTGTTTTCCCCATTGCAGGACGTGCTCCTATAGTAATCAAATCACCATTCTGCCAGCCACATGTCATTTTATCCAATCTAGTGAATCCACTTTCCAAACCACTTAGTCCATCAGTTCGTGTAGCTGCCTTCTGAATTAGTTTATAGACTTCATCAATCACGGGGTTAATCTGAATACAATCATGTTCCGTATTTAATGAGGATATATCAGTCAGCTTTCCTCTGATTTCCGAAATTAAATCTTCTACATCTTGGGTTTCATCGAATACTTTTAAGCGAATATCTGTTGCAAGTGCAAGTAATTGGCGGGATATATACTTTTGTGCAATGATTCGGGCGTGATACTGCGTTTGAGACGATGATGCTACTTTGCTACTCAAGTGAGTTATATAAGCTGGTCCTCCAATTTTATCTAATTCGCCTCGTTTGCTAAGTTGCTCCTTTACAGTTAGAATATCTATCGGCATTTGATTGACCGCGAGGGTAATTATTGCAGCATATATCAGTTGATGTTGATATTCGTAAAAAGATTCTGGACGAAGAATATCACTTATTAACGCATAAGCCTTTTTGTCAGTCATTAATGTACCCAATACAGCTTTTTCTAATTCAGGTGCGTAAAGAAGGTTCATGTTAAATTGATTATCATCTTCTTGTTGCTGTTTTTTTTCTTTCATGGTTTTTTGTTTTTTTATAATAGTTTTCAAAGATACAATTATCTTCGACTTTTACCTCCGATTTCCACAACATTAAACATTTCGTTAACTCGATCGGCAATATATTCCCCATATTTTAAATGAATCTCTTCCGGAAATAAATTAGTAGTCACGAATGTTGTACAACTTCTCCTGTTGTCGTATCTCATTTGAAGTATGTACTGTATCACATCCATCTCTGTCCCGTAATGCTTTACCTTAGGCTCTCGTCCGACTTCATCCAGACCTAACGCTATTCCATTTGAACCGTCATAACTTAAGATTCCGTCAATGCCTTTCTTGCAATACTGGTTAGCTACGAAAGCTGCTGCCTCTATCGGGAATCCTCCCTGTAGGTAATATCCTGTTTTGTCTTTTCCGTTGCTATACCTGTCATACATCTGTATGATTTTCAATATGCAGGATTTTCCGGTTCCTACAGAAACGCGAGTTCGAGATAATATTCTAAAAAGTAAAGAGCAGAAAAACATCCAACCT